>Ga0307378_10001188_pt1 | contig 43118 bp, 54 predicted proteins | sample UN1MG_FD_202238 | JGI IMG/M metagenome (GOLD analysis project Ga0307378, IMG submission 202238) | Soil microbial communities from Risofladan, Vaasa, Finland - UN-1 | ecosystem: Environmental > Terrestrial > Soil > Coastal area > Acid sulfate soil | place: Finland: Risofladan, Vaasa | collected...
TGAATTGGCGAGTCAAGGAGCTTGATTCTCGGACGATTCTTTCTTTTTCTGATGCTCACTCTCTTATTAAAATGGGAAGAGAGGCGACCGTTTTCGCCTCAGGCGAAAACGGAAATTCCAAATCTCAAATCTCAAATTCCAAATTTTCTTATCAAGATATTCGCAAGGCAATCATTGGGGAGTCTGGCAAGCTTAAAGTCTCTTATTCGATTGAGTTTTATCCTGAGGAGGGGAAATATCATTGGACCGGTCATCGGAATTGTCAAGTCAAACAATCACCAGAAGAAACAAAGAGATTGGGAGCTGGTTGTCCGGTTTGTGGTCGCCGTTTGACCGTTGGCGTAATGCACCGAGTCGAGCAGCTCGGCTCTCGCGAACTTAAAACTGAAAACTTAAAAATCGAAACTGATGATTTTGGGGTTAGAGAAATTGGTTTTCAAAAAAGACCACCCTATGTGATGTTAGTACCATTGATTGAAATAATAGCCGAATCTTTAAGTTCGACTGTTTCCAGTCAAAAGTCTTTAAATGAGTATGAAAAGTTAACAAATAATTTCGGCGGAGAGTTCGGAGTTTTACTGCGAACAAAAACCGAAGCGATCAAGAAAATATCAGGATCGAGAGTGGCAGAGGGGATTAAAAAAGTAAGGGCCGGAGATTTGGTGATTGAGCCGGGTTTTGATGGTGTTTTCGGGACCGTCAAAATTTGGCCAGAGAGTAAAGATGCGGCTAAAACTGAAGAGAACAAAGAGCAGTTGGCGATGTTTTAAGGGGAAGGTATTTGACCCGCCTTCGCCAAGGCTTCGGCGAGGTCTGCGCCCCCATAGCCTTTGGCGAAGGGGGCTTGACACGGATTTTGAATTGGTGTTACGATGAAATTAAGGGAAAGGGGGTGATAAAAAATATGGCTCAAGCAAAAGGTGCTCTTGGTCTTCCCAGCAATACGGCCGCCGCCCTAGCTTATGTCTTAGGTTGGGTGACTGGAATCGTTTTTCTTCTCCTCGAGAAAGATGATAAATTTGTCCGCTTCCACGCCATGCAGTCAATTATTGTTTTCGGGTTAATCACTCTTTTTTCCTTTGTCCCGATTATTGGCTGGATGCTTTCACCAATTTTGATGATTCTAGGTTTTGTCCTTTGGCTGTTGCTTATCTTCAAGGCTTATCAAGGAGAGAAGTTTAAACTGCCGGTGATTGGTGATTTTGCGGAAAAACAAATGGGCAGGGTTTAACCCATTTCTAGAAAGTTATAAGAGTTCTTTTAAGAATTTCTTTTAATTGTTGATGGCCATAACCGCTCTTGAGAAACTTTTCTCTGGCTTCTGCATCTTCCCTGTTAACAAAATATTCGTAGTGAACAAGCCTTAAATATCTTCTTTTTCTGGTGGAACTTACATCGCAACGAGCATGTTCTTGAAGTCGCTTTTTAAGGTTGGTGGTTAGGCCGATGTAAAGTTTAGTATCTTTTTGACTGAGAAGGATATAAACGTAGTAGTGCATAGAAAGCAACGTCTGACGTTGCAAATATAAATATATATTTTGACAGTGGCCCCGTCAAACGGGGCTCCTCGTCAAACTTGGGGGAGCCGAGTTTGACTCGGGGGTGGGTTTTTTGTTGGTCCTTCGACGGGCTCAGGATAAACATGATGGTATAATAAAACCAATGTTCAAGAATCGTCAGGAAGCAGGGAGAAAATTGGCGGAGAAGATAAAAGAAGAAATTAAGCAAAGCTTGTTTTCTCGCAAGCTTGAAAATAAAAAACTGAAAGACAAAACAATGGTCTTGGCCATTCCTCGGGGTGGAGTAGTCGTCGGCAAAGAATTGGCGGATAAATTGAAAGTATCTTTAGAGATTATCATTACCAAGAAAATTGGCGCCCCCAATAATCCTGAACTTGCCATTGGTGCTGTTGGCCCAGGGGGAGAAGAAGTGATTGATGAGCAATTAGCGGCTAGAGTAGGGGCAGATGAGGAATATATTAAAAACCAAAAGGCAAAAGTCAAAGGAGAAATTGAGAGGCGAGAAAATGAACTCAGGGGAGATAAAGGACCACTTAGTTTAAAAGATAAAGTGATTATTCTCACTGATGACGGGGTGGCGACCGGAGCGACAATGTTGGCCGCGATTGAAGTTCTCAGACAACATCAGCCCCAAAAGATTGTCGTTGCCGTGCCTGTCATCGCCCGAGATACTGTCTCTAAGCTTGAATCTCAAGCGGACGCGGTCATTTATCTCGAAGCGCCATTGATGTTCTTTGCTGTGGGACAATTTTATAAAGAATTTCCTCAGACGAGCGATGAGGAAGTTAGGGAATTATTAAAATGAAACTTATTGTTGGTCTCGGCCCGACTTATCTTAGCACTCGCCTTTTCAGTATTATTCATACACGGCTCGTGCTGCGATTTACGACGGGCCCAATGCTATTTATATGAAGCTATTAGTTGGATTAGGAAATCCAGGTAAAAAATACGAGAAAACTAGACACAATCTAGGTTTTGTCGTTCTTGATGGCTTACTTCAGGAATTAACGCCAGTAGAGAAAACAATCTGGGAAAAGAACAATAAGTTTAATTGTTTAATGGCAAAAATTGGCGATTTAATTTTAGTTAAGCCCCAGACTTTTATGAATCACTCCGGCCAGACAGTCCAAAAAATCGCCCGCTTTTATAAAATTAAGCCAGAAGATATTTGGATAGTTCATGACGAAATCGATTTTCCTTTAAGCAGAATGAAGATTGTTCAAGCTCGGGGAGCGGCGGGACATAAGGGTGCCGCCTCGATTATAAAAGAAATAAGGTCTGAGAATTTTGTTAGGTTTCGCTTGGGAATTGGTCGGCCTGGCTTTGATCTGACGGAAAGAGAAGCCGAGAGCTATGTTCTTTCTTCTTTCGCTGAAGGAGAAAAGAAGAAAGTCAGAGTTTTAGTGAAGAAGGCAGTAGAGGCAATTAAGTATTCTCTGGAGAGAGGCATCGAAAAGGCGATGACCCGGTTTAATTAAGATGGAAAGGTTTTTAGACTTTAATTTTAAAAAAGAGGCAAAATTATTGCCTCTCTTTTTAAACCAATCTTTTCGGGGGATGGCCGTTTCTCTCCTCTCTTTATTCTCCTCGATTTATATCTATAAAACTTTATTTGATTTGACGGGACAGGAGAAGATTGCTCTCTTGTCGGTGTTTATTTATTATCTCAGCGCCTATGGTTTTAAATTCATCTCCAATCTTTTTGCTGAAGAACTTTCTTTGAGGCTAGGCTTAAAGAAACAGATTTATATTGGCTTGTTTTTGGCCGCAATTTGCTTGGGTATTTTGGTTCTGTCGCTCAAATGGCCTTTATTACTTTTCCTGGCTTCTCCTTTTTGGGGTCTTTCCACTGGTTTTTATTGGTTTGGTTGTCATGGGATGATGGTTAAGGTTGGCCGAGATGGGGCTTTTGGCAAGGAAATAGGGATGCTGGGGATGATTAGCACCTTAGTATTATTGGGGGTGCCCTTTTTAGGTGGAGTTTTGATTAAGCTGGCTGGGTATCAAGCTCTTTTTGGCGCCTCTCTGTTTTTTGTTGGCTTGGCGGCCTTAAGTTCTATCTCTATGAAGGAAGAAAAAACTCGTCATGATACTTGTATGGCCGAGGTTTTTCAGCTTTTTAAAGCCCATAAAAGACCCTTTTTGGCTTATGTGGGCGATACTATGGGAGGGATTATTTACGGGGTGGTGATTCCTTTATATCTTTTTTTAATCCTAAAGAAAGAACTTTCTTTAGGAGAATTCTTTTCTCTATCAATGATCGTGGTGGCGATAATTAATCTCTTCATTGGTCGATGGGTTGATGTTAGAGGCAAAACAGGCTTAATTGTATATGGATCAATCTTACAAGTTTTAGCTTGGTCGGCGAGGATAATAACCAGAAGCGTGGGTGTTTTGTTTACTTTGGATATTCTTGATCGGGTTACTGGCGGCATGGTGGCGATTCCGATGAACGTGACGTCTTATGAGAAGGCAATTGAGGATCATTCAACTGGTCGAGCCGTCCTTTTTCGGGAATTAGCAATTACAATTGGAGGGATGTTGACCTGCGGACTACTGATAATTTGGGCTTTGTTAGAGATAGAGCTAAAGTGGGTTTTCCTAATAGGAGCTTTATCTAGTCTTCTGCCGATTTTGGTGGTTAAACGAAAAGATGAGAACTAAGGGTAAAAAAGTCATGCAACCGGTGGGCGATTTTCTTAAAGGCTTTGATTGGGAGGAGGATAAGTATATTTCCCGGGAATTTCAGAAATATGGTTATGATTTGGCTCAAGAATTGAATGATTTAGCCCATAAGGCCCTTTATATGAAATTAGCCAAAGAAACCCCCAGGCAGCTCTTAGAACAAGCGAGGAACTTCGTTAAGGACGCGGGCAAGGTCAGGAGTCGGGGTAGGTTGTTCATGTGGAAGCTAAAGGAGCTAAGAGACGAAAAAGCTAAAAAACAGGATAAGAAATGAAGAGAACCTTCTCCGAAAAAGTTTACCAAGTGACCAAACAAATTCCTCCTGGCAAAGTAGCCAGTTACGGACAGATTGCCAAGAAAATCGGTAAGCCGAAGGCGGCCAGAGCCGTGGGCAATGCGCTTCATCATAATCCAGATCCGAAGACGATTCCTTGCTATCGGGTGGTGAATCGCGAGGGAAGAATCGCTCCCGGTTTTGAAGAGCAAAAGGAAAAGCTTTTAAAAGAAGGCATGAAATTTAAAGATAGAAACCACGTTGACTTAGGTAAATTTAGTTTTACGCTTTAAATTATCTATGATCCGTGCTCATGTTTTTATTTCTGGTTGGGTTCAGAGAGTAGGTTTTCGTTATTGGACGAAAAGGGAAGCCTTAAAACTTGGTCTCACTGGTTGGATAAGGAATCTTCCTAACGGTAACGTGGAGGCGGTTTTTGAAGGACCTAAGAAAAAAGTGGAGGAGACGGTGGAGAAATGCCGAAAAGGGCCTGTTTGGACAGGAGATAATGAAGTTGAGGTGGAATGGAAGAAGGCAAATAAAGAGTTTTCTGAGTTTGAGATAAGAAAATGAGTAGAGCCCATATCGGCACTTCAGGCTTTATGTATCCGCATTGGAAAGGGCATTTTTATCCCTCAAAATTACCCCATAAAGATTGGTTTGGATACTATACTAAACAGTTTGATACAGTTGAATTGAATGTTTCTTTTTACCGTTTACCCAAGAAAGAGACTTTCGAGAAATGGAGAAAGACAGCTGGTAAAAACTTCATTTTTTCAATCAAAGGCAGTCGATATATCACTCATCTTAAAAGACTTAAGGATTGTCAGGGGGCAGTGGGAAAGTTCTTTGAAGCAGCAAGTCCTTTAGGAGGTCTGACCTCCCGAGAGGTCAGATCTCAGCAGGTAAAGAATGTGATTCTTTGGCAGCTGCCGCCAAGGTTTAAAGTAAATCCGGAAAGACTAGAGGAGTTTTTGAGAGTTTTACCTAAGACGTGGAGGCATGCTTTTGAATTTCGCAGTTCGACATGGCTCACTGTAAAGATATTTGAGTTGCTTCGAAGATATGGTGCCGCCATTGTTTTTCAAGATTTTCCTGGCTGGCCGATTACAAAGGAGATAACCACGGATTTTGTTTATTTAAGATTTCATGGCAAAACCCATCTTTATACCTCTGATTATTCAAAAAAAGAATTGGAAAAGTGGGGTAGAAGAATAGATAAATGGATGAATGGAGGGTTAGACGTTTATGTTTACTTCAATAATGATGCCTTGGGTTATGCTTTCCAGAACGCTCAGGTCTTGAAAGATTTGGTTAAGTAAGTATATGATGAAAGTATGAAGAAAGAGATTTTAAAACGCTTAATCCCTTCAATCATTTTCCTTGCCATTCTTAGCCTGCTTCATTGGCAGGCGAAATGGCAACTGATCGGTCTTTGGGTAGGAGGCTTAATCGGCGCCTTTCTTTTAGACTTAGACCATCTGATTTACTGTTTTTTTCAGAATCCCCATGAATTTACTCCCCAGCGTTTACGGCGCTATCTCCAGCAAGGGCAATATCGCTTTAGCTTAAAATTGCTTTTTGAAACCCAAAAAGAAAGAAAGAGGCTAATTTTCCACTCAGTTCTTTTTCAAATCGTTTTATTGGTGACCGTTTTCTTTGTTTTAACTTCTTCAAGCGGACTTTTAGGTAAGGGATTGGTTTTAGTTCTCTTTCTTCAGTCTCTGATCAGTCAATTCGATGAATTTTTAAAGACCGGTAAGATGGATTCTTGGTTTTGGCAATTAAAGATTAGTCTGTCGAATAATTTTCAAGCCTTATATTTGCTCTTACTATTTTTGCTTTTCTTCGGTTTTAGCCTTTTCTTAGTTTAAAGATGAGTTGTGGTAAGGAAAATTGTCAGCACGAGCACCCGATCAAGCCTTGGTATAAGGAGCCTCTCTTTCTTGTCTCTGGAGTCATTTTAACCACTTTTCTCGTTCATCTAATTTTGCTTTTTAATGGCATTAACACTCTTACTCCTTTATTTACTAAGTTTTGGGGCTATCTGCGCCTAACCTGGTGGGCGATTTTTCTCGGACTTTTTATTGGCGCCTTAATCGAAATCTTAGTTCCCGAAGAATTTATGGTTAGTCTTTTAGGAAAAGGGAAGAGGAGTATTCTAACGGCTGTTTTTCTTGGTTTTCTTGCCTCAGCTTGCTCGCATGGGATCTTAGCGATTGCTGTTTCTCTTTATAAGAAAGGCGCTTCAACGGCTTCGACCTTAGCTTTTTTATTAGCGGCTCCGTGGGCTAATCTAGCGATTACTATTCTTTTATTTTCTTTGTTTGGAATAAAAGCGCTTTATATTATTATTGGCGCCTTGTTGATAGCCATAGTTTCTGGCTATGTTTTTCAATTCTTAGAAGGTAAAGGAATAATAGAGTCCGGGAAAAGCATTAAAAGTATTAAAAAGACCCAAAGATGGAATTGGCCCGACTGGTCAAGCTTTACTCAAAATATAGGCAAGAGTATGTGGATGTTGGCGAAAATGGTTGTTTGGTGGGTTTTATTAGGCTTTTTCTTAGCTTCAATATTAGGAACCTTTATCCCTGAACACATTTTCCATCAATTTTTTGGCCCTAGTCTTTTGGGGATGTTAGCCACTTTAATCTTAGCTTCAGTAATTGAAGTCTGTTCTGAAGGTTCAGCTCCTTTGGCCTTTGAGCTTTTTCAGAAGACTGGTGCTTTTGGGAATGCCTTTGTTTTTCTTCAGGCCGGAGTGGCCACTGATTTTACTGAAGTTGGAATTGTGGCCACGAATATCGGTAAAAAAGCAGCCATAGCTTTAATCTTAGTTACTCTTCCCCAAATTTTACTTCTTGGCTTTTTGATGAACAATTTGATATTATAAAATTGGAACACTGAAAGGAAGAATATATGTTTTCTTTAGAAGGTAAAAAAGCTTTGGTCACGGGTGGCTCAAGAGGCATTGGCCGGGGCATTGCTCTCGCTCTGGCTCTTCAAGGAGCGGACGTGATGATTAATTATCATTCTAATACAGAAGAGGCGAATAAGGTGGTGGAAGAGATTAAGAAGATGGGAAGACAATCCGTGGCCGTAGCGGCTGATGTGGCCAATTCTCAATCAGTGGCCAAGATGTTTGAATATGTCAAAAGCCAGTGGGGGAAACTGGATATTTTGGTTAATAACGCGGGGATTATTGCCTATGCTGATTTTGAAACGATGACCGAAGAGGATTGGGATAAAATCATGGCCGTTAACCTTAAAGGCCAGTTTTTATGTTCCCAACAAGCGGTTAAATTGATGGGAGCAGGTTCAAGAATAATTAATACCGCCTCGATTGCTTCAGGTGGTGTTGGTGTTGGTTTTTCCCGTCTGGCTCACTATACGGCCTCAAAAGGCGGGGTGGTCGCCTTAACCGAGAATATGGCTTTAGATTTAGCCAAGAAGGGGATTAATGTTAATGCCGTTGCACCCGGAGTGATTGAGACGGACATGACTAAAGAGATGTTGGCCGACGAAGCGACTAAGCAAGGTTTGATGGCCAGAATCCCCAAGGGAAGAGTGGGTAAGCCAGAAGATATTGGTGCCGCCGTGGCCTTCCTCGCTTCTGATGAAGCTGATTATATTACCGGCATTGTTCTTTACGTTGACGGCGGTTGGCTGGCGAGTTAAGAAAGGTCTGCTATATCAATATCTAAAGATATGTGTCGGAATATATCGTAGGAATACAATTCTTCTTTTTTGAGAAAACCTCGGGAGCTTTCTTTTTCCTTAGAAAATCTTTCCAAAGATTAAGCCGGCGAGAGTCGTCATAATAGTAATTAAAAGAGCATAAGTAAGAGTCTTTTTAATGCCTAAAACTTTGTTGATGACTAAAAGGCTTTGCAGAGAAACAATTGGGTCTGCCAAGATATAGGCAAGAAGTGGCCCCTTATTCATACCCAGATCCAAAAAGGTTTTGGCAATTGGTACCTCGACCAAGGCAGGAAAGTAGGCGATAACGCCAAATAAGACTCCGGCAAGATTAGCCCAGATGGTATTTTGGCCGGCGAATCTTTGGAATGCTTCTTGAGGAATAATCGCTTTGAAAACTCCGGCGCCAAAAACACCGGCTATAAGGAGGGGAAAAATCATCCAAAAAAACTTCCAGGTCTCCTTAATCCAGGCTAGAAGTTCTTTTTTAGAATAGAAAAGAAGAGAAAAGACAGCCGTGGTCATGGTTAAGAGGCCAACTAAAGGATATTTAAGGTTTGGCTGAAGTGGAGTCGTGCCCACAATCAAAACTCCGGCCAAAGAGCCAAAGAAAAGGATTGATTGATAAGGAGGATTTTTTTCAAATTGGGGTTTTTCTTCAAGAGGAGAGTTGTTTTTAAGTTGAAATTCTTGCTTTTTTCCTTTCTCGAACAACTTGGCCATGAAGAGGCCAATCAGGATGGCAAAAACAACGGAGAGGATTAAGCGGGCAAGGGCAATTTCCCAACCAATTAGCGAAGCAGTATAGGAGACTGCCAGAATATTGATTGCTGGCCCGGCGTACAAAAAGGTGATTGCTGGTCCCAAACCGGCCCCCCTTTTCCAAATGCCAGCAAAAAGGGGCAAAATGGTGCAGGAGCAGACTTCAACTAAAGTTCCAAGCAGGGCTCCCAAGCCGTAGGACTTGAGGGGATGAACTTTTCGGCCCAGGGTTTTGACGATTATTTCTTTGGAAACAAGGGCATTAATCGCTCCTGCCAAGAAAAAAGCGGGGATTAGACAAAAAAGAACATGGGCAGAAACATAATCAACTAAGGCAGCGATGCCTGACTGGAAAAGGAAAATTAGGGTTGAAGCCATTTTTTAATCTCTTCGGACTCGGGAATTTTACCTTGAGAAACGAGTTTGCCATCAATCGCTAAGCCAGGACCCATCATCATGCCCATTTCTACCATTTTATTGATATCGGTAATATGTTCGATTTCCGCTTCGATTTTTAGGTCGGCGACTATTTTTTTGACTTTTTCCTCAAGAGAAAGGCAATTCTGACAACCTGATCCTAGAATCTGAATTTTCATTTCTTTTTGCTTTCTGATTCGAGTATACCAGATTTATTTTTCTATTGCTTTTTAGCACTGGATTTGGTTGAGAAGTTTTGTAGTGAACTAGGCCGCTTGGTGAGGAGTTACAGAAACAGAACTGAATTGTCCGTTTTCAAGTGGTGTTAGCCCTAATGTCTTAAGATCTGCCTCACAATACTCTTGTCCGTATTTTGAGGGTTCTTTGGCAAAAAGATAAAGATCAAAAACAGGTTTCCCTGCCTCATCCAACCTAGAAAACTGTATCCGGTCTGGATTATCTGGGTTTTGGCCGTGATAGTGAATAACAAATTTTTTGACTGGTGGCCCATATTTTTTGACCAAGTATTTACTTCCTGGAACAAGATCACCTGCGTTTAAAGGGGTTTCGGGTAACTGTTCACGGTCTTCCTTGGACATAACTCCAATTTGTCCAAGCGGCCAGAGTTTTAGGGGGGGTTGAGTTTCTCTTAGGGTTTCCGACATGTCAGGAACGAATTCTAACTGGTAAGACACCAAAAGTCAAGTGTTATAGGGCTACTTGTTGCTCAATTTATCTCTTGTTGTAAGTTGGTAAAAATGTTAAAATAAATTTAACTTGCCTAGCTTAAGCTAGGCTTTTTTGGGGTAGGGGTCTTAACCCCTAAATCTCAACCCACGCTTGAATTTAGCCAAGGCCCCACGAGGGGTTGCCCTTAAAATCCTGCCCGGCTACGTTAAAACTTCGTCGAGGTAAACCCTCCTTCGCTGAAGCTACGGAAGGGCAAGCGCCCTTCGGAAAACTTCCTTCTGAATTTGGTAGAATAAAAGAGATGGAAGAAGTAACCTCCGAAACATCTAGATTATTGTTATCAACTCCTGGTGACGAACTTAGAGGTATGCAATCATATGCCGTTCTTAGGTCTGACCCGGCTCGGGGAGAATTTTTAATTGAATACCAACCTTGGCCAATTTTTAAGCTAGAAGGGGAGCCTCCGATAAAATTTAGAGCGTTAGATGTCTATGGTGAAGAGATATTTGGTTTTAGAGGAGAGACACTTAGTGGTTTAGAAAATGGGTGGCAATATGCTGTTAAGAGAAAAGAGAAAGGACTTCCTGTCATGGTTGTGAAAGAGAAGGTAGGTAGGGAAGCCTGGGAATCTTTCTATGGGGCGTTTAAAAAAGCTTTGCAAAAAGAAATGGGGACAACAATTGATGAATTTTCTCCTGATTCAATTGAAAAAGTGGTTCAAGAGAGCCGTTTTGAATACGATAATAAAGACAGGCCGATTAAAAAAACCACCTATCAAGAAGTCTTTTTTACAGGGAAGACTTTTTTCCCAGACAACAAGTTGTACACACCGATTGAAGAATGTGAATATTATTACGACGATCAAGGAAGATTGAGATGTACGGCTGACTATGAGTTTGATGATGAAGGAAGAATGAGGTTAGAATGGGCAAGATTATACGAGTATCAACAAGTTGGTCCTGATAGAGCAAGAGTTATTATCCGTTCATATTCACCCCTAAGATGGAGAGATCTACAAGGGGGAGTTTGCGCATCTAGTGTTGTGGTTAAAGATGTAAATCCCGAGACAAAGGAAATAGTTGCTTATGCGGTTTACGAATATGAGGATAAGAGAGAGGGTATTATTTTAGACCACTACAATAGGGTAAAGCGATATCCCCTCAAACAATTATTTCAAAAAGAGACGCCGAGTGAACGGATGAAATGGCCAAGATGGAGAGAGTTACCTCAAAACACTTCTGCTCCAAGCTATCTAACGACAGAGGATATCAGGACCTATGCCCAGGGAAGAGAAATCGATCAGATTGGTACCAGAGCAGACAAGGAGGTAAAAATCCGCATTTTATATTTTGACGAATACCTAAGAATGGTTCAAGGAGCTTCTGATGTGGAAGCCGTTAATTTTATTAGTCAGCTGTTATCAGGAGATTTATACGTAGAACATATTAATAAAGATGATGTTAAAGAGGTGATGGAGATAGCTTGGAGAATGAGAGAGGGCAAAAAACTGGCTTTAGCTACCTCTTTTTATCCTAGTCTAATTAGGTCTATCTTTTTGGGTTACATTGAAGGCGAGGAGGCAATGGAGAGAATTAGGGATTTTACTGAGGATCTTGCAGGAATAAGTAAAAGGAGGAGATTAGCATTCATTAGGGAATTTAGAGAAGCCAATACTAATATTTCTCAAGAAATAGAAAATACCCTATTAATTCTAGAAAACTTAGAAGATTTGCCTAATTCAGTCCTTCAAGACCCGGAGAGATTTAAGGGTGTTTTAGAAGGTGATTATTGATCTTTCATGAGATGCCTAGAAAGGCTAATCAAAACCCGCCCTTAAAATCCTACTCCTGAATTTGGTAAAATAAGGCGATGGCAGTTAGAAAAGTTATTCAGGCGGGCAATCCTATATTAAGAGAAAAGTCAAAGATTGTTAGTGATATTGGCTCTGAAAAGGTTCAAAAGATTATCCAAGACCTGATTGATTCGATGGGAAAAGATCAATCTGTAGGAATGGCTGTTCCCCAAATAGGTAAAGGACTAAGAATCTTTGTAAGCGAGATAAGGAAAACTAAATACAGAAACCCCTCAAGCACAAGTAAATTAAACATTTACATCAACCCCAAAATAATTGAACTTTCTAAAGACGAAGCTGTTGGATACGAAGGTTGTACTAGCGTGGCCATCGGTCAATTTTTCGGTCCTGTTAAAAGACCAAGCGGAGTTGTCGTTGAAGCGTTTGACAGAAAAGGAAAAAAGTTTTCTCTTGAGGCAAAAGGCTTATTAGCCCGCGTTATTCAACACGAGTATGACCACTTGGAGGGGATATTATTCACCGATAAAATTGATGACTGGAAGAAGATTATGAGTTATGAGGAATATATTAAGATGCGATCTACGGCCCGGCCGAGCGAGCAGAAGAGCTCTTAAAATCCTGCCCTCCTTCGCCCCTTCGATTTTACTCAGGGCTACGGAAGGGCAGGCTTCAACCAGTCCGAGGGTTGACAGAGTCTTGAATTAACGATATAATTTCTCAAGATTAAAAAATGAAAAAATTAATCACTCCTTTAGTTAGTATCTTCGTTTTACTTCTTCTGGTTTCACATGTTCAAGCCAAGCAGGATGACCCGGTTCAAGTTCAAAATCAAAATCAAATCCAAACCCAAAATCAAGGTGAAGAATCACAAATTCAGGTTGCTAACCAGGAAGAAGAAGGCCAGAAAACCGGACAACCCAAGGAAGCGGCTTCCCGAAGTGGGATGGCTCGGGAGCGAATGAGTGTGGTAGCAGAAAAGGTGGAGGAGCTTTTAACTTCGGAAACAAGATTTGGAGGAATTGGCGAGCAGGTGAGGGTCGTTGCCAGAGAGCAGAATCAGGCCCAGGAGCAGATTGAAGGACAACTTGATCAGATAGAATCACGCCGGGGATGGTTAAAAAGACTTTTAGGTCCGGACTTTAAGGCGGTTAAAAATCTCAGACAGCAAATTGAGAAGAACCAATTAAGGATAAGACAGCTTGAACAGCTCCAAAACCAAGTTGCCAATCAGGCTGACCAAACCACGATTCAAGAAATGATTCAGGCTCTTCAAGACCAAAATATAGCTCTTCAGGAAAGAGTCCAAGCAGAGGAGGAAATAACGAGCTTGTTTGGCTGGTTATCCAAGCTTCTTAACCGCTGATTGTTGGCGGGTCTTCTGAGGCTAACTCGGCGGGTGGATGATGAAGTCATGTTTGACGTGATGATTTTCGAACTACTGATTGGATTTAAATTGTTGAATATCCTGAGCTAGTTATACAACAAACCCAAAAACTACTTTTTCATTTTTAAATAATCCAAACGTACTTGATCGGCTTTTTTAAGCATTACCTCTTTATCCCAAATATAAGTTTTATAATCATCTCCGGTTATAACTCTGTCTATCTCCGCTGGTTTTAAAAAACTTTGGGTTATTACCTTGACCGATCTTCCATCATCAGTAATTGCAGTCCCGTAAGCATCTTCCTGACAACCAAAATCAACAATTTCCCATCCTCTAACCAGTTCCAGTTCTTCTGGCGTTATATCCCAAATAGTTCCATAAATGACACCAGTTGGATTGGGTCTCGAGGTGAACATTTCAAATTTTGACCCCCAGTTACTAATTATTAAATCTCTAGGAGACATCTTGGGATTTGGGCTAGTGGCCGGAATTTCAGTTCTAAATTGATCAGCTCTTTGAATCGTGAGTTCATAGCCCATGAGACGGCCGTGTTCACCTTTAATATCTTCTCGACCGATCATGTGTTGCATCATCTCCAAGTCGCGATTAGTGCCAAAACCAAAAAATTTTATTGTTGCTTTATTGTTATCCATTTTTATTATGTATTATAATACTACTATATGGAAGGAGAAGTAAAGGAAGGAGATATTGGTAATTCCCTTGAGTCCCCCGAGGTTTCTCTAAAAATTCGAAAGGAAGATATCCATCCTGAAATACCCGAAAGCGGTGGTACAGTTTTCGTACTACAAGTAAATGCTAGGGATAGAAGAGATCCTAAATCTCCTGAGTTTGGTGCGTTAATGCCAAAAGCCGCTGAACAAACAGTTGACCAGGGAGAAGCATTTTTTAAGGACGTTTTTGAAAGATTGACCTCGGAAGAAAGAGCTAAAGTGGCAATCGTTGTATGCGCAAGTGATGCTAAGCTAAAAATGCCTGCGGGAACAAATAGCGATCATAAACGAGCTATGGAAACTGGGGAGAAAGTTTTGGAAGGAATCAGAAAAGCAACAACTGCTTATGAAGTTAATCCCAATCAACTATTAAATGACACCGAAGAACACGAAGGCAAGCCTGTAGGAGTTGATGGCCTTCGTGATTTACTATTTTGGAGCAGGCCTGAGTTTGTAGAATATATGAAAAGAACATATGGATCAGGAAGAGAGCTTTGGAAAGCTTATGAAGCAGATGAGGTGGATGTACGTCGTAAAAGAATGGAAATGGGAGTAGAGGGACCACTCGAAATTGCTATCAGGACGAGAAAAGCTTTAACAGGACTGACGGTAACTTGGGCTAAAAAATATCACGAAGAGCACCCAGGCGCTTTGGTATTTATCTGGGTAATTGGCCATTATGATAACGTTGCCCCTTGGGTTAACGGTTATGTTTTTGACAGAGATCCTAGAGGAGGAGAGCATTATATTGAGACGCAAAAAGGAGGAGGAATAGCGGTGAACATTGACCCAAGAGGAGAAACAGCCAAGACTACCATTGGTGGCAAAGAATATCAGGTTCGTTCATTATTGAGTAAACCCTATTAAAATTTTTTATTTATGGATTAGTAATGAAAAAATTGAATCATAGTGTCATTAAATATTTCTCTTACGTGATGGATGACAATGAAGAAATGATGACAGCGATATTTGGTAGAAAAAAGATACTCCATGAAGAAGCAACGCTACAAGGATATGAACTATGTATTCAGACCGCGGAAGACATAACTGACCAAGTTTTACCGACCTGTCCGCTTCCTGTTTCTCCACGAGCCATACTCATTAAAAAACGTGGGCTAGATTTTGAGTTGTATACAATTCGGCCCAATCCCAAGAAAAACTTAAGAGGAATAGTCTGGTACGTTAGTTTGCAAGAGTATGAATATTTACGCAATTATGAATTAATTGAATGCGGAATGTCGGAGGATATCGTTGCCAAAGCAATTACTGCTTACGGAGACGTTATAACGGTGAGTACCTATGGATTAGATAAAAATGTTAATAATATTAGTAGGGTAGTAAAAATAGATTATAGAAGACCAGAGGTTCCTAAAAAAGAAAAAATAAACGATGCCATAAGGCATAGAAAAGAATATATTAAAAAAATGAAAAAAAATGAATAACTTGAACTTTTTAAAAAATAGTGATATCTATATACTAAAGACCATGTTTAAGTTATGGAAACCGAGGAAGTAATTATGTCGGGTACACAACCACTTGCATCTGAAAGTAAATCCCAAGATTTATCCCTTGAACCGATGGATCCTGCTCGAGTTGAGGAAGTCGTGGAAGAATGGGCAAAAAAACACGTCTGCCATCGTCTTGGAGCAATTATCTTTGTCGGGTCAGGAGGAGGAAAATCTACCACCGTTCGGGGTCAAGAGCCAAACAGTGAAGGCAAAACTGACTTAGTAGATGCCGACCTTTTATATCGAGAGACTAACGCCCATCCATGCCAGCCAAAAGTTGAGCCAAAACGCCCCATACCCTGGTGGGACATGGGTAATGATGTTATTCACGAAGTTGAACAGCGCTGCGGCTTGGTAAACGCGGCAATGGTAAAACGCGGGTTTTGGGCTTTAACTACTTCTTTCACCCCTGACGACGAATACTTGCCCGTCGCTATTGTTATACTTCCTTGGGAAGAACACAAGAAACGCATCATTGAAAAAGCCGGAGGAAAATATTACGACGGTGGGGCGAAAGCAACAGATGAAGGCTTTAAATTGGTGTTAGACCATCGTCAGTGGGTAGAGAAAGTAGCCAAAGAAAAAAATATACCCGTCGTGGATTCAATCCCAGCAGCCATAGAGCTTGTTCGCTCCCGCGAAGCTGATAATTCTTAATTCAATATGGAGTATTACTAAGGATAAGTATGAAAAAAACATTAAATCGTGGTTCCCTTCAACATGGTTCCTTCCAGAGGCGGGCCAAGTCTGACTTGGCGGGCAGGCAGGGTAAACTACTCTGGAAAATTTTCCTGAATTTGGTAGAATGTAGCAAATGGGAAATCCTGAATTAGGACCAGAAGTTTTAAATGCGCTTAGATTAACGGGAAGAAGGCTTTGTTCTGCTGGAGAAAGAGAGCTGGCGGATTTATTAGAGGGAATTGAGAGGGTTAAAAAGAATATAAAAAGTTTACAACCCGAGTCAACAGAGCCAGGAACTGGCACCACAGAAGAAACTTCTAATTTGAAGAGCCCTTAAAATTCTGGTTCCCTTCGATTACACTCAGGATAAATACGCTCACCACCATGCGCTCAGGACAAGAAAGCTACGGAAGGGCAGGCAGGACAAGTTCGCTCACCACGAATGGTTCGGCTAGCTCGCAGGAGGGGATGATCGAGCCAAACTCGATCAAGTCACGTTTGACGTGACGATTTTCGAACTACTGAGTGGATAATACTACTTAAATACCTAGAAGTTATAACCAAACAAACTCAGCAATTACTAAGCCTTAATTAGTTTCTGACTGGGTTTCCGCACCAAACTGCCACCCAAAAGACCTCCCCGAATTTTCTCCTTGACCCAAAATAACTCTCCTTGTGTTTGCCGTAGCCAGTCCAACATAGGCTCTTTCTAATTCGAATATTCTAAGTTTCCCCCCCATAATAGATATAAATTTCTTGTCCTCGGATGACCAACCTACTCTTCTGGGAATTCCTGGCCCGAGAGGTCCTTGTGGACAGGGATGCGAGTGAACGAATAATATTTGCTCTGTATCAGCTGGAACCGACTGGATAAGGTCGCTGAGAAGATTCTTGGCTCTCTCCCTGTCAATTTCGTCAATATTTCCGTCGACGGTAGTAACGAACATGTCACCATTCTGCCTCCTGCACAAAAACGCAGCGATTTCCTTGAAAGACCGGTTTTTGGGAAGTAGGCCTGAGAGCTCAACCATGAGTTCTTTCAGCTTATCTTCATCTCCGTTTCTCAATCCCATGGAGAAATCAGTAGCTCTTTCACCAATAAATCTCCGAAAATAATCGGGAGTGGTTTCTTCGGCTTCTCTAAAAAACTCAACATTTATTGTTACTTCAGGATTCGGTTGTATATCATTCATTCTTCTTATTTTACCAAAACGCTCTCCCTAATAAAACATAAACTAAAAAAAGCCCAGGAAACATGCTTTCTGAGTTTCCTCCCCAGTGGTTGAAGTTGTCGATGAGTTGCTGCTTCTCTTTAAGTAGAATAGTTCCGTAGTAGGTTCGAACTTCGTTCTTTTAAAATCTAAATTAGAAATCCATTAATAGCCCAGAAAGGGTTAAGCGCCATTCAGGCTATTACATATAAGCTGTAAGGTGGGGGGTATTATCTTTATACAATTTTGATATTAAATCAATATTAATTCCTCTTAACTGATCCCGAACCAAAGAAGGCAAGAGAGCCTCATCATGGAGAATATTTGTCTGACATCTAGCACCACCCGAAAAAAATCTTACATCTTGAGATTCGGGTGCTTCTACCTCAATAACGCTAACACCCCTATCTTTTAGGGCACTTGCGGTCTTCGGAGAACCATAAGTGAGCACAAACTGATCTCCATCAAAGTCATAGGTTAAAAAATTAGTACCCAGATTCTCATTTGTCGTGACTAATTCTGCACTTTCTTCTTGAACAATGGCTTCTAAGTCAGGCTCAACTGCTCGACTCTCGAAATATTCCTGATTAACAACAAAAATTTTTTTCCAGGGAATGTAATTTAACTTCATGTCTAAGTGTCCACTCCGGGGTAACCCAACTGTAGATAACACGTGAACTTCTCTAGCATTAGACGCTGATAAATATTCTCTTTTATTTTCCTCTGCAGCTTTAGTGTCGTTATCAAGTCGTGCGATTATTATTGCTTTTTCGGTAGGAATACAACTCCCTCCCTCACCTATTCTGCATTTTTCATTGTCATACTCAACTCTCGGATCAATATCCGGTTTCCACACTTGACAAGGAATATAAATGCCCTGAAAATAAACCCACCAATCTCTCGGCCAAGAAAACCCCACTCTTGCAACCGATAAACCTTCTGCTTTCAGAGCGCCAGCAATCCTATCCGTCATTTCAATCCTTTTAGTATCACTAGCGCTTGCGACAACGATTATTGGTTTTCTTTTCCTGGGAAATTCTGTTTCAATTATCCCCTCTCTTCTTCTGTAAATTGTTATTGTTCCCTTACCTCCTGATTCGGTTTCGATGGGCTTTGGCCTGTCAGTTTTTTCTTCACTCATAACTAAATAATACCACAACCAAAAACCTAAACCTTATTAAGTAGGGTTCATTCAAGACTCTATAATCTGAGGAAATCCGTAGCAAATGCTCGAAGGGCGTAACTTTTAATGTGGAAAGAAGACGGATGACGGAGGACTGAGGGCGGAGGAGGGAATTGCGAAAAATTTTAGTTCGGCTAGCTCGGCAATCCGAAAATTAATATAAGTTTGGCTTTGGAAATCGATGAAAGTATTCGGAAGATTATCAATGTTTTCCAGGAAAATAATTGGTTTATGAAAGAAAAATCGGCTTATATTACAACCTTCCCAGGCTAAATAACAATAGTTATCAGTCGATTGTTTCTCCTTTTAGAGTCTTGATGCAACTTCCATATCGTGATTTCTGTTGCTTTAATGAATTCAAGCGTCTTGATGTCTCTTCCTGGAATTGGCGAAATGGATGATTTCTTACTTTCTCTGCAATTACTTTAGTTGCCGAAGTGCCTGCCCTAGCAAACTGTATTCTTTGTTTACTTAACCTTTCATATTCGGCAACAACTTCGGGATGCTGTTCTTCGTAGGTTGCTATTTTCTTTTTTACCACCTTTTCTTCTTGAACCACCAAATTTTCTAAAACAGTGTCCTTTTCTTCTAGTATGTTTAAAGCTTCAGCGTATCTCCCTGCGTCAATTGAATCCATAATAGTTTGGGCTTGTTCTGCTGTAGGCAACATCTCAACTCGTTCACCCGTTATTGCGCCCTCACTATGCCATTGAACCCATTTCTGAGCACTATCACGAACACCAAGAGGAGTAAGGCCTGCAGTTCGCATGTATTGATACGCAGGGCCAAAGGTTTTCTGTTCCATCTCTATGGTTATAGGTCTTCCTTCCTTAAGCGCACTTTCTACTGGAGAAGGAGGGCCGTTATCAACTATTTCTACCATGCTAAAAGCATTATATCTCAAATTGTCATTTTTGACAAAAATTATCAATTTCTTAGGTTTGGAAAATCAAAATCTATCACAAATCAAAAAAGCCTCCTTCGACTTCGCTCAGGATAAACTGGGCTTTCTGAATGGTTCGACTCCTTCGATTACACTCCCATTCGACTACGCTCCCTCCTTCGCCCCTTCGATTTTACTCAGGGCTACGGAAGGGCAGGCAGGACAAGTTCGATCACCACGAAGTAGTTCGGCTAGCTCGCCCTAAAGGACTTATTCTGCAACAAGGGGGTTGAATTTGATGAAAATCTTACCTTTTTTGCTAAAAACGGTTTTTATAACTTTGGATATACTTACTGATGGTTTTATCTATTTTTTCAGGATGTTCAAAACCAAGTTTATCGGCAACTTCTTTTGAAACTTTTCTAAAAAGATTTATTTCTGCGAGTAACCCGTTCCAGCTATCTTGTTTATCAAAATGAGCGAATATTTTGTTAAGCTCTTGCCACAATTCCGGCTCAAGCCAGTCTTTCATCTTGATACCTATATGCCATACGTCAGTATTAGGATTTTTAGCAAGTGTACACCATTCAAGCATCTTTAAAAGCATTTCTTTCATCGTCCAATCTCGAAATTTCACTACCCACAAATCTTCTCTTAATAAGTATTTAGGAATATGAAAGGCCTCAAACCAAAACTCACTTACGGTTTTTAGATATTCTTCCTTTGAGGGTAGTTTATGAGTTGTTTTTTTTGTTGGCTGAGGAAGTTCTTTTGTAATTCCTGTTTTATCCAAAAGTACTTTATAGCCCCTCTCGTATAAATCATCTAATCTTTCTTTTAGTCTGTCTAGACGACTTTCGTCAGCCAAGGTGAAATCTACTTTAGCTCCGTCTTCATATATAATCAATCGTGTTGGGTAATCTTGACCTTCGTCAAAAGGTAAAAAGACAACGACTTTTCCAAATTTATTAAACCACTCGTTAGTTTTTGCAAATTCTTCTGGATTTTTGGCAATAATCTCAATGTCGTAGTCAGAAAATTCATCCACCTTCTTTTTTGCTTGAGAGCCTGTCATAATAAGAGCGATAACATTGTTGTTTTGTTTTGCCCAGTCAATAATTTTTTCAAGAACCATAAGAATATTATAGCAAGATATAGTTATTTGTGTATTAGATTGTTAGGAGGCCCTAAACTATTCCCAGCTCCCCATCGTGGCAAGTCAAACTTGTCTTTTGCCGAGCTTAGCTCGGTAGGCCGAGTCTGACCCGGTGGATGAAGTTAGAATTAGTTTTACTCAACTCCTTTTCTAATAGCCTCAATTATCTTTCTAATATCGCCCTCAAAATGCCAGTAGGTTAATGAAGGTTTATCAAAAGGGTTAGCATGAATATGCCAAACGCCTTCGGGTTTGATTGACAATTTATCTCCTTTGTTAAGTTCGTGGTTTGTGCCTTTTGGATTATCAAACAGAATCATCACACAACTCCCTTTTACTTGAATTAAATTCTCAATTCCCCCCAAACGGTTATGGATGGTCAATGAGGAATGGGGTTTAAGTTCAAGATACCCAACACTCTTCTCCTTGGTGGACTCACCTAAATAAAAAGCTCCTTGCGCTATTTTAACTTTTTGGCATTTTTTAATATCATACATAATTAACCCCAATTTCATTATACCAAACCCCAAAAGCCCCAGATACTACTTGGAAAGATGACGGAGGACTGAGGGCGGAAGACGGAAGGTGGAGGGTGGAGGAGGGAATTGCGAAAAAATTTGCTTCGGCTAGCTTGCCGGATGGGACGAAGTTAGAACTTATTTCTTAACCCAATAATCTTGAGCAATTGTCTCCGATGCTGAAATAGGTTGGATTGATGTTCCAGTAGCCAATGAGCCAAAAGTTTTCGTCTGATAAATCTCCTCAACCTTTATTGGCATAATTGGATATTGTTTTTTATAATACTTCCACGCCTTTAATTTTAACGTGTTATCTTTTTCTAAATCCTGTTTATAATGATTAACCGCCTCATCCAAATCTTTTACAGCCCAGCCTAAATGGAGCATAATTCCACGATTGCTGGTAGTTAAATGTTTATCCTTATTGTCTTTAAGATTGTTTTCGTGATACAAAACAAAATGGTGTGGTGAGTAATAATGTAAAAGCGACCATCTTAAATCATAGACTTTATCGCAGTCATACTTTTTCATATAAGTTTTTATAAACTCACTAATTCTTTGCTTTGTGCCTCTATTTGAAAAATTACCAGTATAAAGCCCGCCAAAATAATCAACCGCACAGCACCAAAGAATAAAAGCCCCGACCAGTGCCCCATTGTCCTCGCAGGTGCCATCAGCATTCATTCTGCAACACCTCTTTATATCGCCTACCGCCCAGTCAACGATTCTATCAAAGTGCTGCTTTAAGAAAGCATCTGCAAATGCTAATTCGTCTTTATTGATGGAATTATTTTTAATCTGACCTCTCATTGTCGTCTTCCCCCCTTCACCCTGATTATTAGCACACGTTTGTCTCTGTTTGATAACTTTTAGAAGGCTCTATTTTTTATAGATTTTCCTAGCTTCTTCATCTGAAATCTGTTCTATACTAATTATGGCACTCCTATTCAGGAGTACGCTTTCCGTCTCTTTAACAGATACAAACTTTCTATTACTAGGGTCATAATATACAGGCTTCCCTAACTCTAATTCTTGCATATCATCATTCGGGTCAATGGAAAAACGCCTGAGTGTTCCAATATAGACCACCCCATTGTTCATAAAAACCTTTAGCACCGTCCCTTTAGGTAAATTAAGAAAGCTATTCCACAACCGCCCAAACGGGAAAACTTTTATTTTCAAAACCCTTTCGTTGATAAAAGCAAACGCCCTACCACGAATAAACCTCGCTAACAGAACTGCCAAGAATATCCCTAGAATAATACGAGTTATATTAAATCCAAAACCCTCGCTTACAAGATTTAACCTTAAATTAGTTAATAAATTGACCAAACCGAAAAGCAAGCCTGCAAAATAACTCAAAACAACGGAAAACACAATGCTAAAGGTTACTACAGACAGATCGGACTTTTTCCGCGTGGGGATTTGATAAAAAAAGAAAACAATTGTTAAAAATCCTGGGAGGAGAAAAAAAATTACTTCCTGCAGGTCTTTAAGATTTAGGCTTAAAATATCTGACATTCAATAAAATTATCTTTTAGAGGGCTTGCTTGATTTAGAATTAGCGTTCTGTTTATCTGGGGACGGTTGACTAGTTGGAACAGTTGTTCCCCACGTTCCTTCGCTTTCAGGAGGAGGCGAGGGACTTGGTGTCACTTCTTGATAACCCCCTTTTATAACATCGGTAGGGGGCTCTATGCCCTTTTTTGTTTTTATTCGAGAACTATCTTTATAGCTTATCGACATGAAATTATTATATCATAGGCAGTTTACTCATAGTATGATGATAATAAACAAAGCACGAAATTTTATCGTAGACGAAGTTCGGACTAGTTTAGGTTCATTTTTCTAATTTAATTCCTTACTACTCCGAAAGACAAAAAAGAGAGGCCATTTTCTCTAAAATACCAAATAATGCGCCAACAGACTGGTCCAGCAGTATTAACGCAGCCGCACCTAATACAACCCACCAGGCCCAAGTCCATATCCGAAACGTTAAGGTGTTTTTCAAATAATCCGTATCTTTTAATATCTTGCCTGCAATAAAACCATTCTGATTAATCCTCACATGGTTAGTTGTTGTATGCATTTCCCCAAAGCCATGAGCCACTAATGCTTCTAGGACTTGTTGTTGTTTATTTACAGCATAATCTATTGCGTCGGTTCCCAATTTACCGTTTTGTTTGACTTCCGCCTCTAGAGTTGCTTTTATGTTCCTTGTTCTTATAAACGATCCAACGTCTCGGTGTTTTTTACTCAATGCCCAAAGCAAGACTACTTTTTCCGCCTTCCAAATTGGCTTTATATCAACTTCTTTTTCATAATCAATCAGCTGATGATATACGTCTAATTTTCTAAAAAAAGTTGGTGTAAATGGTAAATTCATAGTCTATAAAAAAGGCTAGCAGATAAAAATATTTCTTGTCAACTTCTTTGGGGGAGTATTAAGTTGTAACTAGCTCCCGACTGTATACAAGCTTCGAAACTGGATAGTTTAAACCTCTTTTCTGTCTTTTCCAATCTTTTTTTCTAACCTCTCTGTAAGTCGGTAGTTGTAATTTTTAAAAATCAACTCACGGTTTTTCTTCAATCAATTTTTATGAATCAAGTACAAAATAGGGAAAATTGAAGTTAAGAGGGATTTTCTAAAATATCCTTTTCAACATCAAGAAGTTTTTGGTAGTTTGGTTTAGCGTTTTCCAGGAAAACATCAATTAGTAGAGGAAAATCTTTTTGCCTTATAGAGGCATTATCCATATAGAGTTGCTCAAGAGTTATAGTTCTGCGCTCGTTCGGCCAGGACTCCTTTGTATATTTTAACTTACCCCTTCTGCTTGCGGTGTAAAATGGCTTGTTTGCCATTGCAACACCGAAATCCCAGTCCATGATTATTTTGACTGCCTTCAAACTATAAGGACGCAGGGTTTTCGCATCGGGATTCTTTAACTCTGCAACATCCTTTTTTATTTTCTCAAGTTTTTCAATAAAACCCCGATTTAGCAACAAGGATAGTAAAGTACCTGGTTTAGGAAACTCCTTTTTGTTGAACTGCATTTCTTCTCCGTGAAGCAACACGCCATCAGACCAACATATAAAGCGGTCTTTTTTGTGGTCTTCAGACAAAAATGAGCTTTTAGCTATAAAAACAGCGTTAAGCAATGGGAATTCGTCTCTTGAAAAAGCAAAGCCACCCCCATTATTAAAGATAAAATATATATTTATGTCTGAGCTTCCAGGAATAAACTCGTTCCGCGCACAACTTCCAACTAAATATACTGAATGTAGTTTGTCGCCGAATTCTTTTTTTGCGATTTCCACAACACCATCTATCAAAGGTTTTATATTGGATGGGATTTTGTCAATACTGGCCTTATTTTTTATGTCCATTGAAGCCAGAAATTCTGTATATTGGTTAACTATTGAGGCAACTTCCTTAGGATTAACAGGAACTTTGAAATAACTTATCAATTTTTCAGAGATTTCTTCAACATTCTGCTTTATCATTTTAACTGTGCCCTCTTGCTTAAAAACAATTTCTTTTCGCCATTTAGCGAAGGCTTCTTCGCCAATCTCGGCCATCCTTTTCTTTCCATACTCACTTAGTTGATTTGAGGTTGTGGGACTCAGCATTAGTCTTGACATTGTTATGTTTTGATAATCTGAGTTTAGCTTTAGAGTACTTACAAAATGGTGGTGTTGTGTTCTTTTCCTTAGGGCCACCGCAAGACCACCAGAACTCCATTGAGACAATAAGTCATAAATACCAATTTTTTTAAGCTCTGTCTCATTCTTGCGTAAAAATTTATTCAGCTTAATACTTTTAGGATCTTTTTTAAGATGGTCGGGGGTCTTCTCTGGGATTAGTAAAAGTAGAGCCACCAAACGAACAAGTTTATCTTTTATTTGGTGAACTTGATCTAGAAAAATACCATTGTAGTAGTTAATTATTTCTTCTGGTTGAAAGATTTTTTTACCTATCTTCTTCGCATCTTTAGTTTCGGAAAGGAGCGTTGTTGTTAGTTCAACCTCATTTACCACCTTCTCTATATCACTACAGTATTCCTGTCTTCGTTGGACAACCTTTCGGTTCTTTGTAATTCTTCCTATCGGGGTGTAACCAGGTTCTTCCATTTCTTTTTGAACGCTCGCAATTAACAAGCCTTTGTTGAGTTGTGAGAGCTTGCTTTCTACAGGAAGTGCCGAAGACTTAGGTTTGCTTGTGTCCTTCTTAGATTTAGTATCCATATTTATTTAAAGTGAGCTCTCGTAAGCTATGCTTTCTTGTTTATGACCCATTATACCTGAGCCTGAAGAAATTAAAAATCAAAAAGTTCGGAGAGTTTTATTTCAAGGGCGTTGGCAATTTTCTAGACAGTCGGCTTTCAAGGGATTGCCGAACGCGCAAAAAGTGAAGATTGGCCCACGGCCCGGACTCGGACCATTAACTCTCCCGTTGGATAAATTATATCACAAAAAGAAGGGCAGGGGACAGGCCAATTATCCAATCAGCTAATTATCCACTTATGGTATTATGAAATCATGAAGAGAAAGACCCCGAAGCGGCTGGCTTTACCCTTTCTTTTACCTTTTTTAGTACTTTCTTTAATTTTTAACCTTCTGTTTGTTTTAGGCCCCACTTCGCTCCTCGATAAACTCGGAGCTTCGCGGGGTAAAGAAGACTTAAAAGGAACGGTGGTGAGGGTGATTGATGGAGATACTTTTGATCTTGAAGAAGGGGTAAGAGTAAGATTGGCCGGAGCCGAAGCGCCGGAATATCCTGAGGGTTGTTTGAGCGCCAAGGCAAAGGAAAGATTAGAGGAATTAATCTTAGGGAAAGAAGTAGGAGTTGAGGTGATTGAAGAGGATAGTTTTGGAAGAAAAGTGGGGTTGGTGATGGAGGATGGGCTTTTGATAGATAAAACAATGGTTGAAGAAGGATTAGCCAGAGCTGAGAGTGGAGAAGAACCAAAGTATGGAGCTGATTTATTATCAGCAGAAGATTCAGCGAAGAAGGCGGAGCGGGGGATTTGGTCTTCTTTGTGTGCCGGAAAAGAGAATTGTTTGATTAAGGGGAATGTGAGGAGAGATCTGGGAACAAAAGTCTATCATCTGCTAGAGTGCTATAACTATGAGAAGATTGTGGTCAATGAGCGGGAAGGGGATCAGTGGTTTTGTTCTGAAGGAGAAGCAAAGAAAGCAGGATTTAGGAAATCAGAGGATTGTCCCGATTAACTAATCAACTAATTATCCAATCAGCTAATCAACAAATCAACAAATTATCCAACTAACTAATCAACTGACTCCTTCTTGAACCGCTTTCGCCCCTACTTCGCTAAAGCTACGCGGGGCTTCGGCAGGGTAAGCCCTTTCCAAAGTTTTAGGTATTAGAAGTTATACCGAGGATTATCCAAGAACTTCTCCAGTTGAAGATCCGGCGCCTTTTTTCAACCTTAGATTTTGGCGGAATTGATCCAGAGCAGCAATTTCTCTAGTAGCTTTTTGAAGATTGGCATCTTCGACCTCCGAATCTTCATTGGAAGAGAAGTGTTCCAGTCTAAACTCTCTTTCTGACTGGTAGGAATAAATGTCTCTGATTTCATCAATTGCTTTTAGGTCGAGGAGTAGTCTTTTGGCTAATTCCGATAATTCCTCATCCTTAAGTTTTCCAATCTCTGGGATTTGATTAGCTTTAGGATATTTTTTAGGATTACATAAATAGAGAGAGGCTATCGCCCAAAGGGATTTTCTTGATCCAGGATGTTTGATCGCGGTGGTTAGATAGCCTGTAATTTCTTCGGGATCTTCGGACGCAAGCGGTCTAAGAAGCTCTTCAATGGTGTGAGCATATTCAACGGCTGTTTCTTTATTTTCCATATTTATTGAATAAGAGAATAGCTTTTTATCTAGAGAAAGTCAAGGTTCAATAAATCAATAAATCAGTAACTCAATGACTCAATCAATTAATCAGCTAATTATCTAATCAACCAATTAACCAAGTATCCAATCAGCTAATTAACCTTTAGACTCAGGATCGCCTTGAGCTGATTGTTCATCAAGCTCTCTTTGTTCTTCAGGAGTTTTTCCTCCAAAGCCCCATTTTTTGAGGGTTTTTGGGTCTCGAAATTTTGTTTCCTGCTCTTTTTGGGCCCCCTCAGAAGCTTTTTTTAAAGCCTCCTCAAAAGAAAGCCCTCCCCCTAAGAGTTCGTTGACTTTAGCAAATACTCCCATGATTCTAGTTTAGGAGATTATCTTTAATTTGTCTAGTGGAGAGAGTAGTTCTTCTTGACCCGCCTTCGCCGGGGCTTCGGCAGGGTCTGCGCCCGCGATGTCACGTCGGGGCTTGACTTTTTTTCTGATTTAAGGTAAATTGCTTCCGCTTCTGCCTGGCTCGCCAGCTAAAGAGAATCTACTATATCAATCTAAGGAAATGTAGGTCGGAGCATATCGTAAGAGCACAATTTTCCTAAAACTCTCAAGCCTTTAAAATCCTGGTTCGACTTCGCTCACTGTAAATAGTTCGACCCCTTCGACTCGGCTTCGCCTCGCTCAGGGTAAATTTGCTCACTACGAGTGCCCCTCCGAAAATTTCTCTTTAAATCTGATACAATGGAATTTAGTAATTCGATTTAACCCCTTGACATTATGATAAATTTGTCATAAAATATGAAAGTAATCAACGATCCGAGAGTAGACAAAGAGATACGTTGTTTACCTAGGTCAGAAAGCGCTAAAATTATTAGAACCATTGAGTTATTTTCCGAAAGCGGATTTAATTTAGCGGAGCCTTACCTAAAGAAGCTAACTCGGAACATTTGGGAATTAAGAGCTGGTAGGCGGAGATTGCTTTTCGGGATGGTAGAAAACAAGGCGGTTATCGTCAATATGTTTCTAAAAAAGACACAAAAAACACCCAAAGAAGAAGTGAATCTCGCCAATAGACGCTTGGGGGAATATTTATGAAAAATAGACCAAAAGCCATTCCATTTGAAAAACTTAAGGCGGATTTAATGAAAGATCCGGAATTCCGGCGCGAATATGAGAAATTGGAGCCTGAATTTCAAATTGCAAGACAAATCATCGCCGCCAGAACAAAAAAGAAAATGTCACAAGAAGAAGTAGCCAAGCGGGCCAGTACCGGCCAGGCAGTCATTTCCAGACTCGAAGGAATGAACGCTAAGCCATCCCTTTCTTTGCTTACGAGAGTTGCCCGAGCTCTCAATACTAAAATTCAAATAACCGTTCAATAAACATGTTTATTAATCCCTGGGATTGAACGAATGGAGATTCGAGGATTAATTGAGCCCTTAAAATCCTGTTTTACGCACGCGTATAGAGAGAACCTCTTACGCACGCGTATAGAAGACAAGCTTCTTACGCACGCGTATAGAAGACAAGCTTCTTACGCACGCGTATAGAAGACAGAGCGGCCTTTGCCGTGAGAGAGAATCAGGCCAAGACTGGTAAGTTTGGAGAGATAGCGTGAAGCGGTGATTTGAGCAACATTAAACATCTTCTGGACGTCTTTGTTAGTAATCTTCAGTTCTGGGTTCTCTAACTGGCTTAAAATCAGTTTCTGGCGGCTGTTGAGCTTCCAGAAAGAAGCCGAGAGATCAGTCTTAAACTTCTGTGACTCAATCTCCTCAAAAGCTTTTTGTAGTTGGACAACAATTCCTTGAGTAAAGTATTCCAGCCAGGCGGTGAGATTTTTATCTTCATCAACTTTTCTGATGGCTTCTTTTAAGCCGACAATATCTTTGCGATAATATTCTTCCAGCACGAGCAAACCGCGGCAATCAAAACCGTGTTTGTAGAGCATCAGATAGGTAAAGAGCCTGGCGACTCGGGCACTGCCATTATCGAACGGAGAAAGCTTAATAATTTGAATCTGAGAGATGCCTGCCTGAATAAGGGGATGCTCCTTGCCGGTTTGAAGATAGTTTAAAAACTGTTTTAAATCCTTCCTTTTCGCTTTGAAGGAGGCAGTCGAGGAGCCAAAAACAGGCTTGCAGGCTAGGTCGTAGAGTTCGAGAATAGCCGCTGGCGTGATTGTCCTCGGAGAAGCAAGCCATTCTTCTTTGATGAAGTCCAGGCTTTTTTTGTAGTTAATAATGTCCTTTTCATATTGACTGAGCTTCTTCTTCGGGGGAGAGGCGAGAAGTTTAACCATGTCAGACTTGTTGATAGGATTTTCGGCAATCGAAAGCCCCCAGAAAATTCTCTGTAAATCCGCCTCCCAGCGCATTCTTAATTCAACCTTTGGAGGTAGGGGGGAGAGAAGTATTTTTTGTCTCAAAACCAAAGAATCTTGAATAGACTTTTTAAGTTCTTCAGAAAGATGGTAGGACATCGAAATCTTTGCCATCCCCAAAATCATATCAGATTCTTATCAGCTTGTCAAATTTACTATGATTTTAAAGATTCAAGGCTATTTTAAGAAAATCTGATAAGATTGTGATAAGATAATTTAGGTTCTAAATTGCCTCTTGACAAACCAATTTTCCCCTGTATATACTTTAAAGTAGCATTTAACTGAAAGGAGGTGAGTCTGTTTATGTTGGGTAACATTGGAACTCCTGAACTAATCGTTCTCGGTCTGGTTTTGTTACTCTTCTTCGGTGGAAGGAAAATTCCTGAGCTCGCCAAAGGTGTTGGTGAGTCTGTCAACGAATTTAAGAAGGCTGCCGGAGAATAAACAAGCCACAACAAATGGTCACTGCCCGCCAAACTCACAAAGTTACATGCTTAACAATTTTGGCTCTAGCTGCAGCCCTAGCGGCTCCGCCGATTACTAGGGCTGCAGTGGGCAGCCCACAAGCTTGCGCTCCCTCTTCTACCTGTGTTGTCGGTGAATTCCTTTACGACGACTCTTATGCTCCGATTATTGACGCCACCTGCTCGGCGACGAGTAAAACTCCGATTGGGACAGAGTATTTTACCGACGAATCGATGTCTGCTTCCTCTGACGGCTGGTACGCTTATGAGTTTACCGCGCCTGAGACGACCGGTTTCTATCGTGCTCAGGTTTGTTGCGAGACGGTGACAGACTATCTCTGTGTTGATAAAAGCTTTGAGGTGAAATCCTCAACCGGCGCCAGCGCCAGTGAAGTCGCGACTGCGGTTTGGGGTTATTCAGGCAGAACCTTAACCAGCTTTGGTGATTTGACCACTGATATTTGGGCGGTTTCTTCCCGAAGTTTAAGCTCTTTTGGGAATCTAGTGACGGATATCTGGGGTAATGCCACCAGGACTCTCACTGGCACCAGCCTCACCAGCGGTAATTTAGCTACCGAAACTGACCTGACCGATTTAGAGTCAGCGGTGGCGGAAAACCGGACTCTTCTCGAAAAACTGGTTAATAAACCAATTATTGAAAGCACGATGGAAGAGATTGAAGATACTGATTTAAACGAAAAAGTTAGTCAAGCGAAAACGATTGCCTCCCAGCTCTATATTAACCAACAGTTTTTAGCGAGTAGAACAGACCTCACCGTCTCTAAGTGGGAGCAATTGAGCGAAAGAGAATTACTTGATGTTTTTATTGAAATGGATGAAGTCTTGGGTAATGAATCCGATTCAGAATCAGCTAATTCAGTTTTAGGTAGTCTGGCTTGGTTAAAGAATACCTGGGGTTGGGGACAGACCGAAGAGCTCTCTGACCAGATGAAATCGGTCAAGAGAACGGTCGCCTACATTAAAGAAAGACTTTCTTCCTTCGGTAAGTCAAAAACCCTTCAAAGTGAAGCCAAGAGTTTATTAGTTTACCTTCAGACTTCAGAAAAAATTCTCGGTGATTCGACTGATAAAGCCTCAGCGAAAACGGTTTTTGGCCGGTTAAAAGAAACCGAACAAGTGGCTCTAGCCCTTGAGGAAAGACTGGAGGAGACGGACCAATATCTGGCGGAAATCGACAAAAAAGAACCTAATGCCCTCAGAAGAAAGGTTGAAGACTTAATCAAGCGTGTCTTAGTCGTTAATCGGCTTCCCAGAATTGGCAACTTACTCAAGGCAAGCTCAAACAAAGAGCTTTCCTTAGAAAATAAACTGAAAAACCAGCTTTTGAGTACCAGAGCTCTGTTGATGACCAATAAGAGGTTTCTTGTCAGTGGCGGCAAGAAAGTCCTTTCGACCACTTGGCTTGAGGTCGGCAGTATTGTCATTAAAACCCTGGTGACTAATCCTTCCAGTTTGATCAGTCAAGATGTGCCGCTCAAATATTACTTACCCAAGGAAATTCAAAAAGAAGAAGATATTCTAGAGGTTGACGACGGCTTGAGCGTCAAATTTGACGGTCAAGAAAACCAGCACTATATTGAAGGCGAATTCACCCTCAAAGCCGGAGAGACGAGAACCTTCTCTGTCCGAGTTCAAGACGTTTGGACGATTGGTCAAAAAGAGATTGACAGCCTTAGAAATCAGGCGGCTGAGCTTTCCCGACCCCTGGAGAGAACTTCCTATTTTGCTCAAGGAGTAACTCTTAAAAGTGATATTGATGTTTCTTTAGACCGGGTAGAGGTTTTGGTTGAAGGGGCGATTACGCCCGAGCAAAAAATTAAGGCTCATCGGGAAGCCCAAATTGAACTGGCGGCGGCCAATACAAAGATGGAAAAACTCAAAGAATTGCTGGCGATGGCTTCGGGAACGGGTAGTTTGTTTGGTTTTGTTGGCGGGGCTCAAGCGATTGCCGTTTGGGGGATTATTATTGTCGTTGCCGCCGGTTTTATCTTCCTCTCTCTGGCAATGCGCAAGATTTCTCAAGGCGAGAAGAGAAAGAAAGAAGAGGGAGAAGAAGAAGAAAAGTCCGTTCAGAATAAAAACGAAATTTCTGAAAAGAAAAAAATTGGTGGTCGTCTCCGAGCAGTTTTACCGCTGATTTTTGTGAGTACGGCGAGTGCTCTGACTACCTCTTTAATCGTCGGCAGTGCCCTTTTTCTCTTTGATCGCGTCCAATCAAAGGAAAATTCACCTCAAGAAGCGATTTTTCAAGAAGAAGGAGGGGGGAAGAATCTGGCTGTTGGCGGCATGGAGATTGTCAGACTTAAAGCGCCAGAAGGGAAAGAGATTATTCTTTTTTCTCAACCTTCTCTTGACTCAGCAATAAAAGGCCATCTTCAAGCCGGCCAAGAAGCCGTTAAGGTGGGAGAGCAAGAAGATTGGGTCCAGTTATTGATAGTTAAAAACATCTCGCTTGAGAGCGTTTTAGAAGGTTGGGTGGAGAAGGATAATGTTCAAGGCGCAGTCGAAGGAAAGGAGTCTGTTTTTGAGGTGGTCATTAAGGAAATGCCGACGTTCAGCTTAAGGGTGAATAAAACGCCTGGCGGTGAAGAAATTGGGAGGGTTTACACTGGAGAAAAATATTTGTTTCTTAGTCAAAATTCGGGTTGGTATCAAATCGAATTTAAGGGCGGAGAAGGTTGGATTCCAGCTACCTATGCCGAGATTAGTGAATCAAACCGCTGAAATATTCTCCGATGGCGAGATTATAAAGGTAATGGAGAACCACAGCCAGGAGAAAACCGATAATCATCAACTCCTTTTTCTTCCAACCAGAAAGAAGTATCACGATAATCGTGGTGGCGTGAAGAGGGATAGTGAGGGCTAATCTTTGGAAAAAGAGGCTTGGTTGACCGATTTGGAAAATATTCAGGAAATAGAGAATGCTTTCCGAAAAAGCAAAGACGATCCCTAATTTGACCCCGAGAATTATCTTCTTAGAAACTTTTCCCGAGCTTTTCAAAATAAGAAGCACCAAAATCAACTTCAATATTTCCTCGAAAAGGTGAGGGTAGGGAAAAAGAATTTCCACCGGCCAAAGAAGAAAGGGGGCCGCTGCTGCCAGAGCAAGAATAGTGACTTCCATCAGAGAAAATTTAGTCTTCCTGCTTGCTTCCACCAAGGGCTTTTTTGAATTCTTTGACGGCTTCACCAATGCCTTTGGCCAACTCGGGCAGCTTCCGGCCGCCGAACAAAACAAGAATAACGACGGCAATGATAATTATTTCTGTCGTTCCAATGCCTTTAAGCATCCTGATCACCTCCTTTTAAGACTGCCGATTTTGGCAGGTGGCTTTTATTTTAAATGGGCTTTTAAAAGCACTCGGTTTAATATTAAAGTAGTTTCAAAGAGAATTGCAAGAGGCAAACTGAGAAGAACCAAAGAGAGGATGTCTGTCGGCGGCAAAAAGGCAGCGAAGATTAAGATAATGAGGTAGACAAATGGTCTTTGGTGCTCGATTACTTTGAGCTTAACTACTTTAAAGCGGAGAAGGAGAGTGAGAACAATTGGGTACTGAAAAGCAATTCCCATCAAAGACGAAGTCATCAGGATTTGAGAGAGGAGGCTAGAGATATCAAGAAGATTGCCAATCTCCAACTCAAGAGACTTGGCATAGAAAAGATTGATGACATAGCGCATGATAAAGAAACCAAAAATAAAACCAAAAATAAAGAGGATGATGATCAGGGGCAGAAGGGCAACAATCAGCTTGAATTCTTGAGGTTTGAGAGCGGGCTTAAGGAAGGAAAGCACCTGGAAAGTGATCAAAGGAAAAGAAACCGCTGTCCCCACTAGAAAAGCCGAACTGATGGCGAGATTAACGAACTGAAAAGGGGAAGTAAAGACAATATTGACCCCTTCGAGATTGATGAGACTAATGACAAAACGGATAATCGGTTCATAATAAAAGAAGCCGAGGATGCTGGCGATCAGAAAGACAGAAAAAGTAAAAAGGAGTCGCCTCCTGACTTCCATAAGAAAAGGGAAATAGAGCTTGACAGTCTTTTCCACGATTAATCCTTGACGGCTTTTCTAAATTCCTTAATAGCTTTACCGAAATACTTGATAAATTCAGGCACTCTTTTGGTGCCGAAAAGAATAAGAACGACGACGGCGAGGATAATGACTTCAGCGGTGCCGAGTCCTTTGGTTATGGGCATTAAGTTTGAGCACCCCCCTCCTTCGCCCTCCGGGCTTCGGAGGGCAAACCTTCCTCTGAGGATTTCTTTGTTTCCTTATTTATTTCTTTAGTTATTTCTCCAGTAAATTCATTTTTTGTTTCCTCAAATTCTTTTTTGACCTTTTTAAGCTCTTTACTGGCTTCGCCGGCTTGACCAGCCAATTCACTGATTCTCTTGCTGCCAAAGATGATAATCAGTACCAAGAGAATAATGATTATTTCGGTTAGTCCTAGGTTGCGTAGCATCTTCAAGGAAAATGATAATACAATCAGCTGATTGATTTCAAGAGGCAATTGAAATTTTTTTTTAAGCGAGGTAGAATAAAGTGGTGGTGAAAAACGCGGCTGATTATACCAACGCTGGCGCTGGCCTGCAAGTTCAAGGCAAGATGGAGGAAGCGATTGCCGATTACCAGGCAGCTTTGAAGATTAATCCCCAACAAGTTGAAGCCCTGAGCAATTTAGGCATTCTTTATTATAGTTTAGGCAAAACCAAGAAAGCTTTAAGGTTTTTTAAGCAGGCGATTGTCGCTGATCCAAGTTACACTGATGCTTACTATAATCTCGGTTTAATCGCCAAAAATTCAGGCAATTTTCAAAAAGCCTCTCAATATTTTCTCCAAGTCATCGAAATCAACCCCGATTACGTCCAGGCATATAATAATTTAGCTTTAATGCAAGTTGAATTGGGGAAATTAGAGGAGGCGGTTCTTACTTTTCGAAAGGCTCTGGAAGTCAACCCCAAGTTCCTTCAGGCTTACAATAATCTGGGCAATTTATTCAAAAAACAGGGCAAGCTTAAAGAAGCGGTGACTTGCTATGAAAAAGCTCTTCTCCAAAACCCGGAGTATGAAGAAGTTTGGGAAAACCTAGGTGCGGTTCTGGGGGAATTGAACAAAAAAAAGAAAACAGTTACCTCTTCTAAGAAAGCGAAGCTAAAGTCGCCTTAGTTTTGGCGTCTTTGAGGGTTTTGCCCGCTGAGCCCGGAGTGGTGACGCCGGTAATGACTTCGGCCCAGACAGCATCGGCAATTTCTGAAGTCGAAGCACCGCCGGCTGGAGTTTCGATATAAGTATCAGTGCCGTTATCTAAGGTGTTACCAGGACTATTATTAGTCAAGGTGTTGCCGCCCCTCAGGGTAGTTCTTAAGACTTCTTCATTAGCGATGTTCGCCCCGTAAGCGGTGTTTTTATAAACTAGGCAGTCTTCAATGAGATTATCGGCGATGCCCGTTCCTGAAAGTAAAACCCCGGTTTTATTGTCAAAGATAATGCACTTCTTGATTTTGGTTTCGGTCGTGTCTTGGCCAAGGTTAATGCCGTTGCCTGTGCCTGAAGCACCGCAATGTTCAATCACCGCCGTATCGACGATGGTTTTAGCCGTACCCGATAAGTTCAAACCATGACCCCTAACAATCGAAATCCAGCAGTCTTTAATGAGGGCATTATCGCCAGTGACCGTGACCGCGTTTTTCGTCCCCGAAGTGGCAGTGGAGATGTAAAGACCGCTAATCTCCACATCATTGGCACTAATCGTGACCGTATCGTCGGTGGTGGCGATGGGCACCAGTTGGAAGACATGACCAGGGCCTCTAACTTTCAAAGTGTTTTTGGTAATGGTAATTGTTTCGGTGACCGTGGTGATGCCCGTCGGGTAGGAGGAGAGGCAGAAGATAACATCATGGTGGCCATCGGCCGCCAGTTCTTGGGCTTGGAAAAAAGTCTCGACTGCAGCGGTGGGCGTTAAGCCAGTATTGCCGTCATTGCCAGAGGTTGGATCCCAGTAGAAAACATCGCCGATGCCTTTTTGGGTTTCGCCTAACGAGGCAAGCAGGAATTTAATATTAATGTTTTCCGAGGCTGTGTCTGGAGTGGCGATAACACCCGCGGCAGAGGATAACTGGACGACCTGGGTAAAGGTAGAAGGGGCGATCGGATTACCGCCCGGTCCACCCACCAAATTGCCGCCGGAAATCGTACACTGGGTTAACTCAGTTCTGGCTTCAAAGCGAACTCGCCAATTATCAAGCAGCCGGACGGTAATAGCGGTATAAATTCCTCCGCCCAGGTCGTCTTTGCCGCTGGCATCAGCGATTTTCGGATAGGCCATTCCGGGAGTTAATTCATCTTCAGTGTCTCTGATTTCATTAATGAGAAACTGCATATCCAAAGTCGTATCCGGAGCGGGAACCTCAATGATGCTGTTATAAAAGTCAAAAATTAGAGGTAAAGCCATAACTAATTAAATTATAACAGAGCTTTACTTAAATTATTGGACGATTGTATCGGGAGTTCTAATGGCTGAGGTCGAAAAACCGGTCGAACCAAAGGACCCGGTGGTTTCAAAAGGGATGATGGCCGTCGCTGTTTTTCTTCTGACTCTCAGTAAAATAGTTCTATCGGTAGTATAAATGATGGTTACGGAAACACTAACCGTGCCCGCGCCGGTGACAGCTTGGTCGATGAAGGGAACATAAGCTTGATCATCGGTCTGGGCATATTCTCGGTCAAGGGCGGGAGAGAGACCGGAAAAGGTTGAAGTTGCCCAAGAGGAATAAGAATATCTTATTTCTCTGGCAGAGGAGGTGCAGCTAACATCGACGAGACGGACATAACCTGAAGAGGGGGTATCCACAGAGATGGTGCCGGTGACCACGAAAGTGGTATTGTTGGTGACATTGCCATCTCCGGAGGGGTACATGGTTTTATCAATGGTGGTGCCGCTACTGGTTCTAAAGACGGCCACCCTGTCTCCGGAGAGGAGATTTTCAATCGTAATCGCTTGTTTATTGGGTGGATTCTGGCCGGCATTGTCCGAGTCAATCAGTTGAAAGTTCTGGACATCAGCATCGTCCATGCCTTCAATCCAAACTCCCCGGGCGCCAAAGAATTTACCTCCAGCAAAGGTGCCAAAAGGCGAAGCTTTGACCGGAGAGTAAGTATTGCCTGGCGTGTCAATGTCATTGTAGGCAGTGATGTATTGTTCACCGTCGAGATTATTGAAGGCGAGAGCACTTGACTCATACTTTATCCCGTAGCTAGTAAAGGTTGAACCAATGCGGGTGACATACTTGAGATATTCGTAAACCTGGGTTAGATAGAGGGTGGCGCAGTTAATACAGACGTCGTAATTTTTAAGGGTGCCTTGCTCAAACGCCTTTTGGACCGTGTGAGCTTTAACCATGTCTGCCGAAGCAGTGGTATAGGCGCCTGATGTTGAACCAGTGATGGTTTCAGTGTTCAGGGGTCCGTCGTCACCGGTGACATTACCGATAGTCATTGTCCCCGAGTTTTCTCTTAAAAAGATACCCGAACCGCCGGTCCAGGTGAGCGTTTCATAATCGGTAAACGGACCGTCGGTAATCGCCCCATGAGTGACGGTGCCGTTGACAAAGACAATGTCGATATTGGTATAGGGCGAGGCTCCAACCGTACTTGAGGCGGTAGGGTTGTTAAGGTCGAGCGAGGTCGCGAGAGGGATCGCGTTTCTGTCTCCAGTGCCGATCGGGCTAATAGTGACCGGAAAATGGTCATAAAGGTCAGCTTTATCCGCCGAGTCAGGGTAGTGTCTTAAGAAAATAGTTAGCTTGCCGGAGTCAATGGCACTATCCAGTTCGACAACTTTAATGAGGACGTCAATGTGTTGTGAGCCGGCTTCCGGCCACCACTCCGAACCACTGGCAATTCTTATTCCGTTTTGAACAATATAGATTTGTTGATTATCACTTTCATCAATAGAACCAAGAGTGTAGAGGTTAGGAAAAAGATCTTCACCGGTTGAACTGGCAGCGGTAAAAACACCAGCGGCAGAGCTATTGGAAACTGTATAAGCAGAATCAGCGTCGGCAAAAGTATAAGCACCGTTAGGTCTTATCCAAACATAGCCTATTTCGCTTCCAGTACGTTCGTCATAGGCAAGAATTTTGCCAGTTTCAGTGGTGTCGGTTTCGGTGATGGTTTCGCCGATATCGCTGGCGGAGAAAGCCGTACCTGCTCCCGAGGCATCATAAGGTTTGATGTAAATTTCCCCATCATAGCCATTGGTAATAATGGCGCCGCCTTTGAGGAATCGATAGCTTCGGTCATCCATAAACCAGCCATTGATAAGAGTGTAGTTGGTCGGCGTCTGGGCGGACATGGGGATGGTGTCGTCAAGTTGGTCGAGTTCATCGAAGGTGTCTTGGAGGTAGGAGTAAAGTTCGCGGACAGTATAAAGGTCACCAGAGCCGGGAGTTTCATAATAAACAATTTGGTTTACGTAGTCGATTGAGAAGTCGTCAGCAATGGCCATTGTTTTTTATCCGTTCATATCCCTGGTTTTAATGGGCAGAGAAGAACGATATTAATTCAGTATAGAGATTGATAAACCCTTATGTCAAGCGTTCTCTTAATCTCTAATATGTATCATACAAGGGAAATAATTATCCTGTCAAGATGGATAATTATTTTTACCGAAAAAGATATATTTTGACGCTAAAAGATACAATTATTTTAGGGAAAACAAGAATTGCTATCGAGGTCGGTAGAGCCGTTGAAGCCGGGTATGTTTTTCATTTTGACATTGGCATTTTGTCAGGGGATTGCGGTTTCGGCGACAGCCGGGGGTAGTGCATTTTCTCGGCATGTCTGATTCATCCCCGCACCAGGCGATACAAACATAATGGGGGAGAGTCTTTTTTACCATGTTTTTATTTTAGCAATTCATTATCAGATTGCAAGAGGAAAAAGGATTTAGGCCTGGTAGTTCGAGTCGGTTTGCCAGATAGCGGTTATAATCAAGCCGGCGGAAGTGATTGCTCCTAAGGCTTCAAAAGGCAGATAACCTTTATATCTAGCTCTGATTTTTACGGGTTGGTCGGAGGTATAAGTATAGGGTTGGGTGGCTTTATAATAGCCCTCCGAACCATAGGATTGGTCGGCATATTCGCTCATCAGAATCGTCCCCGGAGTTTCTGGCCCACCTGTGGTTGCTTCGATGTAGCAGCGGACGTAATTGGTTGGTTCCGAGCCGGTCTTGACGCCATTAACTTCAAGAGTGGTTGATATTGAGGGAGCCCAAGTAGTGCCGTCATTGGCGGTGAAGTAAGCAATTGTTCCTGCACCTCGGTTGGAGAGAAAGACTCCTTGAGAATTGTTTCTTTTGGTGTAAAATCCGGAAGCACCAGAATACATCAGTTGACCCTCGACCGCTTGACCCCAAATCATGACATCGAGAAAAATTGAATCCGGAGTGGATTCGGCCATCTTGGCGGCCAGATAATCATAGGTAACTTGAATTGATTTGGTGACACAATCGACCTCCCAGGTAAATCTTTTTTCGGAATCATCGGTATAATCGGCTGTCCAGCCGGCGCCGTTGCTTAAAGAATCGCCGTTGGCAAAAGCAGTGCCGTTGCGTGAATTAAGAAAAGTTTTGCCGGCGGAGGAGTCGCCATCTGATATTTCCACTACCGTGCCGCTGGCGCCGCTGGGGCTGCCGGTGACCGTGTTTGTGGCACTCAAAGTGCCGGAGCCGACGGAATAGGTAATCAATGAATTAGGGTTGGTGACGGATTGGGTGGGGGTAATGCCCGAACCGCTGGAGATGGCGGTCGCCTGGTTAGATTGGGAGATGGCAGAGTCTTCAAGAAGAGTAACGCTTTGGGCGAGACTGGCAGAAAGAGAAGCTCCGAGGGAGGAGACAAAAGGGGAGTAAGTATATTTGTAAACTTTTAAAGCAAAATTACCATAAGCGGTTTTGGTTAAAGCCGTCCCGCCGCTGTCGACATAGTTAGAGCTTAAGATATCGGAAGTGGCAAAGCCGCTGGAATTGGTTGTTTGTCTGTTATCAGCGGGTAAGTCTAAGTTGACCAAACCTTCATAAACATAGGTATAGGCATACTGAAGTTTAGTGCCGTCTGTTTCCTGAACGGTAACATCAAGGGTATATTTTTCATTGACCTGATTACTGGTGGCATTTAAGAAATCAAGTTCCGCCTGGCCAGAAGTCACAATCGTCCAGGTAGGATTAATGGAATTCCAAGTTTCGCTAGAGTCAATGATAATGTAGGGTTTGTACATTTGGTTGAAGTTGTGGTTTGAAACATTGATGGTTTGGGTTCCGGCCTGTGTTGACCTAAAGCCTCTACCGTAACCACTTGCAGAAGTACCAATAATTTGCCATTCTGAAGAGGGAGTGTCAGCGGCAGCGTAAAGGTCCATGGAGGCAACACTGTCGGTGGCGAAACTGATTTTATTCCTCAACTGGTTGATGGTTGAGGCAGAGGCGATGTTCCTGACCACCTGGCTGGGGCTGTTGAAATTATTATCAATGATGTCAATGGTTTTGCCGCTGGTGCCCAAAGCGCTACTGGTACTGCCCAGTTGAATTGGGGCGGCGTTGATGAGAGTATTGGCGTAAAGCTTAAAGTTATTGACATAGCCGCCGGTAGCGGATAACTGCCAAGTTTGAGTTCCCTGGGTTGAGACGGTAATGCCGCTGCTACCGATAGCACTGCTGCCAGAACCGGTAACATTTCCCAGCTGAAAACTGGTTGTGCCGGTGGCATTGCCAGCCACGTTTAAAGCATAAAGACTGGAATTGACTTTCCGGTCCTCAAAAACGGCAATCTTATTAGTGTCTTTAAAATCACAAGAGCTTGACCCAGCACTATCGTTAAATCCTAAACTGCCGGTCAGAAAGAAAACTCCGCCCATTTTTCTAATGACGCCCCAAGCGCCGGTGGAGGTGTTGTCCGCACTATAAATATCTTCCAGACCAAACTGAGTATCGCTGGTGCAGCTTAGGCCATCACAGCAAATAAGATTATCTAGCCAGGTATTCTGAGCATTCTTGGCATTGGTGGTGGTCACAATTCTTACCCCGAGAGTGGTCATTGAACTTAAGGTTGGCTGGGAACCTGAATCAACAGTTCTGTTTAAGTCGACGACCATGTTATACCAGCCACCGGGGTAAGAATCTTTGCCGCTAATTTTCCAATAACCAGTATTGCCGCCGCCGGTGGCGTAAAACTGGATGCCGCCATTGGCATCTGACTCCATTTCTTTTAGAACAACCGTTAAAAGCCAAATCCGCAGATGGGGGGTTGTGCTTAAATCCCAAGTTCCCGTGATATAAGCATCATTATTGCCTATTCCTGAAAAGGTAAAACCCAAAGAGTTTGAGCCTTCTTTAAAATAATCAGCAACAACAGCCGCTTTGTTTCCAACCCAATTTCCAATGGCCTCACAGGTGCTGATAGAAGCGTAATTGATGGGCGTAATGGTCAGGGCCATGGTTTTATTTCGAGCTATAAACCACGCGATTTATTGCGTGGATGCAAGCGAGAAACAAACTTTTCCGCTTGCGGAATACCATGGGCTTAGTCCATGGTAGTTTATATTTTTTTAGGTTTGACGATCCGATTGTTTTCCCAGGTGTCTAGAAAATAGAAACCGCAAGTTTCAAAGATGATTGGCGGAGCGGCAGGAAAGTTCTTACATTTGGCCGGCCTTTTTGGTGATTTAAATATTTTACATGTGGCAAGACCGGTTTTTTTATCAAAGACAAGATGTTTACAATTCTCATTTAAACAACAGGCGCCACACCGAAGACATTTCCCTCTTCTTCTGTATCTCGGTTTATTAATGTCTATGATTTTCATTTTTTCTGAAGGTTTCTCTTACTATTTAATCTCATCAGAAAAAAAGAGTCAAGGGAGTTATCTTGATTGGCGTGACTTTGGAAAGTTACTTTTTTGCAGCTCCAAACATTCCCTTAGAACAAAGAGAAAAATAAGGAAGTCAAAAGCCAGCCCGATAATCAGGACGAGATTAGGTAGCTTTTCCTCTAGGGGTTTTAGACCGAAAGTAGGTTTTGAAGAGACGAGGAGGGTAAAAGTTTCGCCATCGGAATTGATGGTTCTTTTAGTCTCCAGTCTACCTTTTCTCTCAATCTTAGAAATATGGTGGCTGTAGTCGTGGTCATAGAGGATGTGATCCTCTTCTAAAACCTGACCTTTGAAAAGCTCAAAGTCGAGGTAGGGGAAAGTATCGTGGGCATCAAATAAGTCTTTAAAGACTTGTTCTGACCTGAAGGCGACAGAGGCTAAGCCTTCAACAGCAATTCTTCTCGCTTCAATTGTATCGATGGGAAACCCAGTTTTATAAAGAGGAGCAAACATGACAAACCCCGGACTTTGGTCAGCGACCAGAGAGATTTTGTCAGTGACCGTCACAGAATTGTTGTCAACAGCCCGATTGATTGCCCGCAAACGTCTCTCTTCGGCAGCGAGGTTGGTTTCTAGTGCTGCCTTTCTTTCAGGGGGATAGATAAAAGTAATGAAGTAGTTGTTGTTTTCCCGCCTAATAAAGGTGAGAGAGGTGACGCCGGGAAAACGTTCTTTGATTTTTAGGGTGGCAACATAAGTCTGCCATTCTTTTTCAGTGACTACTTCGCCGCCAGCCCAAAAACCCTGGAGGCTGTAGACAATGGTTTTATAGAACTCAAGACGATTAGTAATCCAACTTTCAACGACGGTCGCCTCATCATTAAAAAGTTTGGCTGTTTCTCTATCGGCTACTGATTTGGTGACATACCAAGCAGCCAGAGTGGAGGCAACCAGAAGAATAATAACAAAAACAAAAATTCGGGGGAAGTTTTTTACTTTTTCCATCTTTTACTATTTAATCTTATGAAAAAGGAAGAGTCAAGGACGACTCTTGATTTCTTTAAGGAATATTGTATGATAAAAGAAGGACCCCACTTCACTAAAGCTTCGTGGGGCAAAAGGGGGTGAGAGAGTTTGTATAACCATTGGCTCTATCTTCTTTATTGGCTGATTAATTCTTTGGTGATTTATTTGGTCAAATGGCTTTGGCCGGAGAGCTTGGTTTTGGGAAGCTGGCGTTTTGCCGAAATAGAAGCGGCGATTTACGCTGGTTTCTGGATGACTTTTATCTTTTGGCTCGTTTGGGATTTTGCTAAAGCCCGAGGTTTCAAAATGGATAATTGGTTGACCACCTGGCTTTTCTTTGGGATAGTTAACTGTGTGGCGGTTTGGATGGTGACCC
>Ga0307378_10001192_pt1 | contig 43020 bp, 85 predicted proteins | sample UN1MG_FD_202238 | JGI IMG/M metagenome (GOLD analysis project Ga0307378, IMG submission 202238) | Soil microbial communities from Risofladan, Vaasa, Finland - UN-1 | ecosystem: Environmental > Terrestrial > Soil > Coastal area > Acid sulfate soil | place: Finland: Risofladan, Vaasa | collected...
TAATATTAATAAAAATATTAAATTTTTTAATATCTTCAAAAATAAATCCTGTATGAGCTGGATCATCTGTATCACATATTTCAATACAACCATCAGCAGCAAAGAACACTTCATATTTATTTTTCTTAATTATAAAATTATAAGTGTTTTCATCTATTTGTTTTAACATAGTCTCTCCTTAAAATAAAAAAAGGTGGACTATCCACCTTTATCTTTACTTTATATACGTGTCAAAAATATTAAGTATATCTTGTGAAATTGGTTGAACTGATGTAATATCCCGTGATATCAAAAAAGGATATATATTTCTTGTAGGTCTTCTATTTAGTTTAGTATTAAAGATGAAAACTATTTTTTCGAGATCTGTTATTTGTTGTTTTAATATATAATCTTGAAGGAAGTGTTCGGGATACTTTTGTAGTAGAGAATAATAATTTTTAAATAACCAACTAAGAAATTCAGTTTTTTTTGTCATTTTTTATATAAGATCCAAGGGCAATATGAGCCATGATTGTTTCTCGATTCCATTTTTTATAATGAGGTTCTAAATTTTCTACTGAATAAATCCAAGCTGGAACAGTCATAATTTTTCCTTCTTTAAAGAAGAAATCAATGAATTTATCTGGATATAACTGCCATATTTTAGGAAAGTTTGCGAAAGTAAATATCAATCCATCAAGTTTAGGATTGAATCCTGATTTGTCTGTATTAATAGTTTTAATCAATGAGGTCTTTGAAATCTGTCCAACCTTTTTTGATACAAATTAAAATCCAATATCCTATTTGATCTACTACATCATTCTTTCTTAATACTTTTGAGTTTTTGATTCTTTTTGTTTTATCGGCAAGTCTTATTAACATTCCTTTTATTGCCATATCAGGTTCATTATTAATTACATTATTAAAGATATCAAGAGGTTCAAGAGCTGAATCTCCATAGCGTCTATTCTTTTCAAGAAGAAATTCCTTTAAAGAATTAAATGTTTCTTTGATTTTGTCTTGAGTATTACTATCTATTGTTTTAGCAAACTTAGCAAACTCTTGTATATCAATAGGTTTCTTTAATTCTTCTTCAAGTGCTTCAGTTATAGAAGTTTCATCTATAAATGTTTCAATTGATTCTTCTTCTGGTATTCTTACAATTTCACCACCAACTTTTCTTGCTTTGATTTTGGATTGTCTATTCCATTCTTCTTTTTCCTTTTTTAATAGAGATTGATATTCGGGACTATTTATATCCATATTAAATATACTCCTTTTAAGTACTGTTTTTTATTTTTAAATAGTTTTCTTTACGCCATTTAAGAAACTTAAAGATATCCATTTTAACTAATTTCATTTTCTCTTCCATTAGTTTATCTTCAAGGTCATTTTTTATCTTCTCTTTTATTTCAATAATTTCTTTTTTAATTTCTTCAAGCTTTTGTTTAATATCTTCTGGCATTGGTTTAGTTGGATCAAATTTCATTTTAACTTGAGAAGAACCACAAAAAATGTCATCATACTTAAAGAAACCAATACTTGCAACTACTCCAGATTTAACTAATTCGTCTTGAGTTCTTAATCTGTCAAACTCTTCAATAGATAAATTTACTACTGTATCTTTCATACTATTATTAAATTCCCTTCTTCGTGATATTTGATAAAACAATTCATTGTATGACCAGTACCACCAAGCCAATCATTTTTGTTTTGAGGCATAGCAATCATATGAGTTGCTTCATTTGCTATTTGTTCATTTCTTGCATGATAAGCTTGAACAAATAAATATTTAGCAGAACCAGCTAGTGGTAAAGCAGGAAAGTAAATCTTAATTGGTATTCCATATTTCTTTGCGGCTCTTAAGGCGAAGTTATCCGCACCTTGAACACAACCACCTGTAACGACATAATCAAGCAAATCATTATTTTCTTTTAAAAGTTCTCTAAGAGCATTACAGAATTGAACATAATTCTCTTCCGAATTTCTTTGTCTACTTCCTGTTACTCCTAAAATCAAAACACACCTTCCTTTAATTGTTTTCTAAATGCTTCAATTTGTTCTTTTATTTCAGCTAATGTTTCTCCTTTATAAGTAATGCGTAAATCTGATATATCGATTTGTAAAACTAAATTGATTTCATACGCTGGTAAAGATTGGTATCTTGATTCCCAACTTAATTCATAGTGAATCAATGCTGGCATTTCTCTTAAATAACTAATAAAAGAATCTGCGTTAAAAACTTCTTTTGTTGTTGAACAACTCATTAGTGCTATAATAATAACTAATAATAAAATAATTTTTTTCATTTTTAACAATCTGCCTTTACTCCCCAAAGTTTAATATCTTTTACTTTGTCTTCACCAAAGTATTTATTTATCAAACCTCTTGCTTCTTCATCTTTTCTAATTAAATCCTTAATATTTCCAAGACTTTCAATGTAATCAACTGAACCTACATCTGTTCCAAATACAAGACTACCATCATCAGCATAAGTTGAACACATATCCTGAAGCCATTCTTCTAAAGTATATTCATTTTTACCATTTTCTTCAAGTTCTTCTTTAATTTTTTCAAGTCTTTCTGGCTTCATTTCTTTAATCAAATCATCTATTGATTTAAAATATATTCCAAAAACAATAAAACTTGAAGTACTTGAATTACTTACAAATCCATTTCTTATTTTCATTTTATCTCCTTATTTTTTATACCCCAAACAGGATTCGAACCTGCATCTTTCTTGTTTCGAAAACAAGTGCCTATCCAGTTAGACTACTGAGGCAAATTTTAGCGTTAATCTAAATCTTCTCCTATTATTTTAAAATCATCGAAATCATACTCGAAGTTTTCAACTACTTCTATTTCTTTTACACCACTCCAATAATCTTGTTCTCCTGAATTATTCATCCATTCCATAAAAGCTTTTGCTTTATTATCATCTGGAAATTCAATTACGACTTCTGTCATATACTTCTCCTTATTATAATACGTTGTTTGTTTTTTGTCAAATTTATTTAACAATAAGTATGCTTTACCCTTGGTGGGAATTGAACCCACGACGCACCGTTTTAGGGACAGTCGCTCTAAGCCACTGAGCTACAAGGGTTTAATAATTTGAATAGTATTCCAATATTGTCTTATTCTTATCAAAAATTTATCAAATTGTCCAAAAGAAAAGAAATATCTTCTTACACCTTTATCATATTTTACAGAATCTTCTTTATATCCTTTAAAGATATTCCACTTATATCTGTATTTTGCTCTACCATTATGATCTGCTATTCTAACAGATCTTAATCGTTTATCCTTAAACTTAACATATATGCTTCCTGTAAGAGCTTTATGATAAATATAAGGATTGAGATCTTTGAGTTCTCTTAAAATACCATCTACAATTTGTTGAGCCTTCATCTATGTAATGCATCCCATTTTGCAGTTTCTTTATCTTCATTCTCTTCGCATAGTTTTGCAAATTCTCTTAAGATTTCTATAGGTGCTTTAAACCATTTTTTTACACATTTCTTAATTGCTTGAAGATATAATTTTTTTGCTTTTTTATTTTCTGGCCAATATCTTTCTTCAATATCAAAAATTAAATCTTCTCTTTCATTGTTCATTTTATTTTTCTTCCAAACAGAAACTTATTCCACCATAATTTAATACATTTGTAATAGATCTTCCCTTAGATCTCCAAGAAATAGAGGTGGTCTCAACGACCACCTCATTAATTGTTTGTATTCCAAAGGTAGCGAAATTAGTACTTATCCAATACCATTCTTTAATTTGCTTCAACTTGCTTTTTCCAATCCATAAATTGTCCTGGGAAATTAGCATCTATATTTAATTTATGAATTTCCTCTTTTGTTTTAAGCATTTTATCACGACAATTTATTTGATATTTATTTTCTTCAATGTAGATAAAAGCATCATTACCAGCTTTATAAATACGTGTAGAAAAACCATAAAGAACCTTTTCATCTTTTTCATAAATAAGTCCTGCATGTATATTATTATCGGTAAGGTATTTCCTATTAAATACATAATCAACGATTTCAGAAAAAGATTTCATATCACTTTCTTCAATCCATTCTACATTTTCCCAATCACTACGGCAACAACTACAACCATAGCCATTATTCCATTCATCTCTTTTTAAAATCATATGGCTATAGCTTCTTTCTCTACTACTTCTATAGATTCATCAAATCCATATTGTTCTTTGTATTTTTCAATCAAAGAATTAGAACGCTCATTTCCTTCACGAACTTTTAGTTCGATTTGTTCAATCGTTCTTCCACGAGCTAAACAATAAACAATATGTTTATGTCTGTAAGTCCAACATCTTTTTTTATGTTCGCTTCTTGCTGTTTCAACAGCCCTGTAAGGATTGTCTTTAAACATTTTAAGAATGTCTTCACTATTGCTCATAGTTATATTCTTTAATTGAGTCGAGTAATTTGATTTACTATAATTTCTTTCTACTTCCCTTCTAACATTTTTTGCTTCCCGAATTTCTTTGGCAAGACTTTTTAATTCTTTTTTTAATTTTAAATAATTTAATTTAGTCATTTTATTCTCCTATAAATATTTGTTTTTTTGGTTGGTTTATAAGAAAATAATCATGGTGGCCTAACAGCCTATGTATATTTCATGTGCTCCTCCTAATAAATTTTATTCATTTGGAATTTCTGGTAACGGCATCCAATGAGTTACATCATCAGTTAGCCAACCAGTTTCTCCATAAAAACAAGGTCCATATATTGTTGACATATATTTACCAACATTTATACCAGTATGTTTAAAATAATAAATAACCCTTTGTTCTTCATTTGGTAATTTATCTTTTACACTTATCCACTTCATAATATCTTTACTTTATCTCTTCATTTTCATAAAATTACTTGGATCAAATCTTTTTTTAGTCATTGTAGTAACTCTATTTTGTATTTCAAATTTTTTTATTTCTTCTTCTTGTTTCTTTTTTAATTGATAATGAAAAGTAACTCCTAACCCGTATAGAACAATAACAATAATAAATACAATTGGAATCCATATTGGAGAAAAAACCCAAAACAAAGGAATTCCTGCTCCGAACAAATTAAGAATTAGAAAAAGAAGAACTAATCCTATAATAACTGAATTAAATACAATACTAAATTTTTTAAGGTCATTCATTTTAACTTCCTTTTCTTTTTCTTATCTTCATACATAAGTTCGTCTGCTTCTTTTATAAGATTTTCAAGTGAAAAAGGATCTCCAGGGTCGTAAGTTGAAATTCCTATACTTACACTTAAAGAAACTGGAAGCATTGAATTTAAAAGACTTTCCTCTGCAATCTTTTTTTCAATACGTTCTTTTATATTTTCTTTTGTTTCATTTCCATTACTACAAGTAAGTATAGCAAATTCATCTCCACCAAGTCTTCCAATTATATCTGATTCTCTGAAAGAGTTTTTAAATACTCTGGCAATAGTTTTAATTAATTTATCACCAACATCATGACCAAATTTGTCATTAGTAATTTTTAGATTGTTTACGTCAATATAAATAAGAAATGCTTTCTCTCCTCTTCTTTTAGAAACTTTTAATTGATGTTTAGCAAGGTGCATGAAACCACGTCTATTTTGTAAATCAGTTAATTCATCACGAAGAAACATTTCTATGATATCACTTATCTGTTCTGGTTCAAGTTCGAGAAGGAGTTTAACTTTATCTTTTTCTATAATTATTTTCTTAAAAATTTCTTCAGTTTTCATTTTTCCTTCTTTCTTCTTTCTTATCATAACTTTCAAGATAAAATTTTATTTCTTTATTTAAATAGGGTGAATAAGGAGACTTGAACTCCCACTCTCCTGATTCACAGTCAGGCGCTTTGACCATTTAAGCTATATCCACCATGTTATTTAATTATAATTTTTTTAACCTTTACTCTTTTTAAACCTTCTTCGTAAGAAGATTGATTTAGATTCCATAAATTATCTAAATTATAATATTCAAATTTAGATAATCTATTTTTAAGTCGTATAAAACCACCAACACAAGAAGACAATTTAATTTCTCTCGGCCATTGGTCTATAACCCAATAATAATCTTCATCATATTGGTCAGTCCATCCAAGTAGCCTAACAGTTCTAAAGTTATCCAACATTATTTCGCCTCTATATTTATCTGCTTCTCGTTGGATTATTTTAGCATTACTTTTATTACCACGAAAAAATTTTTTTATAAGTCTTTTAGGTCTTTCGAAAAACTTCCAATAAAATTCATGTTTTTCCAATGTTATTCTCCAAATAATGTTTACTGTTATTATTTATCTTTATATTAACTTTAACTTACCTGTGATTTTATCAATCTTTTCAGATGTGTCTGGACCGATTGCAACACAAGTAGTTGTTCTATTTCCGTGAAATTCTGTAAAGCCATTATCAACTATTATAGCAAAAGGAATATCCATAACTTTTGCTTGATTTGCAATATCATAAATCTCTTCTTCTGTATCAACTCCAACTACAACTTTAGTGAAAGACTGTTGCATCCACTCTACCATATTTTCTGTTAAGTTGCTAATAATTCCTTCATTAGTATTTGTATCATAGTCTTTTTGAATATGTGTTCTATCAAGAAATATTTTCATAGAAGCGTGGCATCCCTGTGCAATCATTTTTCCTTTCCGCATATTAAGGTCTTTTCTAATACAGATTACCATTTTGATATTCATAATATTCCTCTTTCCAACATAAACTTTTTCATTTATATTATTTTTATTAAATATATTCCTTACATATATAAATATATGTAGTTACCATTAATTGTTTAACCATTTGGGTCTCATAGCATATTCTTCCAATTTAGTCTTAATTTGTCGTGATGGTGGTGGAGCAGGTGGCTTCTTATTCTTTTCTTTCCACTCTCTTAATCTTATCTCATTAATAATATCAATTTCTACTTTTTTCTCTTTGATCCAATCTTTACTACCAAATAATTTTATTATTAAAAATCTAATTTTTGGATACTTAAGGAGCTCTGGACCAGATTGAATATTTACATTTCCCATTTTTATACATCCAGTTCGGACCAGTTTGTTACTATAAAAGAATTCATTCCATTTTCCCCTCTCTTTAATATAATTATAACATTTTTTTTATTTTTCGTCAATTTTCGGAAGTTTTGGAATTGGCATCCAGTGAGAAACTTCACCATTTTCTATACAATAGTCTTCAGTATAACGTCCAAATCCTTTTTCAAAGACATGATATGTTCCATCGTCATGATAAGTTTTCATTTTAACATCAACTACTCGCCATCCATTTACTCCTGGATTTCTCCACGTAGTATCTTCTAAAAATTCTGCTATTTGTTGATGTTGATGATCTAAGCGAGCTACAATATCAACTAATTGTCCTTCTTCTGGTAATTTATTTTTTATGCTTATCCACATTATCAATGCCTTCTTTTTTGATTTTATTGTAGAGGGTGTAGAGGGAATCGAACCCCCAATCACTGGGTTGCAATCAGTTACCTTAAGCCACTTGGTTATACACCCTTAAAAAAGCTGTCAGATGCAGGTGTTTGTTTTTAAGTCCACCTTATCCTGCTTTGTGATAGTTGACTAATCTATCCTTCAACTAAAGCCAGCTTATATGCACAAGGCAGGATTCGAACCTGCAATTCAGTTTGACTTACGCACTCACGAAATAATACTGACAAGAGAGTGACTTGGTGTCTACCCGTTCCACCACTTGTGCTTATTCTTTTTCTATATCTTCATACATTCTATTAACTATCTTTTCAACAGATTCCATCGCCTTCTCTTTTTGTTCATCAGTAAGAAATGAGTATTTACACATGCTATCTTTGAATTGTTCTACAGCTTCTTTTTTAGAAAAGCCAAAATCTTTGATTAATTGTTTTCCAAATTTAAAACTTTGTGATTTAAAATATACATTTTCTAAATAATCATCAGTCATTTCTCCAACAGGAATAACGATCTGTTTTGCTATAGGTGGTTCATATTCTTTAAAGATTTTTCTGAATAAATCTCCAGGAACATTAACTTCTTCCCCTCCAACAATCATCATAAATTCATCTGTCTTTTTATCATGCAAAGGAATAGACTCTATTTCCTTTGGAATATAATATGTTGCTTCCATTTTTTATCCTTCTATTATTTCTTTTACCCAGAGAGGGAGTCGAACCCACAAACACTTAGTTTTGAGCTAAGTAGCTTTTCCAATTAGCATTACCTGGGCATATTAAACAATTTTTTATATTGTTCTGTCATGTCCTCTGTTGTTATAGGACTTACTATTTCTATCTTACATCTCCATTTACAAAAGTTAAGACTTTTAATTGCTTTGACAAAAGCCTCAACTTCATTATAATCTTCATATTCAATATCAAATTTTACTTGTGTATACAATTTTATTATCCTTTCAGTTCTGTGTTCCAATATATTGACGAAATGAAGTGCTTCCAAGAAGCATACTTCTTATCAGAAATCTTTACTTTCATAAAAGGAACTATTTTTGGTTCTTTTGGTTTCTTCATTAATTTCATGCCTGCTTCTAATGGAGTTCTATTAGCTTTTTTTCCATTACATTCGAAACAAGCTGTAACCAAGTTAGTCCAAGTAGTTTTTCCTCCTCTTGATTGAGGAAAAACGTGATCAATATTTAATTGTTTTGTTTCCTTTTCTTTATTACAGTATGCACATGTATAATTATCTCTTGCCATAATGTTTCTTCTACTTAATCTTACTTTCCTATTTGGAATTGTGTCATAATTATCAAGTCTAATAACTCTTGGAATTTCAAGAATCAAACTTGGAGTTTCAATCCAATCTTCAAGACCATTAGTGCTTTCAAGTTCCCGCTTCAAAGTAGAAAGTTCCGACCAAGAATCAAAGTTGTAATTACAAAAACTTTCATTTTCTATTGAAACAACACTGGCAATATTTTGCCATAACATGCTAAAAGCTCTTTTGGCATTTGTAATCCAAATAGGAGTATAACTTTTATTAAGTACAAGAACACTTGAATTAAGTATTGTTTCCATAACTACTACTCCTTTCTATTATCTTTAAGAAAATACAATCGCAGTTTCTACAATGATATTTTTCATCTTCCTTGTATTTTAAGTATCTATTTTCATAATCAGTACAATTATTCTTGACTATCTTCTTTATCTTTGATCTCTCGTTCAATTATGATCTCCACAATTTTACCTGGATTATATCTTGTTTTTATATCGTCAATAATATACCCTTCAACTTTAGCCCATTGACCATCAGTATAACCTTTATTATATTCAGCTAGAAACTCTTCTGGTTTTGTACCTGTAAAAGTAATTAATGCCCATAAACCAAAAATAGCAACTCCAGTTCCAATAGCTCCACCAAGAATTCCAAAAAACCATTTTATTCCAGTTTCTCTTCTTTCTTTCGAAGCGTAATCGTCTCTTTCTTTTAGCTTTTTATTTTCTTCTATAAGAGAAAGACCTGTTTTTACAACATCATCAACTACTACTGGATCATATCCAGTCCAATCTTCTGCTTTAGCTTCTAACTTATAAAAGATTTTTTCAGTCAACACTTCTTTTGACATAATTAATTTCCTTTCCATTGATATTTCCTGAAACATTTCCAAGATCTATCATAATTTCTTTCTATATTCCAGCTTTCACAAGTAAGAGTTCTCCATTTGCGACTCTTTGTTCCAGCTCCCATACGCCTAAGACAAATATAACATAAGTCTCCAGCCCATTCCCAGTACCTTGCTATTTTATACTCTTTATTAGTACAAGTAGTTTTGAGTTTTTGTTTCTTTTTATTCATAACCTAATTCCAGGTCATAATAAAATCTCCTTTAAGTATAGACACGAGTGGAATTAAACCACCATCTTAATTATAGGACGCAGTGGATTTGAACCACCAGATCAATTGTTTATCAGACAATCGGCTTAACCATTTTGCCTAACGTCCCATGTTTTTTTAATAAATAAATTGATCATCGTCATCGTTATCTTGTAACAATAACCATATCAATACTATCACTATCAATACTATTAACATCTTTCCCTCTTAAGAACAAAAATTTCTTGATTTTGTTTTGTTAAACATTCTAAAAAATTCCCTTTTTTCTTTAACTGAAATTTCAATATGACAGTAACCACCATCTAACATATTTTTCTTTATAATAAGAGCACCACAATCTAAAAGATCTTTAGAATAGCTATCGTGATTTTTAGATTCTGAAAAAGATATTGTCATTTTTTCTATTCTTGGCATAAAAAATTCCTTTCTTTTTTGATATAGGAAGTTGTAGAGTCGAACTACATGTGTCAGTTTATAAGACTGATCCTCAAAACCGTCGAGGACACCTCCCATTTTAGCAGCAATATATTAATTAAATTTTTTCTTTAATCTAATAAACTCTTGATATTCAGGATCAAGTTTCTTAAGATAATCTTTTAGAAAATCTGGAGTAGTTCCATTAAGAGCATAATCCATTCCTTCTCTAAAAACTTTTATCATATACATTGTTGAACTATATCCACCATCATCATAACTACCATTATATTTTCCTTCTTCTTTTTTTAATTCAGCATCTTTTATTACTAAATCTATAGCTTCTTCAAATTGTTCTTTTGTAAGCTTCATTTTTTTCTCCTTTTTAGTATAAGTGTGGTTGGAATCGAACCAACGAGTTAACTGTTTATAAATATTGGTGTCTAGAGGATCGAACTCTGCTTCAAGTGTTTATAAGACACTCCGCCACAACCAGTAGTGTTGATGCCATCATTTTAATTAAAAGAATCAAGTTTTTCTAAAAAATGTTTACCACCTAATTTTGTTCTTTTAACTAATCTAAACCAGCCATTTCCATAAGCTGGTACATTTTTTCTATATTTTTCTAAACTTTCACATCTTTTACAATAGCGAAGATTTGTTCCTGGTATATCCATACTTGATAGATAATATTTCCAGTTATGTCCAAAGATTTTACATAATTTATACTTTTTAAATATCCATATCCCAGTATCTTTAAATAAAATATTATTTATTTGAGTTTTGTTCATTTTGTTCCCCCTATATTAGCGGCAATGGGATTCGAACCCATACTGTACTGGTTCTAAGCCTGTTGACTCTTCCAATTGGCCTACACCGCCATTTATTTAATCTTCTTCTGTTGTAGGCATATCATCAATAGGCCCACTATAAATTTCTTCATTTTTATAATTTGTTACAGTCACCATAATTGTTCCTTTTGGTTGTTCAAAACCTTCTGGTATCTCTGCCCATATCTTATAATTATATTCTTGATTATCATCAGATGTTGTTAAATAAATATGTCCAATACCATCTTTAAAATGTTTAATGACAGATGCTCCGAGACATCCAAGTCCATTAAAACAAGAATATATATTATCGTTTGCTACAATTCCATTGATAATTTTCTTGCCAGAAAGAAACTTTTTTAGTTCGGCTCCGTGACCTGAAAGATATCCATCAAACTGACGATACATTGCACCAATACAATGTTCTTTACCATTACTAACATTTACAAATTTTGTTAAAGAACGTGTCCCCATTTTTTTTCTCCTTCTTTATAATTTAATTATAACATTTTTTTTAATTTTAGACAAGTTTTCCTAACCCTTTAGCAAGTTGGTTCTTTCTAACCGCTCTTAACATCCAATGATCATCTTCTTCCAGTTCTTTCATAAACTCAGGTCGAACTATTTTAGCTCTCATTTGTTTAGTCCAATTTTTAATTACAATTCCTTCTGCAATACTATCAGTTGCACATTTAGATTTGATATACATAAATTTATCAAGACTAATTCCTTTTACTTTTCCAAGATATAAAACTGGAACATGAGCGAACCCAACATTCTCACAAAATTTTTGTCTTACTTCTGAATGAAGAAATTGTTTTCTTCGTCTATCAAAAATATCAAAGACAATAAAATAACTTGGAAGCCAATCGTAATAAATGTGATGCATTGCCCACATCAATTCTCCGTAAACAATCCAGTTTGACGGAACCTTTTGTATCTTTTCTTCATTTACTCTTGCCCAATTCCAGAAGAAACTAAATTGAGGTTGAACTCCTTCTTCAGCTAATCCTCTTCTCTTCTGAAGAGTCCAATTATTACCCTTACCACGAATTATCGCCACATTTGCACCGTCCAACTTTTCTGTGATTTCAAGTTCATCTTTTTTATCTAGAAGTAACTTTTTTTCTTCATAGGGAAGATTTGATTTTCCTTGTACAAAAATATTAGTTGTATCAATTCTGTAAGTCTTTTCATATTTTCTAAACATAATAACTCTCCTTTCTTCGGTCTAAGATAGCGAATTATTAAAAGCGAACGGAGGGATTTGAACCCACGCCAAAAGATTGGAAATCTTTTATGCTACCATTAACACCACGCCCGCAATACGGAGAAGACAGGACTCGAACCTGCAATGGCTTTTATACCACAATTGTTTAGCAAACAACACGACTACCAATTATCACACTTCTCCATGACGGAAGGTGCGAGATTCGAACTCGCATAGGAACTTTCTGCTCGCCTTCCGTTTACAGAAGAAGTAGGATTCGAACCCACACGCCGTGTTTCCACGAGCCTACTGTTTTCAAGACAGCGGTCATTACCCAGAATCTTTTGACTTATTCTTCTTTGAATAATAATTTTTGCGATTTGTTCTCTTGCTGTTTTTATTTCTACTTTTGTAAGTAGGTAATTGACTATCACAATTAGGACAAACCATTCTAAGATTATTTCTTTTATTATTATCACTATTACCATCAATGTGATCACAAATAAATACTAAAACTTTATTATTCCAAAAAGTTTCAATACCGCAAATAGAACATTTACCATTTTGCTCTTGAAAAAGAAATTTTGCCTACTAATTATTTACCACTTCTTTCTTTTTCTCTTTCTTTAAAACAGTCATCACAAAGTGTTACTATCCATCCTACACCTTGTACTTTTCCAGGTGCTCCACATCTATCACAAATCTTATAAGATATTTCTTCTGCTTTTCTAATCAATTTAGATATTTCTTCATTTGTATAGTTAGTATAAAATCTTAATCCACCAAATTTTTCTTTTACTTGAATTACTTCAAAGTTTTTTGGCTTTTCAATTTTGTCTATTTTATTACAAAGATTCCAAAGTAAAGAAAACCAACCATCACCAACATTAAATCCAAAACACATTAATGCTTCGCTCATTGGTCTTTCAGGTTTAAAGAATTTGAATTTATCAAATAGTAATTGATCTAGTTCCTTTGTCATTTTTTATCCTTTCCTAATTTAAAACCAACTAAAAATCCTATTGTAATTAATGGTATAACTAAAATAGGAAATACAGTTGCAAAACCTAATGTTACAATTCCTATTACTATGAGTCCTATTGTTCCTTTGTTTATTTTCATTTTCTTTCCTTTCTTTTTATTATAACATTTTTTTAAATTTTAGTCAATTTATACCCAGAGTGGGATTCGAACCCACACTAATACTGGTTTTAAGCCAGTCGCCTCCTGCCGTTGGGCTATCTGGGCGTATAAGTTATTTATTTCTTGTTATTCTTTCTATTATAAAAATTACTGCTAACCAAACAACCAGTAATATCAAAGTTGGAATAAAAAACATTAAAATTAAGTTCATGTTATTCTCCTTAAAAAAAGCGGGCTTACTAAGAATTGAACTCAGATTTTCGGTTTTGGAGACCGCTGTGTTACCGTTATCACTATAAACCCTTAATATAATTTAGCCCCTAAAGGAATCGAACCTTTTTCTCTTGGGTGTAGGCCAAGTGTTATACCATTCTACTAAGAAGCTATAAAAAAGGGCACAGTCAATTTGTTTATTTTACTTTTTTATTTATTAAGTGAGGTAAGTGCCCTTTTGCCAGTTCCAGTTTAAGATTACTCTTGTATTGGTCTCTGGTTGTTTTCCTCAACTTTTTTTATCTTTTCTTTTATTAATATTCCTTCTTCCCATTGTTTGTAAATAGAAAGAATTAATTTGATTGTTTTGATATCATATTTATTGTTTTTTTTATTTTCTTTATAAAAAGCATCAAGAGCTATAGATATATCAATAGCTAACCCTTTTCCAGAAAAAACAAAATGTTTTTTTATTTCTGGATATTCAATTTTGGTTTCAAGATCATAAATTTCTTCATAATATTTCATTGAAGAAACTACAGCATTTATAATACTACATTTTTCTTTTATAGTTATTTGCCACCAACCAAAACCAGTACATTCAAGAAATAATATTTCATTCCAATGAACAATCATTGGATCAACAAAATTATTTACAAAATTTATTCCATCACTTTGACAAAATAATGATACGGTTGTTAAAAGAATAATTAAAATAATAATTTTCTTCAAAGTTAATACTCCTTGTTAAAATGACCCAAGCAGGTCTCGAACCTGCGATAACGAGATTAGAAATCTCGTGCTCTAATCCAACTGAGCTATTGGGCCTTGATTGGGATGATAGGGTTCGAACCTATGTAAACTGCTTCAAAGACAGTCTTCTGAGACCACTCGAATACATCCCAATGTTTTAAAAAATCTGTAGTGCTACCATTACACTAAAGGGAAATGATGGGTAAGGTGGGAGTCGAACCCACAAAATCGGCCATGTGACAGATTAAAAGTCTGTCACATGGCCGATTTTACAGACCACCTGCGTTACCCATTTGCATACCTACCCATAAAATAGTAATCTTTTTGTGGTTCCACTCCACTACCTTTTTATCATTTAGCTACCCAACACTTGGTTACTTGTTGGTGTAGCCGAACTTTTTCTGAGAGCTTACTTCTATCAAAGTTCAACACCCTTAAGGGTCTGCAAGACAATATATTCCTTACGAAATATATAGGTATGATTTAGAGATCTCATTCAAGATCATTCAAAATCATCAAAGATTACTATATGAGCGGAGAGGGAGTCGAACCCTCCTCAACAGATTAAAAGTCTGTCACATGGCCGATTTGTTACCCGCCCAATGATTCAAACATTCCTACAGTTCCTCTGTTTCTATCAACTTTCTTTTCTATTCTTTCAAGTTGTTTTGCAATAGCCCAAAGAATAGCTGTAGTTGTTTGTTTACTTAATTCAATTGGACTTGTTGGAACACAATTTCTTTTCATCATGTTCTCAACTTCTAATTTCATTTCATTATAAATTATCATTGCTTTCATAGAGCCCTTGACAGGAATCGAACCCGCTTTTAGACTGCTTACAGGGCAGTTGCAATCCAGTTTTGCTACAAGGGCATAAAATGGGGTAGATTATTCTACCCCGAATAGGGGCGCAACGGATTACGTTACGCACTTCCACCATCTTATTTTTCTCAGGGGGTGTTGAGAAAATAAGAAAAAGCTCTGAGAGCAGGATTCGAACCTGCGACCCCAACTTTAACAGAGTTTCGCTCTACCAACTGAGCTATCCCAGAATGTTTCCAAAGTGCCTTACCGCTTGGCTACCTCAGAATATTTAATTTATTTACGGCGGGGCGGAAAGGCGTTTTTCATCCTCTCTCACAGGCAAGGCTGTTCAATAGAGTTTGAATCCTTCAATGTGCACACATTCAAATTCCTTATCTAAAATCCCTACACGCTGCGATGGCTTCAGCCATCCCCCCGTAAATAAACTAATTATTTTATTTTACAATATTCTGGTAGACAAGATTCGAACTTGCACAATCTCTTGATCCCAAATCAAGCGGGCAGCCAATTACCCTACTACCAGATAATAAAGAGCAAGTTGTTGAAAATAGGGTAATATAAATTCCAAATAATTCGATAACCTATTTTCTATCAGCTCTTATAATTAATTATGTCATACTCTTTACTAAATCCGTCGATTGTCCATAAAGAGGATGGTGTTGTCAAAGAACAAAGAGCAAGTTTACTGACAACGGAGTAATCTGATCCCGATAACCGTTATCATTCAGCTCTTATTCGCCTCATACGAGAATCGAACTCGTATTTCTAGATCGACAGTCTAGTGTGCTTGCCATTACACCAATGAGGCTTAAAAAGAGAAGGCAGGGAGCAACGCTTTACCTTTGATTGGAAGTTTTACATATTGTTGTCCTCAAGGTTTTTACATCGGTCAGCCGTATAAAATTAGGGTCATACCAATAGTTTAATTGTTGACCTGATGTAGCTGTTTGCCACTACATAACCCGACGACTCTTTGGTCATTCGTCATTCAGTCTTTCCTAAAAGTCACCAATCATATCTATTTCAAGACCTTCTCTAAATTCCAGAATTTCTCTTAACTTAAAACATTATATTTCTGGATTACCCCGTATAACAAGGCTGTTTAAATTATATACCAGTCTGTATAGCAGAAGTGGGAATCGAACCCACGAAGTCTGGCTTATGAGACCAGATTGAATACCAATTCTCCCTGCGACCGCCCCGCACCAGTGAGAGTTTATAAACTCTCACTCTGTGCGGATTTTTGATTCAGAAGATTATACGTCTACTTCATCAATAATTTCATTTCATATAATACCGATAAACCTTACCATCATAATTTTCATCTGCACATCTCTTTATTTTTTCTTTATTCCAATAAAGAGAAGCATAATCACTTATATCCCAACTTTCAAATAACTTTTTATAAGCCATTCCGTTAGGAACCTCTACGGTATGTCTAACTTTTTTGTTAGCATATCTTTTCATTCCTCTACATGCTTGGTCTTTCCAACCAGCGGTATGTTTAAAGCTTCTACTCATAAAGCAACTCCTTTTATTTAGTTACTTCATTGTATACCTCCTCAACTTCTTCGAGATTCATAATTCTGTTAGAAAACATAATATGCTTCTCATCATACTTCAGATTAAGATGAAAGTGTCCACAAAACCATTTCTTGTAAATACAATTATTCTTAATCATTTCAAGAAACTTCTGCAATTGATTTTCATGTGCTTTACCAAAAATATATTGGTTTATTTCAAGCCATTTTACAATAGTAAACGAAGCTGAATGAGTTAGAATATAATCTACCTTCCATCCAACTTTATTAAGATTACTAATTGCTCTATCATAATCTTTTTGATTCGGCATCTCTTGACTCCACCAAGAAGTGAATTCTCTTCTATATGCTCTATCAATTGAAAATCCTCCACCAAATACAAAGAATTTTTTTCCTTGTATCTCATAGATTTCTCCACGTTTAAGATGAAGTATTCCATAAGGAGCAACTCCAACTACTGCACCAAGTTTATTATGCATTACTTGTGGAAGTGCTTCTATTCTGTCAAAGTTTTCGTGATTACCATCAACAAACAAAGTTGTCCACGGTTTATCACCAAGCCACTTCAACCAATAATCTTCATCTTCTCTACTTTTATTGACATCCCAGATGCCACCGAAGTCACCAAGAATAATTACATAATCATCTTTCGTTAAATTTCTTCCTTCTTTGAAAGAAGTTGAAGAAAATCTAGTGAAATCTTTATGAGTGTCACCAGTAATAAAAATACTCATTCTTCCCCCCTTTCTTTATAATTTAATTATAACATTTTTTTACTTTTTTGTCAATTTTTTAATCAGTATGCCGCAGGGAACTCTCGCATTTCCTCCATCAGATTTTCAGTCTGCTGCGCTACTACTTACGCTACAACGGCTTGTTTTCTTTCTTTCGCTTCTCAACGAAGTCTTCAAACTTCTCATCACTAAAATCATCCGTCATAATTTCAAGTCGTCTTCTTTCAGACTTGCTTACAGTTATTTCGTCTAACTGTTCATGTTTATCTTGTTTTGTCATGACTGCACCTCCTTATACTTATTCCACGGAATAAGTTGGCATAAATTTTAAAAAAAGAGCAAGTGGTTGAAAATGGAAGTTTCAGGAATCGAACCTGATGTCTCATGCGGCCACCACAATTCAAAAAAATTTAAGTTTTTCGGTAACCATTTTCATTCAGCTCTATATTGGAGACGGGGAGAATCGAACTCCCACTCTTTGGTTGCAAACCAAAAGTGCTACCATTATCACTACGACCCCATAAAAAAAGACCCTACTTTTGGCAGGGTCTTCAAATGTTATTTTTATTTAAATTAACACGGAATGCCCCTGTATAAATTAATATCCCATCCTTTCGCTGTAAAGGGTGCTATAGGTTGAGAATAACTATTAGTTGTAATTTGTAATGCATTCCTAAGCATTTATTTTTATCCTTTTTTCGGAAGCTTCTGCTTCTTACTTTTTTTCTTATTAGAAGTTTTAGGCTTCTTAATTTCTTTCTTACCTTTATCTTTACTTCTTGCCATTTTTTTAATCTACCTTTACAGTATATATGATTTATTATTTTTTGTCAACTTTATCCACTACCATATTCTCCAGCTTCAAGAACTAATTCGTTTACTGATATATCTATGCCGTAAGATCTCTTCAATATTGCCTTAACAAGTTGTTTTATTTCAGACAATTTCAAATCTTCATTGAAATATTTTTCTGCATTGACACCAATCATTCCTGGTTCATTATCATAACCGAAAAGTATAAGTCCATCTTTCAAGTCCTTATATCCGTGGTCAAGCCAACGGTCATCTTCATTAATATCAAACCATTCAACTTTCTTTAAGTTGTCATCATTAGTACGAATTCCAACAACAACGAAACTTGAAGAAGAACTATTACTTACAAAGCCATTTCTTATTTTCATTTGTTCATCCTTTTAATGTTGTGATATTCTTATGTAAGGAAGCTCACTAAAAATTTCACCATGCTCCATTACAGTATATAAAGTTCCATCATTATCTGAATAACAAAATTGATAGAATAAACTATTCTTATTTTGCTTTTTAAAATTTTCCCACATAACTTTGGCTTTCTCTTTACAAATCTTATCTATTGTATCCCAACGCTCTTGTCTGTTATCTGGATTACTTTCATCCCAAGAAAGTTTGCCATGTTCTTTTTCATATTTTTCACTTGCTTCCCAATAAACTTCATTAGAAAGTAATTCAATAGCTTCTTCATCAGTTAAATTACTTTCTTCATCAAGAATATCTTCATAGACTCTGTTAGCTGCTTCAAATCCATGAATTGCGTTACCAAAGCATGAAACGTGTTCATCAAGTCCAAGCATTTTTAAAGTTTCTTCTGTGCTTTCAGGTTTCTTTTGAAAAGCAACAATAAAACTTGAAGAACTACTGTTACTTACAAATCCGTTTCTTATTTTCATTTTAACACATCCTTACTCCACCAAATAATATTGGTTCTCCATCAAAATTATATTTTGCTTTTATTTCATTACCAATTTTTTTAATATCATCGATACTATATTTAAATTCCTCAATATAACCATTATCATCATGAGAACTAAAAACTTCTTTTCCTATTCCGATCTCATCTTCCTTCATTCCATCTTCACTATCAATATAGACATTATAATTATAACCTTTATAGATAATATCAAGAGGATCTTTCATTTCTTCTTCTGTTAAAGGAGAACCCTTAACCATTTCTGCAATTCTTTTAATAGGATAATCTTCTTTTTTAAGAATAAATCCTATTGTGATAAAAGAACAAGAAGAACTATTGCTTACAAATCCTGTTCTAACTTTCATTTAGAATCTCCTCTATTTTGTTTGTATCAAGGAAAATCATTTGTCCCATATCAGAACTTGTATCAAAAGATGCAACAATATATTTACTTGGAATTACTTCTTCCAAGACTCTCATAACTTTATGATCATCATATTCATAAATATCATCTTCGCTCTTAAGAGCTTTTAATACTTTGTCTTTAAGAGCTTTTTCAGTTATATTATAATCATCACAAACTTCTCCAAATTCACTATTCTCTTCTATTTTATCCAGAATTGATTTTTTGTCAAATTTTGGTGGAAACAAAATAACGAAAATTGAAGAAGAACTGTTACTTACAAATCCACTTCTTATTTTCATCCGTTATATCCTCCGTCAGTAAACCAAGATACTCCTGGTTTTTCTATTCCAATTTTTATTAGTGATGCTTTTATTTCTTCCTCTATTTCATTAATAGTCATATCACCTGGAATATTATCAGGACTAATACCAACTATAACTTGGCCTTCATACTGTGAAATACCATAGTGATAATCTAAACCTTCTTTACTAATCTTATCTGAAATCTCTTCGTAAAATTCATCACTAATAGCTTCTCCAAGAATACAAAAACTTGAAGAACTGCTATTGCTTACAAATCCTGTTCTTATCTTCATTACCAATCCTCCGAATGTGAAAAATAGCCATCTTTATGTGAAGCCTTAATTGCTTCTTTTTGCCACTTTTCCATAATTTCATATGGAGAAGTATTTTCTCCATCTTCAAGAAGTTTTTGGCTCACTAAAATTTCTGTAAAGTCAAGCATACCTCCACCATTACTTGTCCATTCTGAAAATGATACAAGTTCTCTTCCGAATACAGTTCCTTCATAACAAACCAATTCTTCTACAACTGCTTTCTGATAAGCAGTTAATTGTTCGAGGGCTTTTATATGAGCATCTTTTGTGAATATTATCACAAAAGAAGAACTACTTGAGTTACTCACAAACCCACTTCTTATTTTCATTAATATCCTCCTCATCTTCTAACATATTAGAGAGAAAAAAAGAATTTCCTTCATCAATCAAAACTTTCTTTATATTAACTCCAATAAGTTTTAAAAATTTTTCCATATCAAAATTATCCATATCAGTTCCACCAATAATGGAACTTTCTGATTCTCTAATTTCCCAAGCATTTTCTTCATCACAATTAAAATTTTTTTTAGGAAATTTAGTTTTGGCAACTTCAATATGGTTTTTTATTTTATAAATCTGTTCTCCAGATAAATAGAATTTATCAATCGTGAATGATGAACTTGAACTATTCGATACAAAACCCATTCTTATTTTCATATTCATTCTCCTTTTTTTATAGTCTGTCTTGTTTCTCTATGCAGTTTTTTTGCAGGAGTTTATCTCTGGATAAACTGGACAAGATCTACAAATATTAGAAAAGCTACACTTACATTTACTTGAAGATGCTATTAATTTATTTCTCCAATCAATAAGTCTTGTGTCATTCCAAACATCTCTTAAAAACTCATCTATTTCTAAAACATTTATACCTTTTTTCCAAGTTCCTTTTTTCTCTGAGAAAGAACATGGATAGAATTCTCCTTCACAGTTTATATATGAACTAAAAAGTCCTGATTCACAAGGTTCTGCATACATTGAAAGAGTTTTCATATCTTCTTTTCCTTGTATTGATTTAAAATATAAAGGACAACTACAACTATCAAAACCGTATCTTATTTTCCATGAATTACAGTATTCTACAATAGTTTTATAAGTTCCTACACTTGGAATTGGAGAATGAGGACTATCTGGATTCTTATGTTTATATTGTAGAAAAACAATAGCGTTTAATTTTTCTAATCTTGGATCAGTTCCTATATCCTCTATAATTCTCAAAGCAAGTTCGCATGTTTCTTCTGATAACATAAAATGAATATTTACTTGAGTCATTCCAGCATCAGTAAATTTCTTTATTGCATTATAGGATATTTCCTTATCAACAATAGAAACTGCAACTGCCCCACAAAGTTCTGCTGTTTTCTTTACTGCATAATCATCAAGATCTATACCGTGAGTTGTATAATTTGGAATTATACCATTCTTTCTTGAATACTCCATCATTTTAAAGAAGTCAAGATTAGCATAAATATCTGTTATTCCAAAAGCAATTTGCGTAAGAATTTTCGGCATCTTGTCAAAAATCTTTTTGAAGTTAACAAAAGATAAGTTAACCAAAGGACTATCAATACTATTACACTTATAGCAGAAATCACAATTACCCAAACAACTCCCTTTTGAAATTTCAAGATCTAGTATTTCTGGACCAAAAGGGGAATACGAAGGATTATCTTCCTTCGTTTTTCCCCATCTAAAAAATCTTCCATTATCTTTATTGAAGGTATAATTATATTCTTCTGACATAAGCACTTTATAATGTTCGTTATCAAATAATTTCATTTCCATTACGCTACCTCTTTTTCTTTTGAAAGATTTAAAATATGTTGAGTTAAATCTTTTTCAAGACACTCTTTACAAATCATTTTCTCTTTTGTGTGAATAATTGTTACTTCTTTTCTATTACATACTTCACAGCATTCCATTTCTTCTGCACATTCTTTACAAATATAATCACCATTTTTTAATTTGACGCTTTCTTCATAATTACAATTATATCCACATTTGTGACAAAAGAAATAGTTTCTTTCAAAACATCTATTGCAAACATTTTGATTTTCATCTTCAATCCAATTAGAACCATCAATATGAATTTGTCTATCACAACAACCACAAGTTCTTATATATTCATTGTAACAACTTTCACACCATAAGTTATTTTCATATTCATAGAAAGAATCTTCGTTATTTTGATCGCCACAATTAAAACAATAAGTTTCTTCACATTCGCAGATTTCTGTATTACTATTAATTAATCCACTAAGACCATATTCGTAAGAGAAAAGGTCACCAGTATGAATAGAATTACTATTTTCCATAAAATAGTAAAATCCTCCACCTGTTCCATAAATATGATAATTAGTTTTAAATTCTGTATCATCTTGATAAATGAAAGAAGAATTTCCATTTTTGAAATATAGAGGATAAATTCGATTTTTTGAAATAAAATCACTATTCATTTTTATAAAATTACAATTAGTTAATTCAGTAATAAATTCTTTATCAACAAATTTTTGTGGATACCACTTTATTATATTTGGAATATTCTTTTTATCAAGAAGAACCCAAGTTCTACTCAAGAATCTATCAGTTGTTATTCCTTCAAAAGATTTCTTTTTACCATCTGTGATATAAAGCATTGCTCTATTTTTATCACCAATTAATCCTGGCAATCCAGTCCAATAAGAATAGTTATTATTTGTAAGTTTTAAACAAGATCCCCAACCCTCTTCAGCAGTAGAACAAAGAAACCAATCGGCAAAATTAAGAGAAAGAACAATTTGAAGATTGGCTTCTTTTGGAAGTTTTTGACTTCCAATTTTATCAAGACATTCATCGATTCTTCTTTCTATATCGCAATTACAACTACGACAACATTTGATTCCATCATCAATCGCTTCTGATTCATATTTCATATTTTCATAATAAACTATAAGCAATTTTCTTAGCTTGATTTCATTTTTATTAATTATTTTTTTTCCAATTCTGAATTCAGAATAAATAAGATTGTGATGACTAATAAAATGTCTGAATTGCCTTTTGAATTGATACCATCCACCATCAATATTATTTCTGTTTTCATCTTTAATGACCCATCTTTTTCTTAACTCATTAGAATCACCTAAAATATTTTTATAAACCGAATCAACATCTGGTTCAAAAAGTTGTTTCTTAAAATAATCTATGCTTGTATCTTTCAGAGAAAAATGTTTTTTTACAAGACTATAAATAATTTCTTTATTCATAAAACCCCCACCTTTCTTTTTTTTAATATATTAATATATTATAACATTTTTTTTATTTATTGTCAACTATCTCTATCAAGCTGAAAGTATTCTCTTAATTTTTTTCCTTCAATAAGACCTTTCAAACCATTTTGATAATTCCATCCTATATTTTTTGTTTCTTCTATTGAAGAACCTTCCTGATAAATAGAGCTATGTCCTCTATTTCCGGATTGGTAATACCCATATTCATATGGAGAATATTTTGCTTTGTTCTTTTTTGCAATTTTTAATGTTACATTATCTTGGTAAATACAAGCAAAGTATTTTCCATTACCAGCTTTTTGTTTTAGAATTTCTGTATAATATTTACTTACAAAATTCTCATCTTCTGGGATCAATTCTATTTTAAAATATTTCTTTAAAAGATTTTCCATTCCAAATTTTTGTGGATATTCTTTTACAAGAGAAAAATATTCTTTGTATTTAATAGGTTTTGTTTGAATCTTTGATCTTACTGTTAAAATGAAACTTCTTGCAATTATTCTGTCAACAGTTATTCCATAATTTGTTTTTTTCTGCCCATCAGTCAAGTAAACCATCGCTCTATTTTTATCACCAACCATTCCTGGAAGACCTGTCCAGAAAGCTTCATAATGACTACTTTCAAGACTCATACAAGAAGTCCATTCTTCTCCAGTTGAACAAAACAACCAATCTGCAAAATTCAAAGAAAGAACAAGTTGTAATTTCTTAACTGGCATTTTGATTCTGCCAACATCTTCAAGAGCATACATTATTTTATCTTCAACAAGAGAACGTAATTTTTTTGTTACTTTGATTTCACTGAATCTAATATTAATGTCATCGTCATAATGTCTTGCAAACTGCATTGTAGATGAACTAGAACCATTATATCCATAAGAAAAATTTAATTCTTCTACTTTATTTTTTGAATTTTTAACAAGCTCATTTCTTATATCTCTTGAGACTTCAAACTGTTCTGCGTAATATTTAAAGTTATTAAGATAGAAATCAACAATAGCTTTTTTAAGTTTATATTGCTGTTTATTGTATATAATAATATTCTCTCTAAAGTTTTTGTATGTTGGCTCTACTTCATTAATAAATCTAAAAAATATTTGTTTAAATACTTTCCAGCCATTATCCATAATATATAAATCTTCGTCTGGTAAATCAATTCTAAGTCTGAGATCTGGCGAGTCTTTTAAAAGTTCTGCGTATTCAGGAACAATATGAGGTTCTAAAAACAATCTATATTTAAAAAGTTTTAGACTCTTTTCGTCATAACAAAAATGCTTCTTTACTAAATCAAAAATCTTGAACTTATTGTTCATATTTTGAGTTAAAGGATTCATTATTTTTTTCCCCTTCTTTTTAATTTTTTTCTTTTGTTCCCACTGTTGTTCCATAAATTCAGTAGGCATATAATACATCTGTTGTGCAGGTAAACTATAATTATTATAAGAAATATTACTAAAAGCTTCACTTATAAAAGGATTTTGAAGACTATTCATTCGTTCTTGAATACTATCCCAATCAATAGGTGGTTCATCTACTCTAAAATTTTGTATTTGTTCTTGAAGACTGTTCCAATTTATTATATTTGTAGCATATGACATTGCATCTGGTATATCTGGTACATTTTCTTCTTCTGTATCATCTAAATTAGGCATACGGTTCCCCTTTCTTCTTTTTTAACCCTTCTTAATAAAAAAACCCGCCAAGTTAGTATTTGCAAAAAAAGCAAATTTCAGGCGGGACAAGAAGGGGTTGGGGGCAGGAGCCCCCAGGGTTATACACTTTTCAAATTAGTTGGAGTTTCAATATCTCCACTAACGTCTATTTCTTCCTTTAGATTAGTTGGACTTCCTACAGAAACTTCAACTTCATTTTTAGGATTAGTCACTTGATCTAAACCAACTTCAACTTCGTTTTTAGGATTAGTCACTTGATCTAAACCAATTTCAACTTCATCAATATTTATACTTATATCTGTAGCCATAATAATCTCCTATCATAAATACCTTTACAAGTTAATACTCATCTTTACCGAATATCAAAAAAAGTGCTACTATCGATACTGTAACGACTACTATCGCTGCATATGGAAAGTTTCCTATTACTGATAGTGCTAATATAAATATTATTCCCCCAATAATTAATCTCAGTATTCCTTCTAACATCAATACTCCTTAACACGTTCGTAGTACTCATCGTCAAGTTCTTTGATTTCATTTGCCAAAAAAAAATCATTGTTAATATCCATTCCACTTACGTCTTCTAAGAAGATTCCTGCACATTTTTTACAACAATATTTTTTTAGCTTTCTAAGATAAAATGTTTCTGAATAATTTTTACAGAATACACAAGCATATTCTTCTTCATCATTATCATCCCATTCATCAATACCATAATTACCATACATTCCGTACATTCCACCATATCCATTTTTCTTTGGTTTCTTAAATTTTTCTTTAAGATTTTTTACGATTGAACGAACAAAATGTTCAGCTCTTTGTAAGTCGCTTAACTGAACAAATTCATTTTTAGTATGAGCATTGTAATATCCAACGCTCAAGTTTGCACAACTAATTTTTTCATTTAAGAAATCGGCATCTGAAAAAGTTCCAATATTAGTAGAATATGTAAATACTTTTCCAATTTCTAATAAAGCATTTTCAAATAATTTTGTTCCATATTCATTTTTCTCACAGATAATATCATTATTACCTCTTCTATCTAAAATAATTCCATAAGGAACATGTAATAAATCATTATGTTTAATAAAATGCTTAATACCATGAGCACCAATTTCTTCTCCTACACTAAACACAAAATTTAATTTTCTTTCTTTTAATAAATTAAGAATTATATAAATTCCACATTTATCATCAGCTCCAATTACTCCATATCCACTCAGAATATCTCCACGTATTCTAATAAAAGCTGTTAATTTTGCATCTATACTATCTTGAACAGTATCCATATGAGCAGATAGAATTGGAATATTCTGATTAGAAATATTATAAACATTTCCCTTAGAATCTTGTGTATAATCTATATTATAATCGTCTAAAGTCTTTTTTATAAATTCTGCCATCTGAGATTCCTCATTTGATGGAGCAGGAATTTTAAAAATATTTAATAACAATTCTTTATCCAAAATTTTCCCCTTCCTTTAATTTAATTTAATTATATTATTATTCTTCTTTTTTGTCAAATTCTTCCTCTTCCTTAGCTTCTTCATAACATTTTTCACATAAAAACTTATTTTGATATTCTTTACCTTCATTTTTTGGTGTCGCTTCGCCACATTCATTACAAGTAAAATATTCGTTATCATAACACATAGAGCAAAGTGTTTCATGACCAATACTATGGGCAAAACTTATGGAAAAAATTTCATCACAACTTTCACAATAGAAATAATTTTCATAAAAACAATCAGGACAATAACTATCTCCATTTGGAGAGTAATGAATATCATCATCATTAACTTCATCTTCACAAATACAACAATAACGAGTATCATAAGGATAATCACCGACTGTTTTATTAAATTTAACTATTGAACGAAAACTTTTACAATTTCCGAAAACTCCACCTTCTTCTAAATTTTGTTTATCATAATAATACATACCACTACCACCAGCAACTATATATTCCTTCTCAAAACGAGTGTGATCCTGATAAATGAAAGAAGAACAATAATTTTTAAAACGTAATAAATTTACTTTATGCTTACTACGAAAGCTTTCATTTTTAACTATAAATTTCATATCAAGTCCAGATAATTTATTTATATCTGAAGCTTTCATAATCTTTTGAGGATACCACTTTACTATATTTATTTCATCTTTTTTATCTAAAAGAATCCAAGATCTACTTAATATTTTATCTACTTCAATTCCTAAATATTCTTTCTTTTTACCATCTGTGATATAAAGCATTGCTCTATTTTTATCACCAATTAATCCTGGCAATCCAGTCCAATACATTCCATCTCCGCCACTTTCAAGATTTAAACAAGATCCCCAAGATTCAGCAGTAGAACAAAGAAACCAGTCGGCAAAATTAAGAGAAAGAACAATTGATATATTTGCTTTATCTGGAAGGCGATAATTTCCAATAGTTTCTATATCTCTTCTTATAGAATTTTCTATAACTTTTAGAAGAGATTCTTCTGAACGAAATTCAAACCATCTTTTTGCTTCTTTAATATGATACTCATTGTTAGAATCAAAAGAATTATAGTCAAAATAAAAATCTTCAAAATGTTTTTTTTCTAAGTAATGTTGCATAAGAAACTTAAAGATTTTTAAAGTATTCTTTTTATGAAAAATTTTATTTGATTTAAAATCAGAATAAGTAATTTTATATTTTTTGATATAAGATTTATACTTTTCAAAAGACTTCCATCCTTTATCAAAATGATGTAACATGTTCTCTGGAATATCTATTCTGAATCTTAAATCATTACCAATATTTCTTGCATAAATATTATCTATGTCTGGTTCAAACATTCTACTTTCAAACATATTGAAAGATTCTTCGGTAAGATATAAATGCTTTTTTACTAGAGATACTATTATATCTCTGTTTTTAGTGTCTGTTTCATTTTTAAAATTTAACAAAAAACCCACCTTTCACTTGTTATTTAATTATAACATTTTTTTAGATTTTAGTCAAGTTCTTTACTAATTCGAGTTTATTTATAATTATTTTTGGCATAATTTTTTTTATTGCCTTTTTTAAAGTTACCATAGAAATAAATTCTTTAGAAGAATTATTAAAAACAAGATTCCACATTTCTTTATCAACAGTTTCATTAACAAGTAACTTAAGAATTTTACTCATATTAACAGTTTTAATTTCTATTCCTTCATAATTTAATCTTTCTTTCCAAAAATTAACTACATAAGTTTCAGTAGAGGATTTAAAAAACTCTCCAATAGTTTTAATAGCAAGATCATTAATATTTACTTTTTCTTCTTTTGTAAAATAAGTATTTATTTTGAAACAACTATTTGTAATTTTGAAAATCAATCTATGAAGTTTTAAATCATCATCTTCACAAATTGGTTTAATAATTATTCCTTCAATTGGTTGATTCTCAAATTCAGAGAAAACAGAGTTCTTTTTCAATAGATTATATAATTTATCTATATGAAAAGTTCCTTTATACAATTCAGGAAGAATATCTATTTCATTTTCTTTAAATAATTCTTTAATATGATCTTGGCAAACCCAATTATCATTGATTTTAATATCATATAAAACAAGTTTAGATTCTCCATCCTCTTTTATATAATCTATCGAATCAGTTTTCAAAATTGAATTATCTGATTTTTTAGGAATAATATAAATTCCAAAAGCTGTGAAAGGAACTTGATTAAATTTTTGAACTACTTTTCCAAAACCTTTCATATACTTTTTATTGAGAACATTAACAATTTCTGTTGATTTTCCTTCGGCGGTTCTTACATAAACTTTTGATCCATCAAAACAAACTTTAAAATCAACTCCTTTTAGTTTTTCAAAAGCAACGATAGTTCTTCCATGATATTCATTATCATAAGAACCATCATATTCTCCTATATAATCCTCTTTTTCAAGTAAAACATCTTTTAAAGGTTTTGTTTCTTTAGTTGTATAAGTTGTATAATTTGTACCGTATTTTCCTTTATAATATTCTTTATTATCATAATAATCATAATTTTTTGTATTATTCATTTAAAATTTCCCTTCTTAACATATACCCTATTAATGCATGATTTACAAACTTTTCTACAGTCCAATCAAAGCCTTTGATTTGTTTTAAAATAGCTTCATAAACATTAGGTTCTAAGTCTATTTTTATAGTTACAAATTTGGGTATATAATTCTTTACTTTTTTTAGATTTGTTATAAGAACTTCATCAAGATCTTTTTCATCAATTAGTCTACTTGAATTACGCCTAACATATTTTACTATCTGTTCGTCAGGTACATCATCAGCATCTAATTTTTGCAAAGCTCTAATAAAGTCCTTAATGAGTATTTTATAATCTGCCATTTTGTTTCCCTTCTTTTTAAAAATGTCAATACAATACTGTTTAAATAAAACAAATAGAACAGAACTAGGGATAACGGGAGTTGAACCCGTATTACGACATTGAAAGTGTCGTGACCTAACCATTAGTCTATATCCCCAAAAGTCAAAACTATCCTCCAAACTTCTTATTGAGATGCTCTTCGATGTTCTCAACTCTCTTAAGAACTTCTTCCATCTCATTGCCTGCACATTTTACTGTCCAGTTGTAGCCTTTTGTATTTTTGACTACTTCGATAGAATGATAAATCTGTCCTTCTTTTAAATTAACGATGTTAATTCCTTCCACAAATTACCTCTTTCTCATTAATTTCTATTTCAACAAATTTCTTTGCAAGTTTAATAGCTTCAAAGAAATTTATTCCAGATCTAATTTTTGATATAAAAAAATTTGCTTCTTCAAATTTATTATATTTTTTCAAAACTGGAATTATAACTTCGAGAAAATCCCAATTATTCCACATCCATGGACTAATAACAACAACTGGTTTAGTTTTCTTGTTCATAATTACTCCTTATCTGTTATTATAATTATAACAAATTATTTGTTTTTTGACAAGTTTTTTAAAATTCAATTCTTCTATTTTTAAAAATGGAGCTGGAGGGTTTCGAACCCTCGTCTCCGTCACTTCCATTAGTTTTGCAAGCGTTTTTACTGAACGTACCCAAACAGGTTTTCTGGAGAGTTAAGTTTTACTTCGGCAACTTTCCAATAAATCGAAGTTTCTATCAGTTTTTGTTAGTTATGCCCGAAGTCGATAGCACTTCTTAAATTGGCATAACCTAGAGGTTGCTACGCAACCATTTTATATTCTTCTTCGCCTTTTAAAAAACAAAAAAACTTTAAACTAACTTTTTTTGACGGATCGAATCCATTAAGTACAGCCCCTTATTGTATTTCTAATATATTAATATTAATTACTATTCCATTTTTTAAATATGCAATAATCATATCACCTACGTCTCTTATCTTAACTATTTCAGAGAAAGGTAAAGTTCTATAATAGCAAAGACGAGCATTTTTACCTATCATTTTCTTTGCATTCTCAATTGTTAGCTCTTTCAAAAACCTCACGGAACCAACTGTCTGCCTAATCATTCTTGGAATACCATTTACCATTGTAAATCCTCCAGGCATTCTTGTATTAGTTGATTGCATTATAATTATCCTCCAATTCCTAAGTTCCTAATTAATTTTGGTAAATCTCTTTTTAAAGACTTCTTAATTAAGTCTTCAATAGGTCTTCCATCAAATAGTTTAAATAGATATGGTGAAAGAGCTTTGTATTTCGTTGTCAAAACTTCTTCTGCAAATTTCTTTCTATCTTTTATATGCTTCAAATCTTTAAAACAATTATGAGAAAAATTGTATTTTGTTAGATATTCATTTATGACTTTATCTCTTTCAATTTCAACTTCTTTTGCAAGATCATCTATTTTCATTTGTTTAATAAAACCGATTATATCATCAATTTCTTCATTAAGTGTTGAATAGACTATAAACTTTCCAGACAATCCAGAGATAACCTTGTGTCTACTGAAATACCAATCAGTCTTTATTTTATAAAAATCTTTTTTATCTGAAATAACAAATCCTTCTATTTCTTCCATTGTTTTTACTTTATCAATAAAATCATTAAGAGAAATATTATCTTCTCCTATCTCTGGATAAGAATATTTTATATCAATTGAATTAACTTTAGATGAATGATAGTGAATATATTCACCTGTTTCAATATTTCTTTCTGCTAAATAGATTAAATTAGTTTTATCATATTTAAGAACAATTCTATTATTTGGAGCAACAAATTCATAGATTAAAGTATTACCATGTTCGTATGCTCTCCAGATTTTATTTGCAATTTCTTGTCTATCTTTTTGTTTTATCTCGTTATTCCAGAATTGATTTATTTTAATTGCAACATCTGAATAAAAAGATTTTTTTGTTTTCCAAAAAATTTTTCCATTTATAACAACTGGAATAGCCATTGAACCATCGTGTTTAGTTCCTATGAAAGCATTTTCCCAATCTATGTTTTCCCTTAACGAAAATTGATTCTCATCCACATTAAAAAATTTGTGAAATGGACGAGATAGACAAGAACCCGTTTTTTTATCAAAAACGAGTCCTCGTACTTCTCTCGACAAGGGGGTTTCAAAAGTATCATTTTTCACAATGATGTAAGAAACGATAGATAATATCTTTCCATCAACTATTTCATCTTTTATTTTTATTTCATCTCTTTCTTCAATGAGTTTTATAAACTGTGATAATATTAAATTCTTTTCAAACATTTTTTTACCTTACTTAATATAATTATAACATTTTTTTACCTTACTTAATATAATTATAACATTTTTTTACTTTTTTGTCAAAAAAAGGGAGTAACAAATACGTCAATTTATCTCTTATATAAAGATAATAGTAGAAGGAGAGTTTAATTGCGGAAACCGATTCTTTCTTTACAATCTTATCATTCGTCCAGACAGGACATTTGCGGTTCGATCCCGCACCAATCTTTACGACAATTTATTCTATTCTCAAACCCAGCTAATAACCCGAAGTTATTAGAGAGAAAATCTTTCACGTTGAATAAGACGGCTTTGGAAAGAATGTCCTATAATTCATTCTCTAAGAATTGGTGTAAGGTTCAATTCCTTATATTATAAAATCTTTCTAAGTATCCTTTACTAAAGGAGGGACGATTTTTCTGAAAAACAAATTTATTTAGCTTATAGCCAGGGTTTCAACCCTGGCTTTTTTATTTAATTCTTTCTTTTAAGTTTCATGTTTTAACCAAATTTCACTTTCATCTTATCATAATCTTTTTTTATTTTTTCCCATTCTTCTATTTCTTTCTTTTCTTCTTTTTCCTTTTTAGCTTTTTTCTTTTCTTCTTTTTCCTTTTTAGCTTTAATTACAGCATTTTTTCTAAACTCTTCATCATATAAATATTTTGTATTTAAATAAAAACTATGGTCTTCAAATCCACCGTATGCCCATGTTTCTGTACCAGAAAAATAAAAAGGATCTTTAATATCAATTCCTATATCAATATTGTTTAAATATTTATATCCTTCAATAGACTTAACATTTTCATGATACCATTTTAAAATTTTAAAAACTTCATCTTCTATTTTAGATTTACTTTCTAAATATTCAATTAACATTTTTTTAGTTAACATTTTTTTTCACCCATACTTTTGGAATTAATCTTATTATAGCCATAATTGGAATCAAACTAATTGTAAATGAAATTGGATTCCAAACACTTAAACCAAGAGTTATAAAAAGAATTCCTTTTACTAATACACCAACACTAATAGCTAAAGTAGATATTAACATAGTCAAAACTACTTTTCTTGCTATTTTCTTTTTTGGTTTTACAGTTTCAATGATTAGATCATCATATAAAATTATTTCATTAAACTCTTCTTTCTCTTCTCTTGTCATTTTACTTCCTAAAAATAAAAAATGGTCAGGGCATCAATTACATTTATCTAACATAGCAATCTTAATTGTATTATCAGAGAGAATATTAAAATATTCTCTGATATTTTTAAAGGCGATTGCCAAGCGTGTAAGATCTGCCCCAACCTGATTAACTTAATTCAGCTTCTTTCTTTATGAAATAGTTGTTTAGTATCCACACAGCATCATCATCAAAGTAACCATCATTTTCTCTGGTTTCTTCAACCATTTGAAGAAGATCCTTTTTAAATTCTTTAAAATTTTCAAGCTTTTCTTTTTTAGACATTTTTCCCCCTGTTAATTTTTGAAATACAAGCCTTACAGGAGTCGAACCTGTCTTTCTTCCTTGAGAGGGAAACGTCCTGCCGATAGACGAAAGGCTCAAGTTGCTACGTTCCAGTAGCTTCACCGAGTTACACGGCTTATGTCTTGTCACACTCTTTTCCAAGATGTCAAACTACTTATAAATAGGCTCTGTTACCACCTTAAATATTAGATTTGCAGTCTAATTATTGTCTTTAATTTTTATTATATACCCCATAGCGGAATTGAACCGCTCTCTCTAGATTGAAGGTCTAGCTTCCTACCAATAGACGAATGGGGCGTGCACCCCAGCTAACCGAACTGGGCGGGAATGTTATCTAACGCAATACACATACAATTACTGCGAGCTACATAAAGGAGAGCCTAACCTTCTTTCAACAACGATGGCTTACTTCCTGCCAATGCTTTCCCTTCAGAGGGGTCGAACTATTTATTCTAGAAGTTAAAATACATCTCTTGAAAGATTCGAACTTTCCTTTCTCGATTGAGCGTCGAGCGTCCTACCCAAGAACTTGATTATTTATAAATGAATTCTCTTATTCATTAGACGAAAGAGACAAATATGGTAAGTTTTGGCACTTACCAGCCGAGAAGTTTTGGATATGGAAAACTTCCAAACCAAATAGGTGGCGCAGTCAACAGACCAGCTCAAGCTTTAATCATAGAACCACCAATTCAGAGCTGATGAAAATGATTATTTACGTCCCTCATATTCAAAATAACCTCATAGGGATCGTCCCTCATATTCAAAATAACCTCATAGGGAAATCATATAGCAGAGACGAGATTCGAACTCGTGACCTTTGAGTTATGAGCCCAACGCACTAACCAACTGTACTACCCTGCAACGAACAAGTAGGTAGATATTTGATCATCTACCTACCTTAATCATAGAAACACCAATTCAGAACTGATGATGGAAAAATAAAACCTGAATTATAAATTTGCAACTCTACAACTCAAGAAATGCGAGGTTAGGATTAGCTCCAAGTAAGCCCTCTTTAATTTAATCAGAAAAGTGAGTTCGACTACGCCTATTAGACATCCCTCAAGTTAGCTTTTCCAAACATTTCTTTTTGTTTTACTACTATAGCAGAGGTGGGAATCGAACCCACGGAGATCGGCTTATGAGACCGATTTGAATACCAATTCTCCCTGCGACGAATAAGTAGGTAAATGTTTGACCATCTACCTACCTTATTAACTAGTATAGTCCATATTGCCACTACGAACGGCGTGTAAGATTTCATTACGGAATACTTACTAACAGTGCCAGAACTATCCCGCCTGACAGGGTTAATTTTTATTAAAGCGTTAAGAATTAACAAAAACACTACAATTCTACGTTTTGCAACGGAAGGCAATTTCAAAGTAAGTCTTTCTCAACTTGTGGCGTATTGTGCCACACATAAGCAATTTTAAGGCAAACCAGGTAAGCTATATCAACCCTCAACTGAGGTACAGGATTAGCTATTTCCCAACCAGTTGATAATTTAATTATAACATTTTTTTAATTTTTTGTCAATTTTTTAAATCTAATTAAAATCAGGCTCAAACCTTTCTATGATAGGTTTTTGTTTATAAGTATGTTGTTCTTTGCCACATTTACAACAAATTCTTGTCCATCTGTCTTTTAATTTTTCTCGATACCCTTCATGGACAGACCGTATATCAGAACCCATTACTACTGTTTTTATTCCGTATGGTTCAAATACCTTTTCAGGATTATAAAAAATAGAATCAAAACTATGAATACAATTTTGTATTTTTTCTTTTTCTTTGTCAATTTCTCGTTGAAGTTCTTGTATTCTTTTACTCATATTTTCCCCCTTTTTGCCATAAATAAGTGAGTAGCGGGAATTGAACCCTCATCATTTGCTTGGCAAGCAAATATAATACCATTATACGATACCAACAAATGAACTCGCTTGTTACACGATCCATTAGCTCAATCCTTTCATAGAAAAGCGAGTTTTTCTTTCTTAACTTTACAACTTATCTCGTTTATTTTCGTTGTTGTTGTTAGTATTTGAATTATTCGATTTTATCATAATCGAAACAAAAAAGATCGTTAGTACTGCTGGCCACCAATCTATAGAACTCGCTAATACTCCAGACGTAACAAGTCCAGGGAATAAAGCTGGAACTACCGTAGGCCAAATCAAACAAAGAATTGTTCCCAAAATCATTGCAATAATTAGTGAGAATACAACAACAACCAGCACTAAGCCAATTATTACACCAATAAGATTTTTCATTTATTACTCCTCTTCTAAATCTACTTTATAAGGATATTCATTATCCAAAATCTCCTGTGCTCGTTCAAGTTTCTTAAGAACAACTTCCATATATTTTTTATCTTCTGAAATTTCTTTTTCAAGTCTTAAAACATATTCAAAAAAATAATCTTGAATAGTTTTACCATTTCCACCAGTTAAATCTCTTTCTTTACAAAAAAAAATTAATTTCTTAGATTCATCAGTATAAAATTTCAAACACTCGGATTGTAAATGAAGTAATTGTTTTTCATGTTCTTTATTACATTCACATTTATTACACATTTGTTCCCCCTTCTTAAATCTCTCTCGTTAGAAAGAGTTTAAAGAAGGGGCAGAGGTTATCTGCCCGAACTGGTTATACTACGTTTTCTGTATCCTGCTTTTCAGCATGACCAATAAAGAGATGATAAGGACGAGGAATCTTTTTGATTTCACCGTCAACTTCTGCCTTAATGGTAAAAGTTTTTTCTCCGACCCTGGTTACAGTTCCGAAGATCTCACCGTCTTTGTATTTAACACATACTTCGTTGCCTTCTTTGATAGAAGCTTTTGCATGATCTATAAGACCATCTTTTGCTCCTGCCTTCCTATCTTTTGAATAGGTTTTAACGTCTTTAATGAGTTGATCTATCTCATCATAGGTTGATTCGTCGAGATTTTCGACAATAGTGTTGATAAGTTTAGTTGCCATTACTTACCCCTTTCTTTTTTTTATTATTATAATATAATTATAACATTTTTTTCGATTTTCGTCAAGTTTTATTTTTGATTGAAGTCATTTCTTTCAATTTTTCGTTTCTTTCTTCTCTTGTATCAAAGTCGTACCCCTTTTGTATTCCCGTTTTTAAAGATGAAATCTTATTAAAGTTTCCTTTTTTCTTTTTCTTTTGCCATTTCAAAAACCTCTTCTTTTGTCATTTCACCTTTTTCAGTTTCTATATGAATAGGATCTTTTTTATATTTTCTGCTAATACAAGCATATGCTTCACTTCCATATATAAATTTCCGAGCTTGCATAACGTCTGTATTATTTGATGAAGATTTGAAATCTACTTTATAGATTTCATAATGGTCAGAAATATCTTCCGCAAGACAATTTATACAGAACTTCATCGCTTCCCATTCTGTCTGAAAAGCTATAACTGGCTCGGCTTCACCTTCATAGCCGACACTTTTTGTTACTAAATAAATATTCATAAAAAACCCCCCTTAAAAATTTTAATATAGGGCAGAGTGGAATTGAACCACCACCTCTTGTTTATCAGTCAAGTGCTCTAAGCCACTGAGCTACTGCCCTAAGCATAGATGGATTAACCACCTAATTTAATTTTCATCTACGATTACTATGGCATTATAAATAATAACTCTTTTACCGTTAAGTTCAAATTTTACTTTATTGCCATATTCATTTGTCTCAACATCAAGCTTACCTTCATAAGTCTTGATAAGAGTTCCATCAATACCATAGACAGTTACTATTCTGTTAAGACCAGTAAATCCTGATACAAGATCTTTTCCTTCTCTGAAAATCTGTTCACATCCAGAGAACATTACTAAGATTACAATAAGCAATCCAACAACTAGAAATTTTTTCATTCTAACTCCTTTTGTTTTAAAATAAGGGAAGTCAACTTATAGCTTACTTACCCTTTCATGAACGTATTCGTTAATCTCATCAATTAGTGTTACGAGATCACTCCACTCATCAATAGATACGTTCAAACCTTTTCGAGTGCGATACTTTTCACCGTCTTTATTTTCAAGCCAACGTCTAATATCAATTCTTTTTTCATTATTAAACTCGGACACATTAACAAAAATATTTTCCGTTACTTTAAAAAGATTTTCAGTATCATTAGTTTTTATTTCATCTGACATATTTTCTCCTTTTTATATTGGATGATATTCACCTACAAGGTCAATTACAGTATCACCATTTCCAAGTGCAACCTCTTCAAAGCAATACGGTTTTTCTGTATCAACATAATCAGACGGATTACTACCAAAATACATTTGACCTGCTTGCATACCATCAAGACTTGCACAGTCAAACATCAAATCATATTTCTTACAGATTTCTGTATATTCTTGCAAGAAAAGTTTTCTCTTTTGTGAGACTGTCATTTCCTTAACATTAGTTGGAAATTGAATTATATTACTTTTATTGCTTTGATTCTGTTCCATTTGTTTCACCTTCTAATTTACCTTCTTCGCCATACCAGATTTCCTCTGATATTCCTTTTAAGCCTTTTTCACCTATTACTTTTATAAGTTCTTTACAACCCCAAGCAATAAGAGTAGTTGTACCAATTAAAATAATAAGTATAAGTATAATTGTAATTATAATTATAAAAGTTGCTTTCATAATTTCCCCTTTCTTAATTTAAATATGAACAGGGCGGGATTTGAACCCGCATCTTTCTGATTAAGAGTCAGAAGCATAAACCAGGTTCTGCCACCTGTCCGTTTTTATAAAACTTTCCATTCATAAACTGAATTACCAGTTTTGAACTTTACATAATCCTTTTTTTCTTCAAGGATTTCTGTTATGTAAGATGTTTGCCACCAATCTTGCGGATCAAATGTTCTTGCATAAGTAGAACCAACACGAACACTAACACCTACTCTTGGTTTGCCGTTGTGCTCTACCTGCACTTTTTCGTTTTCATCAATCCACATAAGCATAGACATTTGACCAGAATCACCGGCATTATCTATTTCTCTTCGTAAGCTATACATAATTACCCCCCTATTTTTTTTATTCCCAATCATCATCATATGAATCTAAAGACTCATAATCTTCGCAAGTGGCTGAAGGATCTTCATCATTTTCTACTACACAACACCCTTTTTTGTCAGTACCAGAACTAACAATATTTTTATTCCACAATTCACATTTTCCATTAAAATCTGAATAAGTACAACTCATTTTTCTCTCCTTTATTCTATTATAGACCAACCTGAATCTATGTTTCCCCACAACCATTCTTTAAAATATTCTTCTACTTCTGCTTCTATTTCTTCTTTTGAAGCATCGTCTTCTACTTCTACTTCCACAATTTCTTTGACCATAGATCCTACATAACCTGTAGATACATTCATTTCAGCTTTTATAATTTTCATTTTTCTCTCTCTTTAAAATAATTATAACATTTTTTTAATTTTTTGTCAAACACTTTGGCAAAATATTTTCTCTTGCCATTCGTTTTAGATAGACTTTTCTTACTTCAAGCCAATCTTTTTTTGACAAAATATATCGAGCATCAAACAACGCTGATATGTTTACTACGATTATGTCCTCAAATGCTTCATAATTTTTTACTTTCTTATAAAGATTTTTTAAAGAAGCAATTTCGTGTATATAAGCATTCACTTCCATTGGATCAAGAACATATTCTTTTGTTTCTATCTTATTTTGTGCTTTGTATTTTGCATCAGCTTTTCCATTAGTAATTATGTGATCTAATGCGTGTGTGAACTCGTGAATCAATACATTGATTATATCAGTTTCCATTTTTCTTCGGTTTGTTTGTAAAAAGTTTTTCCGCCAAATATTTAGTTCGATTGTAGCACCTACTGCTATTTTGTCAAAACAACAACAGTGATTTTTTCTTTTCTGTGAAATATTTAATATCATATAAATATATGAATTTTTAGGTAATATATCAAAATATTCTGATATATCAATAAAGCCACCTTGAACATTTTTATACTTTCGCATATGATCAAGATTCTTATTTGTAAATATTTCTCTATAAATTCTTTCTGCAATAGGTTTTAATTTATACATAATTAAGCCCCCTTTACCAGTATAAATCTATTTTATTTCCTTTATAACTTTCTATAAGCGGTTTAACCGCTTCTTTGGTTTCATTATCGTTTTCTTTTATTTCTTTTGATTCAATTCTTATATCCTGTGTCATAAGTTCAATTTTTTCTTTATAAACTCGTATCGTTGTATTCATTATATTTCCTTATATTTCCTTATTAATTCTTGTTTAGAAATACTTCGAGCACCAACAGTATTGTTATGTTCCCATTTAATATTATTGACTATTTTTAAAAAATTGTCAACATTTTCAGCTATTATAAAATAATGACTTTGTTCTGATTTGTCAATATCTTTATAGCCTTTTCCCGCATACACGCCAACTCGTCTAACAGTAACATTTGGATTATCAGATTTTTTAACAAAACAAAAATCGGTTGGAAATAGTATTTCCGGCAATTTTCGCTTACAAGGTATGAGAGGCTTATCCCATATCTGGAAAATACACGGAATATCTATATCTTCTCCGTTCAACGTGAATGAAAAATCTGGTAAATCAACCTCAAGGGTTAGATGAAAGTTCAACGGTATGCGAGCTTTCAGGCTTTCTTTCTTAAAACTTTTAGGTAAAATAAAAGCTATTGTATCAGCGAACGTGGCACTTTTTTTTATAAAAGCAAGTGCTAATGAATTTTGCCGTCCGAAAGGTGGATTACCTATAACAAGTATAGGTTTTTCCATAGAAACAGTATCAAGAGTGAAAAAATCTTGTTTAATAATTCCTTCACCTTCCGGTCTAATGTCATATGCTTGACACCCTAATATCTGCTGAGAGAAACTCCCACTACCGGCTGACGGTTCAATTATATATTTATATCCCTCAATTTTTAACAAGCTGATACAATAGCTCGCAATTTCCTTTTTTGTATAAAACTTATCTAAATTATTTTTTCTTCCCATTAAATATTTATTTCAAATTTTGTTTTAGTTATATTACCAAATATTTCTGCCATACATCCACAATTTTGACATACAATTTCAACTTGTATTGATGACTCTTTAACAATCGGTATATAAGTAAATATATCTCCTACAGTTGATTTACATTGAGGACATTCACCATTTAACATTTTTGTAATTTTTTTATTCATAGTTAACCCCTTATGTGAATAAATTTTAATTATGGCGAGGGTGGGATTCGAACCCACTCAGTCATAGACAACGGTTTTACAGACCGCCGTAGCTCTCCAACTCTACCGCCCCGCCTTAAATGGTCATTTTATTTTTTAAGATTGGAATGACCAAACAATCCGCTTGCAAGCTTTTTGAATACGATCTATAGTTGCTATCATCATCTACGTTATCGGTATACTACGCCGCCCAACATCCCACCGGTAGTTGGCTCTACCGTAACTCAAACTTCTTTAACTATATCGCTTCCCTTATTATTTTATATATTAACATTTTTTTAATTTTTAGTCTACATAAATATAGACTTTTTTTAAATTTTGTCTACATAAATATAGACTTTTTTTTATTTTTTTATTAGGTGGGAATTTCACCCACCTGTTTAAAAAAAAGTGGTTACGGTTTCCACCTACCGTTATACTACCAGTAGAAGAATCGAACTTCTATTTGTTGGTTCAGAGCCAACCGTCTTACCATTAGACGAACCGGTAACGAATAATATTATTTTGTGTTTGCGTTTTATACTGGTATTTCGGATTATTCAGACCGAAATCTTCTGCCAGTTAGCGTATCCCTACGCTTGCCCCTATTTGATAAATCACATAGGATACTTGACAGGCTTTAACATAAAGCCATACTTTAAAATTTTTCATTTAATCCCCTCTCATTAAATAATTTTCAAGCCAGATAACATAATCTATTGAAATCCATTCATTACCAGATGTTCCACCTAAACCATCTATCCTATTGTTATAATAGTCAATCTTTTTACCTGTCTCTTTTTCATAAATTTTTCTTAAATTTTTCATTTAATCCCCTATCATTAAAATAATTATAACATTTTTTTTAATTTATGTCAACTCGACTAAAAGTTGTTAAAAAGTAATCATAAAAATCTGTCTTGTTAATTGCACATTGAATTCTTTTTTGACTTTTATGATCTCTTTTAAATCTTAATTGTATCTTTCTATCATAACCATAATTGTACTGTAATTTGTGTGTTTCACGAAAAGTTTTCCATACGTCATCATCTAACTTGTCGTTTCTGATAAGTTTCATTTGTTCAAACATAGAACCAACAAACTCATAACGTAATAATTTATTCCATTTATTATGATCTATGTATAGTGCATATTCTTCTACTATGTTAGACTTTGAACCTTCCCAAAATCCAATTATCAATATAAAATCATCGTTTTTTGACGCATTACGAAAATAGTCACCTAAATCTATTGACGAACCTTTTTTAATACATTTTACTTGTACTGGTGTTTGTTTGTAATACGCATCATCTTTGTTAGTGTAACCTTCGGCTTTAATAAGACCGAACCGACTAACAACGTCTTGTTCGTATTTAAAACCGTGTGCCTGTCTTTCTGCCATGTTAAACCCCCTTATTATACTTTATTATAACATTTTTTTTAAATTTTGTCAATCATTAATCAACTAACGGATCGTAGCCAAGAGAGAATATAATATCCTCACGGAACCGCCTGGCGTATAACGCTATCCATTCGATAAAAATTGACTCTTTAAATCGTTCATCACCTAACAACAGTTGTTTTTTGTAATATTCCCACATAGCAACTGTTTGAGCTTGTATATATAATTTACGCATAACTTTTTTTTGATAGTTTATACTAACCATAATAAAACCCCCTTGTTAAATGTTAGATTTCATTCATTGAAATAGTCTAACGTGTTGTCCAGTCTGAACATAATAATAAATTATTATTTCGACTTGTCCCTGTTAGACTATTTCAAAAAATGGCGGGAAAAATCTCCCGCCTAACACTATGCTACTGCTTCCTCGTCGGTTACAGTGTCGGTGTTGGTGTCGGTGTTGGTGTCGGTTACAGATTTTACGATCTCAACAATATTTTCATATTTGATGTATTTCGTTTTATCGTTAATCTTTACAGATACGGATTTTTCGTTTACATTAGTAACCTCAAAACCTTCAGTCAATTTCTTATTGAATAAGAAATTGATAACATCACCCTTGGCAATAGTTGTGCGGTTAAATTTTACAGCTCGATCAGCTTTCGCCTTACGTGCTTCATCTAACGCACCAGTTCTTTTACTTGCTAAAGTAGTTTTTACGTTCTCGGCTAACGCCCTTAAATCCTCTACCGTGTAACCTGTTAAATCTAAAGTTTTAATATCAGTCATTTTATGACCCCCCTATAAAATATTTGTTAATAAGTCAATGACTTATTTATATACTCATTCTACCAGTTTTTTTAAAAACTGTCAAGTCAATCTTTCAATCAACTTTTTTTTTAAATCATTAAATCATTATAAACTTTTTTTTAATTTCTGTCAAGCAATTTTTTAATTTTTTTCAATATTATTTTTTTGCTTAATTTCTAAAATCATTATAAAATTTTTTTTAAT
>Ga0307378_10001193_pt1 | contig 43020 bp, 27 predicted proteins | sample UN1MG_FD_202238 | JGI IMG/M metagenome (GOLD analysis project Ga0307378, IMG submission 202238) | Soil microbial communities from Risofladan, Vaasa, Finland - UN-1 | ecosystem: Environmental > Terrestrial > Soil > Coastal area > Acid sulfate soil | place: Finland: Risofladan, Vaasa | collected...
GGCATAGAGCACTATACCGGCCATCTGACGATGACCTTCGAGGACTACAGGTACGCCTTTGACCGAATCGATGTTGCGCAGCGTCTGAATAGCCCGTCTGACGTCCCAGAGGCGCATTCCATCAAGCGTCTGGCCAAGCAGCATAAACCGGCGACGGATTTGTGTTTGCTTGCGCTCGTCAGGATTCCAGGCATCCGGCCCGGTACCACGTGGTGCGAAGTACGCCAGCAGACATTTATTATTCCTTATTGTTTCCTGAATGTGCTTGAAGGCGTCTTCATCAGGCTCAGGCAGCGTTAAGTTGTTGAGTTCATCGGCAAACCCGACTCGCATAGCAGCCAGCCACTTGGCCCATCCATTCTCTTCAAGCACGTTCAGTATAGCCAGTTCCGGCCTGTTGATTCCAGTGCGGTGTGCCAGGTAAAGACGCAGGCGAACATTTGGTTGGCTGGTGAAGTCGAAGGCGCTAAGACGAATACCACGTTTTTCAACCGAGAATACCTGGGTGACACCGAGTGGACCTGCCTGGACTTCTGTAGGCCAGCCACGGAAGGATTTTTCAGTGAGTGCCTTCATCCAGATCTTTCGCTGTTTTGCCCATTCGTCTGCCGATTGCGGCAGGGATGGTTCCGGGGCTTTGGGCACGAATATTTCGTGTATGTCAGTGTTTATCTGATCGGCGGGAAGCTCATCCAGAACCTTAAGTTGCGGCCACTGAAAAAAAGGCACAGCCGGCTTTTCAATTAAGGAGTTGTCTTCTTTGAGGAAACGATTAAACCAGACAAAAGCGTGAATCCGCATTTCCTGTGTGTCTTTGTGGGGTCCTTCAGTGATGTGCAGGCCGAGATTTTTCTCTGCGTTATACAACTTATATATTTTTCGTACCTTCTGATGGAGTCGAACGACACCGTCCAGGGGGAAGATGTTGTCCTTGTCGCTGTTTGAAATCAAAAGCGGTCGCGGCGCAACCAGCGCTGCCACAAGGGGATAGTCCCAGCGATAAGTATTGACAAAAAACATACAATCACAGTGGCCTTCGACACAACCGTCGACAATATAGTTTTGAAGGTCGGTTATTCCGGCAACGGGAACAGCGACTTTGATGCGCTCATCGAGTGCAGATATCCACCAGCTGTAAGCACCCCCGCCTGAGCGACCCGTGACACCAATTCTGTTTGTGTCGACTTCTTTACGACTCTCGAGGTAGTCCAAAGCGCGGATGCAGTTCCATGCCTCGACACCGGCCGGCGTATAACCCCGGCTGTTCCACCACCACATTTTGTATCGGTATGTGCCGTGATGAATGCCCTCAATCTCGCCCCGTTGCAGCGTATCAAAAATGAGGCAGACATAACCATGCCGTGCGAACCAGGCGGGGTGGTGCTGATAGGGGGCCTTGTTACCATAGCGGATACCGTTTTTAGTGCCGACTGAGTGGCCGCAAACGTACAGGATTGTCGGGGCGGGTTTTTCGAGACCCTTGGGGATATACAGGTTGGCCGTTACGTAAAGGCCGGGCATGGATTGAAAATGAATCTTCTCTACGGTAAACTCATCATGCTCGGCTGTGCCTGTAATGACTGGTTTGAGGTCGGTCTTTTCGGGAAGCGGCTCAAGGCCGAGCATCTCGAAAAGCTGCTTTCTATAAACATGTCGTCTTTCTTCCCAGTCCCTGAGTGTTTTGACGTCAGCGAGACATTGGTCGCGCAGTTTCACAGTCTCGTCACGAAAATACTCAGCGAGTATATCATCCGCACGACTGGTGTTAGCGGTTGGCTGTTTCACAGCAAAGCACGGAAGACAGACATACAACAATATGAGCATTGTGCAGGCAAATCGCTTGGCCGCCATTGAAAAGTCAAATTTACCATTTCCTGCCTGCAATTTCCGGTTTTCGTTACCTCGTTCGATCATTTGAACCTCACGAAAATACACGAAAGAAAAAATCTCTCTTTGCTGAAAACAAAGAATACTGTAATTAAACCATTTGAAAACTGCCAGTAAATATTCCTCGCACACTAAACCTTTTCAGGAGTCCAGCCACTTGTTGAGGTTCTCTTTAACAAAATCATCATCGGTAAGATGGGGATAGTTGAGTATTATTTCATCTATCCTCTCTGCTTGTCCGGGCGAGAGTTGTTCGTGAGGATTAAGTGTCCTGAGTCCCTCCAGAAGTCCCTGCTGTTTTAATACATAAGATATTCCTGGAATGCACCCCTGGAAGTGGTTGTCGGCATCGAAAATCGCCTTGTTGGCCAGCGTCAGTTGACTTGCTAACGTCAGCAGATCTTGCGGAATCTGCATCCTGGTTTCGCGAATTTTCTTAATACGAGTAAGATATTCAACCGCCTTTTTTGTCCAGCATGCCCACTGTCCCAGCAGGCCGCCGGCAAAATGAAGCGATACCAATCGACCTTCGACGTTAAACTCATACCTTGTGAGTAAATCGGAAATTATGTTGTCATCGTTACCTGTGTATAATGCTATTTCGTCGGCTCGGCCGGAATGGGCGACTGCTTCGAGCACGTCAAGCGTTTGATATCTGTTGAATGGTGCAATTTTTATTGCTCGGACGTTTTGTATTTCAACAAACCTTTGCCAGAACTCTAAAGGCAGCACCATTTGACTTATCACCTCCTGCAGGTAAAAGCCCATAATCGGTATCACCTGTGCCACTTCTCGGCAGTGATCTACCAATTCGTCTATGGATTTTCCTTTAAGGGCTTTAAGGCAAAGCAGCCCGACATGATAGCCGAGCTCCTGGGCTGACCGGGCTTCTTTTACCGCCTGTTCCGTGTCCCCAACGATGCCTGCAATCATTATCGGTTCGCTGCAGCCTGTGGAAACCGTGAATTGTTGGGCTGTCTTAATTGCCAACTCCAGTACCGGATGATACAGGCCGGTCTTGGGCTCGTGAATGGCGAATTGAGTAGTATGGACGCCTACGGCCAGGCCGCCGGCACCGGCAGCTAAGTAGTAGCGGGTCAATGCTCTTTGATGAGGCTCATCGACTCTTTTGGCCGGGTCTAAAGCAAGCGGATGGGCGGGGATAACACAACCTGAACGAAGTTTTTCAGCTATAAGCGAATTGGTCATTGGATACTCCCCTTAGAATTTGCCATCGCGTACATTATATTTTGTCGGCTTGCTCAGAGTATGTTTCCCGGAGGACACCCATTTGACGATCATGGAAACCATTTGCTCGAGTGTTGTTTGCGGATAGCCGAATGTGCTCAGGCAATAGGACGCGTTCGAGAGCAGGGCGGACCGGGACTCGCGGGAGACAAATTTCGGTTCTCTGTCGAGCAGGTCGGCGATTTGTTTGGCGAGCCGGCGAATTGAGATAGTCTCCGGTCCGGTGACATTCAGGACGGCCGGCGGTGATTTTGCAAGGGTGATAGCGCGTATAATGTAATCATTGGCGTCTCTTTGCCAGATAAGGTTAACCGCGCCCATAGTCAAATTGATGGGCTCGTCGTTCAATATCTTCAGGGTAAGATCGACAATAATGCCGTATCGAGGCTCGTTGGAGTAATTGAGTCTGACCAGTGCCACGGGCGTATTATAAAGTTGCGAGAAATACTCAAACATCCTCTCTCTGCCGAGACACGACTGTGCATATTCACCTATCGGTTCGGGCGCAGTCTCTTCGGATGCTCCGCCGCTGTTAATGTCAACGAGAGGATAAACGTTGCCTGTCGAGAACACTACAATTCGTGAGTCCTTATAATGCCGTGCTGCCAGAGTCGGCAAAAAGCTGTTTAGCGCCCATGTCAAAGGCTGATTGCCTTTAGAGCCAAACTTCATGCCAGGCAAATAGAACACGTTTTGCACATCAGGCAATTTCCGATAGAGCGATTCATCCAGAAGGTCTGCCTCGATAGTATTAACATTCGCTCGCTCGATCCTGCTTCGCACAGCCTTGTCGCTGAATCGCGAGACGGCGTAGATTTTTCTGCCGCTTGAAGCCTTTTTAAGCATCATTGCCAATGTCGGTCCCATCTTGCCGCCTGCACCGAGAACGACGATATCGCCGCTTAGACCCGCCAGTACCTTTGTGACCGCCTCGGTGGGTTCGCTGAGAATGTCTTCAAGACCCTCTTCATTCAGTTTTGATGTGTCTGTCATTTACCGAATCCCTCAAAAAGATAGAAGGCACAAAAACAAATACAATATCGCTTTGTTGCCGCAAGTATCGGTCAGGTCAATTTGAGTACGAGCAGGACCATGACTCTTATAGCCATAAGTACGACTACGATTAAACCGAAGCCACCGAGGATGTTCAGGGTGATCGTGTTTCGCCGATCGCCCATGATGTCTTTTCGGTTGGCCAGCCAGAGTATCGTGACGGCCATCAAGGGATTGCCGATTACAGTCAGCGACTGGCCAAAGATTATCAGCTTGACCGGTTTCTGGCCGGTTCTAAGTGCCAGCATTGCCACAACCATACCGGCAAGTAATACCACGACCGTAAAACGCCTGGGCCACCGGTCGCCGAGTTTGGGCGGCTTACCGATACCGTCGGCAAGGATACTTCCACCGATCATCGCGTTAATAAGAAACGGATTCATCGCCACCGCGAATAGTCCAACACAGAAGAATACGTGCGCGACCGAGCGAAGCAGGGGCTGCAGAGATTCAGCCAGTACACCGATGTTTTCCGCTGGTTTTCCGGGGATAACTGTGGCGGCAGTTATCATGATGATTGCGCTGATTCCGGTAAGGACGCAAACGCCGGCGATAGAATCGCCAATGCCCCGGTTGTAGTCCTTTATCGTCCAGCCTTTTTCCCGTACAAGATTGCCCTGATATAACGCTGCTGCTACCGAGAAGGTTGTTCCCAGCAGTGAAACAATCAGGATCATCGGGTCGTGGATCGCTCCATCGATTTTTGTAGGGATTCCGAGCGATACACCCTCAGGCCAGCCTGGAATAAAGCCCTTGATTATGCCCAATAAACTTGGGCGTGCTAAAACAACATTGACGATAAAGCACAAGAGCATTAAGCCCACCATAATCTTCATAGTACGTTCGAGGAAGCGGTAGATCTGTTTTGCTGCGAACAGGAAAACGATAATAAGGCCGTTGAGTCCGAGCAGTACCCAGCCGGCATCGAGTTTGGGTATAAGCGTCTCGGCCGCAGCGGCGACTGCAAGGTTATTTGAGAATTGAAACGTGCCGCAAATAAGGCAAAGATTTATGCCGATTACGGCAGCGGCCGGCCGGCCAAGACGCTGAGCCACCAGTGTGCAGGGTGTCGCGCCACCCACAACGCCGATGCGTGCGGCCATTGTCATATATGTGCCCATTAGGACTCCGGTCAGGACCAGCAGCCATAGTAATTCGTATCCATGATTGGCTCCGACATTAGCGCTTACCAACAGACTTCCCGGCCCGAACACTAAGCAGGCTGTGATGAGGGCCGGACCGATTGAACGCCACCACGGAGGACGCCGCTCAAGCTTTGGAGTTTCAGATGCCTTAGACATAATCAGATGCCTTAGACATAAAATGCCACGATGTAAAATAAACTTAGTGCTGAAATATTCAGCCTTTCTTTATCACGATCAAAAGATTTATACCAGATGCGCAAAAAATGTGCCAGCTTTTGTATTGAGATAAACCTGTTTGGATTTTTGATGCTTGCTCTTAAGTTTACTCGCTGGGGGAAGGGGGATTGTCGCTATTAACAGGAAACACTATGTAAACTATCCGGGCGGTGTCAAAATTATCTATTGTGTGAAGTTTATTAGGACTTTTCTTCTTGTTTTATGTGCCAGTCAGCCTGGTAATTATGATGGTCTAAGAGGACTTTAAAATCGTTAACATCAATTGTGCCGTCGGGATTGATGTCGCCAAGTAGATAACTTCCGGTTGTTTTGGTGCTGTTTGAAAGGTTGTTTAGCATAATAATGAAATCTGTTTCGTTGACAATTCCGTCGGCATTTAGATCATACCAAAAAATATTATCGTCCTGCTGTCTTTCGCCGACACTCCAGGCCGCGCCGTAGAGCTGAGAGACGGCCGATACTTTTTGATCGTCATTATTGCTGAAAGAAAGAATAATTTCATAGTTTGTATAGCCGGCATCTGCGACCGCGTAAATGTGCTCAACATTGTCAACCGTGCTGTCGCTGTAATCGAGCAGGTAGTCGTTGTTGTGGTTTTCAGGGTCAACGGCCCATAGCTCGAGTCGGAGATTACTGTCTTTTTCGAGCGCCCGTTCAAAAGGATGAACACTGCTGTAGTGCCTGTTCCAAACAACTGTGGCGGTAATATATTTGTCGGCAGGTTCCGCGAGAGTGATTTTGTAAATATTCTCTGCAGTTTCATTTTTATCCAGCTGATTGAGGTCCCAGCCGATTGTTGAAACATCGCCCGGTTTATTCAGCCCGGCAATTAAATGTTCATAGGCACTAACAGCATTCAACATTCCCGCCCCTTGAATATAATCAAGGGGTGCGAGGTGATCATCATCGGTTTGGAGTTGGCCCTTGTGCCAGTAGGGCAGTTTGGTTGCGGAGTTCAGTAAAATTGCTTTGATTACACAATTTCCGCCTTTCGGTGAGACAGCCAGACTCAGGTCCGGCTCATTTTTGGCCTTTTGAACGAGCAGGCCAATTGTTCCAGCAACTACCGGCGTCGAGAAACTTGACCAGCTCCCTGTTGGCTCATAGAGATTGGGCTCGTTTATATCTGCTGCCAGGCAATTTCCCGGAGCTACAATGTCGGGCTTACACTGACCATTGTCAGTAGGGCCGAAACTCGAATGTTCCGGATATGCTAATGCGAAATGAGCCAGGTTGGTTGCAGGATTTTCGGTATTTACAGAGTCAACTACACCTACGCCAATGACGTTAGCTCCTGCTCCCGGGTAAAAGACGGGATCATAAGCGTCCGCACCGTTGCCTATGCTGGCTACAATAATAATGCCGTAGTGCTCTGCTAATGATTCAATACCTCTTGTCCACCAATCCTCGAATGGGTAACCGAATCCGGCGGTTATAATGTCCACATCCGGCGGTACCTGAGGGAAGACATTATTGATTACGAAATGCCAGAATTCGTAGATATCTGCCTGTGCCTGCGGCGTTGTGCCCTCGTAGTAAAATTGTCCTATGTCAGGATGAAATGCGTTGGGGTCTTCGCCAAATAGTATGGAGCAAATAGCTGTCGAATGGGGAGAAATGCCTGGAGGCAGCTTGGCCTGGTCTTGAAAGGTTAACTTGCTGGCTCCAAAGCAGCTATGTTCTATATCGGGGCGATAATCGTTCTGTGGTTCGTTATCGATATAAGTGAAGCTTCGGCAGATTACGGCGAATTTTACACCGGCACCTGTCAGGCCAGGATCTATTTGTCTTAAAGCATAAATTCCCGTATGTTCTAAAACTTGCGGCTGGAGGATTGTGTTAGCTTGTATATCTTCTGCGCCGGCAACGAGACCGGTAGAGTTCAACAGTACAGCCAGAGAGGTCATCAGGCTTAGTACAAGCGTTTTTTTAAACGTTCGTGTCACTTATTAACTCCGGAGGTGGCGCGTAAATCCAAAGGAACAAAGTTGCTCTTCCGTTTGCCGACCTCCATAATGAGCACCTTCTTTGTTGTCAGCGAGTTCCTGCCATTATGATACTATAAATGGCTTTTATTTTCAAGTAAATAATCCGGCTCGCCCTGATAATATAACGTTTTCCAGTGTTAAAAAAGCGGGTTTTTGAAAACTTATTGAGAAATCTTGCCTTTATCGGTCACGGCTGCTATACTCAGAACAGTATTAAGGTTGTTTTAAATGAAGGTTTACTAAAAATTATGAAAGTCATTTTAGATTCCAAACAAATCGAGCAGATTCTAAAGGAATTAACAAGTCTTATTGTTTCTGATACACCGCCGAATCTGGATATTGCTGTGATTGGTATCCGCAGCAGAGGAGAAGTCCTCGCTCAGAGGCTGTCGGGCCGGTTATCACGGGAGCTTGGTAAAGATGTCCCGTGTGGAACTCTTGATATAACACTTTATCGTGACGATTTAAATTCCCCACAAGGTACTGCTCAGCCGCGAGTTCGAACGACTGAGATCGGCTTTGATGTAGATGATAAAATCATTATTTTAGTTGATGATGTTCTATATACCGGTCGGTCAGCACGTGCAGCGTTGGATGCACTTATCGACTTAGGCAGACCCAGAGTGATAAAGTTGGCGGTTCTTGTAGACAGGGTTGGCAGAGAGCTGCCGATACAGGCGGATTATGCCGGCTGCAAAACCGATGTCGCTCCCGGCAAAGTAGTGCAGGTTTTTCTTTTCGAGTCGGATGGTAAGGATGAGGTTTTCATCGAATAGTGAAAATCGAATGTCGAATTTCGAATAACGAAATGTGGACTACCGAACGCGACAAACATGGCTATAAAAAGAAAAAGTAAACAAATCAAGTGGCACCGCAAACATTTACTTGGATTGCGAGAGCTCAGTGCCGAAGAGATAACATATATTCTTGATACTGCCAGAGGTTTCGAGCAGGTAAGCACCCGGTCGGTGAAAAAGGCCCCGCCTTTAAGAGGCAAGGTTGTAGTGAATTTGTTTTTTGAAGACAGTACGCGAACACGAAACAGCTTTACCTTGGCCGCAAATAGATTAAGCGCTGATATTATTGAGTTCACCAAGAAACTCAGCTCCGTCAGCAAAGGTGAGACTCTTTTGGACACAGCGAGGAATCTGGAGGCGATGGGGATTGACATTGTTGTTGTCCGTCACAGCGCCGGAGGTGCATCGAGATTTCTCAGCAGAAATATCAACGCCTGCGTAATCAATGCCGGCGACGGATTCTGCGAGCATCCCACACAAGGCCTTCTGGATGTTTATACGATTCGTAAAATCAAAGGAACTCTTGAAGGTTTGAAGATAGCGATTGTTGGTGATATAGCTCACTCGCGCGTAGCCCGCAGTGATATGTGGGCGATGACGAAGCTCGGTGCAGAAGTGATATTCGTCGGCCCGCCAACACTCATGCCTGCGCAGGTAGAACGATTGCCGGTCAAGATAAGCTATTGTCTTGATGAGGTTATCGATAAGGTCGATGTGATAAATATGCTGCGGATTCAGTTTGAACGGCTTGGCGGCAATCCTTTTCCTTCGATACGGGAGTATTCGCATTATTTCGGTTTGACCGTGGAGCGCATGAAAAAAGCCAAGCCCGACATTCTTGTAATGCACCCGGGGCCAATTAACAGGGGTCTGGAGATGGAGAGTGAAGTAGCCGACGGCCGGAACAGCGTCATCCTGGAGCAGGTTACTAACGGCATGGCTGTGAGAATGGCGGTGCTGTTCCTGGTGAATCAGGCTGCAGCAAGTCGAATGTGATTTAAGGTTACTTTGCTGTGAACGGTGAATTATGGATAATGAAGTTCTAATCAAAAACGGTCGGGTGGTAGATCCTGCAAACGGTATCGATAAAGTATGCGATTTGCTGATCGTCGATGAAAAGATTAAAGAGGTTGGCAAAATCGAAAAACCGGCTCAGACGATTATCGATGCCACCGGTAAGTTGGTAACACCGGGCCTGATTGACATTCACGTGCACTTTCGCGAGCCGGGTGATGAGGAAGAAGAGACGATAGCGAGCGGCTCTGCTGCGGCGGTGGCGGCGGGTTTTACCTCGGTTGTTTGTATGCCGAATACGAATCCTGTAATAGAGAACGAGACTGATATCGAATATATCCATCGAAAAGCAAGGCAGGCCAGAAAGACCCACGTTTACACCATGGGCGCTATTACCAAGGGGCTGGAGGGAATTGAGCTTGCGGAGATGGGATTTATGGCTGAGGCGGGTGCCGTCGGTTTTACTGATGACGGTAAAGGAGTACAGAACCCTGGGGTTATGCTGAGGGCTTTGAAATATGCCGCTATGTTTGATGTGGTTATTACTCAGCATTGTCAGGACGACGGTATTGCAGGCACAGGTGTGATGAACCTGGGCTATTATTCGACAATACTTGGCTTGCCGGGGCTCGACCCATTAGCTGAGGAGGCAATGCTTTGGCGGGATATTCAGCTCATCAAAAAGGTCCTACCTGGACGGGTTCGTTACCATGCACAGCATATATCGACAGCAGGAGCAGTAGAGTTGATAAGATCGGCTAAGAAGGACTCTCTGCCGATTACCTGCGAGGTATCGCCGCATCATCTGCTTTTAACCGAGGAATGCTGCGCCGAGTATGATACCAACTATAAAGTCAATCCCCCTTTACGCGTGCAGGAAGATGTTGATGCCCTGAAGCAGGCGATTGCTGAAGGACTTGTTGATGCTCTGGCGACGGATCACGCGCCGCATTTGCAAAGTGAAAAGGAGCTGGAATTTTTAGCTGCTCCTTTCGGCATCGCATCTCTGGAGTGTGCACTGGCTCTTTACATCAAGGCTCTTATTGAGCCGGGAATTCTGGATTGGCCCGGCCTGATTCGCTTGATGACAGTCAAGCCCGCTGAGATAATCGGCATTGACAGAGGTACGCTGAGCAAAGGCAAACAGGCTGACGTTACTATCATCGACCCGAATGCCGAGTATGAAATTAACGTAAACGAATTCCACTCCAAAAGCCGAAACTGTCCCTATCACGGATGGAAAGTCAAAGGCAAGGTCGAAAAAACCATCGTCGGCGGTGAGATAAGATTCGAAGCGTAAAAATCGATAGCCGGTTGTTCGTTGTAGAGAGTTCATAAGTCAGCAACTGCGAACAATGAACTACGGATTATGATTATTATTGATGGTCACAACCTGTTGCATGCAATCAACAAAATCGAGGAGGACTACGGTGCAATCAGCGATGTTGGATTGTGCAGGATTCTCGGCGGGTACTTGAAGCTGACCGGCCAAAAAGGTGAAATTATCTTTGATGGTACCGGGCCGCCGGAGAAAAGTGGATTCGACAATATAAGGGATCTGGAGGTCTTTTTTGCCGGTTCAAATACTGATACTGATACAGTAATCGAACAAAAAATACATGCAAGCACAGCACCAAGAAGGTTGACAATTATCAGCAGCGATCGAAGATTACGAAATGCGGCCCGGACGAGAAAAGCGATATCAGTGAAATCGGAGATTTTCTGGAACAATATGCAGAAGCAAATAAACAGAAAAAGGCCAACAAAAGAGCCGGCAGAGAAACGCAGGGGAATAAGCAGCAGTGAAACCAAGCAATGGCTCGAATTTTTTGGTCTTGATAAGTAACTTTTTTGCTGATACATATTGTGATAGGATAATATGAACCTTTTTGGGAGGATAAGAAATTATGAACTGTCCTGCTTGCGGAAAAGTGTTAGAGCAAACAACTGCCGGGGATGTGGTAGTTGATGTATGCCAGGGTGGATGTGGCGGCATCTGGTTCGACAATTTCGAACTCAGTAAATTCGATGAGCCGCGTGAGTCTGAGGGCGAAGAGCTATTGGATATAGAGCGAGACGAAAGCATTATTATCGACCGTACGAAGAGATTAAAGTGCCCGAAATGTAATGATTTAGTGATGATGCGGCACTTTTTCAGCGTTAAGAAGGAAGTTGAGGTCGATGAATGTCCGAGCTGCTGCGGTTTTTGGCTGGATGCCGGTGAACTGGGCAAAATTCGCAGTCTTTTCGATACGGAAGAAGAAAGGCACAGGGCTGCGCATGAGTATTTCTCGGAAATCTTTGGCGGCGAATTGGCCACCATGGAGGCCGAAGACCAGGCTAAGCTTAACAAAGTAAGAAAAATTGCAAATATGTTTCGCTTTGTCTGCCCAAGCTATTACATTCCGGGAGAACAGGATTGGGGTGCCTTTTAGCTCTCCAAGATAGCTTTCACATAACAAAAAGCTGCTCCTGATCTTTGCTGAACTGTTAGTACGCCGGGAGGGCGGCTGGCGGCAAAATAGAAAAAGTATGGGCGGTGTTTCTCTTAATGGGAGGCTGATATTCGATTTTTCGGGTATGCCCGGCTTCCCTTTCATCCCAATTCAATTCTGTATAAATTTTATCTTGCTTAATCCGGTTAGAGGTTGTATAAAAACAATTTCCGGTGCCCCAGGTGCTGTCCAAAGGTTGATATGATTAGTGTTTTGCATATTCATATCAGATTACACCAATGTCCATAGGGTGGTTTAAGGCCTGCTGAGAGGGGCGTTTTTGAGAAAATTGTCTGTGTTTTTTTTGCTTTTTTGTAAAATGGAGAAATTATGAAGCGCAAAATGGTTACAATTGATGGTAATGCGGCGGCGGCATACGTGGCTCACGCCACTAACGAAGTTGTCGCAATTTATCCCATTACACCAAGCTCAGCTATGGGCGAGATTGCCGATGCAAAGACAGCCAGCGGCGAAAAGAATATTTGGGGGACAATCCCCTCCGTTACTGAGATGCAATCTGAAGGAGGTGCAGCTGCGGCCGTGCACGGTGCTCTGGCTACCGGTGCGCTGACAACAACGTTTACGGCTTCGCAGGGCCTTTTACTCATGATTCCCAGCATGTACAAGATTGCGGGAGAACTGTTACCGACAGTATTTCACATATCAGCTCGTTCACTGGCATGTCAGGCTCTTTCGATATTCGGGGACCATTCCGATGTGATGACCTGTCGCGAAACCGGCTTTGCAATGCTCTGCTCCTGCAATGTCCAGGAGGTTATGGATTTTGCGCTTATCGCTCAGCGATCAACGCTGGCTACACAAATACCCTTTTTACATTTCTTTGACGGCTTCAGGACAAGCCATGAGGTTCAGAAGGTTGAGGAGCTTACGTTCGATGATATGCGCTCGCTGATTGACGATGAGCTTGTTGCCCGACATAAGAATAGAGGGCTGTGTCCGGACAGGCCTATGATGAGCGGCACAGCGCAGAACCCGGATGTTTATTTCCAGGGCAGGGAGACGGTGAACAAGTATTATCTGGCCGCACCGCAGTTAGTGCAGGAGGCGATGGATAAGATTGCCAAATTAACCGGGCGTCAATATCATTTATTCGACTATGTCGGGGCTGAAGATGCAGAGAAGATAATCGTGACTATGGCCTCGTCGGCGGATACCGTACATGAGACAGTTGAATTTTTGGCCTCGCAAAATCAGAAGGTGGGGTTGGTGAAGGTTCGTCTCTACAGGCCGTTTAGCGTCAAGGATTTTATCAATGCCATCCCAAAAAGCGTAAAGAAGATTGCAGTCCTGGATAGAACGAAGGAACCAGGTTGTATTGGTGAGCCGTTATACCTTGATATTCGCACGGCTGTCGGTGAAGCGATGGCGGCTGGTGAAGCACCCTTCAAAGACTACCCACTGATACTCGGTGGGCGGTACGGGCTTGGGTCGAAAGATTTAACTCCGGCTATGGTAAAGGCCGTTTTTGATAACCTCGATGCCAAAAAGCCAAAAAATGGTTTTACCGTGGGCATCATTGACGATGTAACCAATACGAGCCTGGAAGTTGACGAGTCCTTTATCATAGCTGATCAGCGTCTTTTCTCCGGCATGTTCTTCGGCTTGGGTGCCGACGGAACAGTCGGCGCAAACAAGAACTCAATAAAGATAATCGGCGAGCAGACGGACAACAACGCTCAGGGTTACTTCGTCTATGATTCACGCAAAGCCGGCACCTTAACTATATCACACCTGAGATTTGGGGAGATGCCTATTCGAAGGCCGTATCTGGTAAGCAAGGCCGACTTCGTGGCCTGCCACAACCCGAGCTTTCTGGAGAAATATGACATGCTCTCGGCCGTACGTCCCGGGGGGACGTTTCTTCTGACAAGCAGCCACGGAAAAGATGATGTCTGGGACACTCTGCCGCAGGAGGTGCAAAAGCAGATAATCGACAAGAAGCTAAAGTTCTATATTATCGATGCGATTTCTCTTGCCGGCGAAATCGGCCTGGGCGGGCGGATCAATGTGATTATGCAGACAGCCTTTTTCAAGATAAGCAATATTATTCCGACTGATGTCGCTGTCAAAGCTATAAAAGATACTATCAAAAAAACCTACGGGAAAAAGGGAGAGAAAATCGTCCAGATGAATTATGCCGGTGTCGACGGTGCCCTTGAGAAGATTAATGAAGTCAAAGTTCCCTCCAAGGTGACCAGCAAGATAAAGATGAGTCTGCCGGTCCCGGAAGATGCCCCTGATTTCGTAAAGGAAGTGACCGCTGAGCTTATTGCGTTCCGTGGCGACAAGGTGCCTGTGAGCAAGATGCCGGCTGACGGCAAGTTTCCAACGGGAACGACTCAATACGAAAAACGTAACATCGCTTTGGATATACCCCAGTGGGTACCGAACCTGTGTATTCAGTGCGGGACGTGTTCATTTGTTTGTCCGCACGCTGCGATAAGAATAAAGGCTTACGATGAGAAATATCTCAAGGATGCACCTCGAACGTTCAAGAGTGCGGACGCTAAGGGCAAAGACCTGGCCGGTATGAAATTTACCGTTCAGGTGGCACCGGAGGATTGCACGGGTTGTGGTGCGTGTGTTAATCGCTGTCCTGCCCAGGAAAAAGATGAGAACAAGCAGCCGACAGGACGAAAGGCAATTAATATGACTCTTCAGGAGCCGCTGCGTATGGACGAGCGTGATAATTTCAACTATTTCCTGGCGATTCCCGATACGGCACCCAATCTCTTTAAAACCGACACACTTAAGGGCAGTCAGTTGATTCGGCCTCTATTTGAATTTTCCGGTGCTTGTGCAGGTTGTGGAGAGACTCCTTACGTCAAACTACTGTCACAATTATTCGGTGACAGGGCGATGATCGGAAACGCAACAGGCTGTTCCTCGATTTACGGAGGGAACCTGCCCACTACGCCGTACACAAAGAGAGCGGACGGAAGGGGACCAATATGGAGCAATAGCCTGTTTGAGGACAGTGCCGAGTTTTCAATGGGCATGCGTCTGACCGTCGACAAATTCAAAGAGCGCGCTCTTGGCCTTCTAAACGAAGCCACTGATAAGGGCTGTATCGACGCTAAACTCTCTGAGGAAATCCGCACGGCCGCTTCGGCGGATGACCCGGCGCAGGAGGCCATCGAACAACAGCGGTCTCGAGTGGATAAACTCAAAGCTCAGTGCAAGAAGAGCAAATGCGAACAATGTGAGCATCTGTTAGAGGTTGCGGACTATCTTGTACGTAAATCTGTATGGGCTCTCGGCGGTGATGGATGGGCTTACGATATAGGATACGGCGGTCTGGACCACGTCCTGGCAAGCGGAGTTAATATCAATGCCCTTGTTCTGGATACGGAAGTTTATTCCAATACTGGTGGACAGATGTCAAAATCTACGCCCAGAGGGGCAGTTGCCAAGTTTGCTGCCGGTGGTAAGCCCGGCCCGAAAAAAGACCTTGGCCTCTTGGCTATGACTTACGGCAATATTTTTGTCGCCAAGGTGGCAATAGGTGCGAATCCGAATCAGACGGTCAAGGCATTTGTGGAGGCCGAGTCGTATCCAGGACCATCACTTATAATCGCTTATGCCCACTGTATCGCTCATGGCTATAATCTGGTTAATGGTTATGAGCACCAGAAGCAGGCTGTCAATACCGGACATTGGCCTCTGTATAGATTTGATCCGAGACTCAAGGAACAAGACAAGAATCCGCTGCAGCTTGATTCAAAGGCTCCTACGGTTGAGTTCGAAGAATACGCCTATAGTGAGAATCGCTATCGAACGCTGAAGCAATCGAATCCGGAAGTGGCGGCGAAGTTGATAAAGCTGGCCAGTAATGATGCGGCCCAAAGGTATGCTCTCATGGAGCAGCTTGCAAATTTGAAGTGTGATAAATAGATGTAGGAGGTTTGGAGGAAATGAGCAAAAGATTCTCGCTAACAATTTGTTTGGTTGTATCAGTGGCTTTCATCCTCGCAGGCTGTAAGCAGGAAATCGAGGAAGAGGTGAACGTATCAGTTCCTGAGCCCCAAACTGAAAGGATTACTGCTCCTTCTGATTCTGCGTCCCGGGCGATTGAAGCGGCAGGGGGGTTGGAGGCCTGGACGAAAACGAAAAAGCTTCAGCTTGACTGTGTCGTCACTTTTTACCAGCCGGACGGTAGTTTCTACCTGACAGAGCAGAGTTACGAGGTTTATCCCCTGCTAAATTCTATTGAGATTTCCGCCGGGGAGCCGCAGGGCAGGTTGTCCTGGAAATGGTCAAACGGACAATTTACCGTCTTGCACGGGGACCCCGCTAAAATTGATGACCTTCTGCAAGCGGTGGGGAAGCGTTGTTTTTCGCAGGTGATATTGAATATCATAACTGCACCGGCTCGTTTCCTGGACAATTCGGTTGAGTTTACAAAACAAACCGACGCCGTCAAAATACAGGGACAGTGGTATTACAGGATTAACCGGAGAAGCATGCCGGGTATTGGTGTTACACCGAGTTTGTCTGAGGAAATCTTCTATCAGGACAGAGACAACTCTTTGGTAGATATGATTCAGCATGCCTGCAGTAACAAAAGCAGGCTCCTGGCAGTTCGCGGCTATGACTATAAAGAGGTTGAAAAGGGCGGTCTCCTGGTCCCTGCCAGGATAGAGATATTCAGTGCTGATGCACGAGGCGATTTACAGAAGCGACTTGTTAAAATAGATTGCCACGGGTTAAGATACACAAAGTAGAAAGGTTGATTGTCCTTCGTTTTTCAGGTTGACGCGCTCAACTGTGCCTGGCTGGCAATGATGCGGGATGCTGTCCCTGGTCATCGCGCAGCAGCAAAGCGACAAGCTAATCTCGCCATTTACAACAGCCCCACTGTTCCTGATAAATCGTTACCTTTTATCGCTGTCATGCTTAGCGGCAATAGCCTTTATCTGTGAGCGAGTCCAAACTCGTAACTTTTGGTTTGGTAAACTCCTTTGATTCACAAATTTTCGGATCTTCATAAAAATTTTCATCACAAGGCGGCCTTTTTGTCTATACTGATATGATTGTAATTATCACACCTTAAATGGGCTGGGGGAAGGGCACAAATCAATTGTTCGCGGATTAAAAATAGAAACAAGGGGATGTTTTTGGATAAAAGCGTGGCTTTGGCTGTCGTATCGCGGGGGAATTACATCTCATAACTGCTTTACAATCTTATAGTTGCAAAAGGCAAAAGGTCGATATCATACCTTAAAATTTTGGTTTTACTTATAGACAATTCATATAAATTCAGGTTTTTACCAAGTGTCAAAAGCGGTGTTTGGGCAATTTATCCGCCTTTGATGGATTGATTTTGTGGTGCTAAAAAAAGTTAAGCCAGGTAAGTATTGTACCGATAAATTTCATCGAGTGAAAACGTGTTTTTGGCAGCTTATAAGGTTTGGGATAGGTATGAAACTCGTTGTTTTTTGGATATTTACTGCTGTAAAAAGGACATTAATCGAAGGTCAAGACAAGCGTGATTCTTTGGTTTCCCAACCGCGGTTTTCCGCATTTGGGGTCCAATTTGTACTTGCCGCTTCCTTCTTGTTTTTTTTGGTACTTTCCTCGGGCTGCGGAAATAAATTTTTCGACCCGTCACAGGTGGGCAGGTTCCGTCCTATTCCTGCGGTCAATGTCATATTGGATTCTTTAGGTGTGGCCGAGGAGACTCAGGTGGCCTGGGAAGGAGCTGAAGAACCACAGCCTATAGATACTGTGGTGACAGAGTCTGATTATGTGTTTCGGCCGGATGATGTCGTTAGCATAGCCATATTCGAACTCCTGCAGGAAGGAGTCCACTACGTAAACAATTTTGTTATTACTGAAACCGGCAAGATATCCATTCCTGAAGTTGGAGTAGTTACAGTCGCGGGCCTGAGTGAAACCCAGCTTGAAGAAGAGATAAAAAAGATTCTTTCTCCAAGCATACTTAAAGATCCATCTGTTAGCGTGACTTTAATCAGGTCCCAGCAGCGTATGTTTTCCATATTGGGTGACGGTGTACCGCTACCGGGCAGGTACCCTGTCCCTCGATATGATTATAGGCTGACCGATGCGCTTGCCACGGCAGGGGGGCCGCGGCAGTTCAATGTGAGCTTTATTTATGTTTCGCGTTTTGTTGGTGACAAGGGGCAGGCGCCCAATTATATTAACCCGGGATTTATTGAACTTGAGTTGAAGGTAATTCAGCCGCGGACCACAAAACAGGATCCTCAGAGCAGAGAAACGGTCCCGGCTCAGAAACAATACCAATGGCCTCAAAGCAAAGTCATTATATCTTCATCTGAGATGACAACTGACACGGAATCCGCCCGATTCCCGAGTGCTTATGGTCAGTTGAATAATCGAACGTCCAATAGGATGTATAGTAAAGATACACTGAATTCATCCAACTGGCCCGCTGTTAGCAGGACGATGGAAGAGCAGGAGAGTGTCGAAGATATACTAAAGAGATTTTCCGAGCAGTCAGGCTCAGGCCAAAATAGGCGGGCGGATGTCCCAAGCACATACAAGCCGTTCAGTGAGCCGATTAATCGCCAGAGGCAGGGGCGTATGAATCTTGGACAGGATTTGAAATCAACCCTCCCCCCAGCCAATCCAGGGATGGCTAATGGCCAAATTAATCAAAACAATAACGGACATATTGAATGGGTTTTCAAGGATGGTCAATGGGTACCTGTTCCGGTCGAAACACCCAAAGAGACGGCAAAGCCGACAGGACAGATAGAGTGGGTTTTCAAGGATGGTCAGTGGGTTCCTATTCCAATCGAAACATCGACACTGCCACAAGAAGAGCCTGAAGGACATATTGAGTGGGTTTTCAAGGATGGTAAATGGGTTCCTGTTCAGGTTGGCCGGCCAAAAACGATAGAGCCTGTCGTAAGAGTTAAACCCGACGCACAATTAGCTGCTCCGCCCGAGGAGAAGGCTCCGGTTTTCGGATTGGAACAGGTCGACATTAACACCCGGCTGATAAAGATTCCTACCGACAGGTTGCTTGCCGGTGATCCACGATATAACGTCGTAATAAAGCCTGGAGATTCCATTTTTGTGCCTGTTGATATTGTTGGTGAATTCTGTATCATGGGTAATGTTAACCGTTCAGGATATATCCCAATTACGGGTCGACCTATGACTTTGAAGCAGGCTATAGCTGCGGCGGGAGGACTGGGGCCTCTGGCATGGCCGAAGCGATGTGAAGTAGTAAGAAGAATCGGCAGGAAAAAAGAAGAAATAGTGATGGTGGATTTGGATAAGATCGCCAGCGGTGAGCAACCGGACTTTTTCATTAAGCCGCACGATTTGATAAATGTCGGAACCCATGCGACCGCAAGATGGCGTGCGATTTTAAGAAATGCCTTCAGAGCGACTTATGGATTTGGTTTTGTTTATGACCGTAATTTTGCTGATAGAGACTTTGGTACTCGCAGACCTATTCCCAACTGGTTCTAACATAGCTGTATGGCGAAAAGTGTAGAACTTAAGAATTATTCTGTAGTCCTACGTTAAGATTTTTTCTCTTTTAATTTTCAGTATGGTGGAAAATACCACTTCTTCTATTACAGAGGGAGCCTGTTTTGACGTGTTCTCATTTTGTTGCAAGTTACAGAATGGAAGACCTGAAAAAAATCACAGAATGGGAACCCGGAAGCAGGAAACAATTGCGCCACTACAAAAGCGTCAGTGGCGTGAGCTTGGGGTCCATAATTACATCAAGATATTGATAATAGGGGGACTGCTATACTATCTTTTTCGCATTGAGATTAATCAGATTGTCGGCAGATGGCTTGCCGACAGCAGCTGGTCGCACGGTTTGTTAATCCCGTTTTTCAGCCTGTTCTTCATTAACCAGAGACGAGAGCGGATTCTAAATCTTCAGACTCGGCCCAATTATTTGGGTTTGTTGTTTCTTATTCTCGCAATTGCGTTTTACATTCCTAATAGAGTCAGCCCATCCGGCTACGAATATTTGTGCCGCACTTCCATTATAGCGACACTGGGTGCGGTTGTGCTTTTTTTAGGTGGATGGCGTCTGGTTAAATATACATGGCTGCCGATTGCCTTTCTGGTCTTTGCCGTCCCATTGCCGGAGAGATATTACAAGGAGCTGACGATACCGATGCGTCAATGGGCAGCTGCGGTGGCGAGCGGCTTTCTGAATCTGGTTCCTGAATTGGAAGCTGAGGCCAAAGGTGTAGTTATAGATGTATTTTACAGGGGTCAACCTCTGGAGCCTGCTCTTGATGTGGCTGAAGCCTGTGCAGGGATGCGGCTGTTGATGGCCTTCCTGGCTTTGGGTGTTGCAATGGCCTATTTGCACTACAGACCATTGTGGCAGCGGATTATCCTGTTGGCCAGTACAGTGCCGATAGCGATATTATGCAATGTCATACGGGTTACAGTTACGGGTTTTATCTATGTTCTGATACATCCTAAGTACGCTCAGGGTGTTTATCACGATTTGCTCGGATTGGCGATGCTGCCGATGGCGTTTGGCCTTTATGGTTTTCTTGCATGGTTTATGTCGAGTCTGTTTATAGATGAATCCGAGGATATTGTGGTTCGAAAAAAAGATAAATGATGCAATATACGAAAGACAATATACGAGTTTATTTACAGCCTGCCTTTTTGATATGTGTGCTTGTTCTCGCAGGGGCAGGATTTGGTATGTCGGTTGTAATGAAGAAACTTGGGATAATCTTCGATAAGGAACCCTTGCCGTTGAAAAAATCTCTGGAGTTGTTGGATCAAGGGAATTTAGCACCTTACAAAGTAGTACTTCCGAAACTCAAAATCAAAAATAACGAAATTCTCAAAGCACTGGATACAGAGGATTATATTCAATGGGTTCTGGAAGACACCGAGCAGGCGGCCGAGAGCCCCGTAAAGGAGTGCCTGTTATTTATTACGTATTACCAGCTTCCGGACAGGGTACCGCACGTGCCGGAAGAATGCTGGACCGGCGGGGGCTATCAAAAACTCAGGTCGGAAAACGTGACCTTGAAAATAAAAAACAATGCAAATTTTGAGGCGGAAATCCCGGCAAAGTACCTCGTTTTTGGTCCTGCGAAAGCCAATCTATGGCAGAGTAACATAAGGATCCCGAATTTGTACTTTTTTCGGGTTAACGGACAGTATGCAGGCGGTCGGGAAGAGGCTCGGATTGCATTGAATAAGAACCTTTTCAGCAAATATTCGTATTTTTGCAAGGTGGAGTTGGTTTTCAACAGAAGCTCTGTTACGCCGAGTAAAGAAGAAGCAGTATCGGCCGGCGAAAAACTTTTAGCAGTGATTTTGCCCATTTTGGAACAAGAACATTGGCCCGGCTGGGAAAGGTAAATCGTAATATACTAAAACAGATACAGGATAAATAATATGCAAAGCGAGGTTAGTCTATGTTAAACAGGAGGTTAAATAAAAAAGTCGCACTTATTGGCTCTGGAGTTGTTGTGTTATTGCTGCTTGCTGCCATAGTGGTAATTCTGCAATTAAGCCAGGATCCCCAGGAGTTTATAAGAGACGCCGAAGCAGCGTTAAAAACAGCCCATGAAGCGACGGATGAACAGGTTAAGGAACAAAATTACGATAAGGCCGCACGAAGTTTTCGCGCTGCATTCGGCAGGGCAAAGACCGATGCGCTCAGAGAAGAAGTGCTTTTCAAGATGGTGGACATGTATCTCGAAACCAGGGACTGGCCCTTTATCCTGGGATGCTGGGATCAGATTATCAAGATAGATCCAACAAATGTGAAAGCAAGATATGGCCTTTTGGAATACTTCTACGTAATGGCCGATAGCGGTGGTCAGGGAGTTTGGAAACAAGTGCATGAGCAGGCTTCGGAATTTTTGAAAAGGGCGGAGGATGCCGATCTGCTTATGGAAGATACAGCAAAGTGGGATGTTTCTGAAATAGAACAGGAAGGAGCCGGTGGGCAGCGTTTAGGGCCATATTTGTATTTGCTCAGAGGAAGAGCTGCTCTTGAAATGGCAAGTTTGGGAGCGGTAACCAACAGAGATGAATCGCTTGAACAAGCTGTCAAAGATTTGGAAAAAGCTCAGGAGTTAGAGCCAAGTAATATTGATGCTTACTGGTATCTGGCAAGGGCGGCTATCACAAAAGGGGAGTTTCTTACTGCAAGCGGCAACTTTGAAGAAAGAGACAAAGTTTCAAAGCAGGCACTGGCATTTTTGGAGCAGGCAGTTGAGGTTGCAGGTGATAATCCGAGAGCACACATTAATCTTCTGTCACTGAAGCTTATGCTTGCCCAAAAAAGCAGTCCTGAGGTTTTAAAGAAGCAAATTCAGTCACTCGAGCCCGAATATTTGTTGCTTGTGGGCAAATTCGGCACCAATGGAGAGGCATTCGCAGTTGTTTCTCAATTCTATTTGGCCTGTTCGGTATATTCTGGTCCGGATCAGGGCTCGAAACATCTTGATGAGGCGATTAAGGCTTCCGAAGAGGCAATTAGATTGGATGAAGGGAATGTTGCTTACGCCATCCAGGCTGCCAATTTGCACTACCGTAAGTTTTCTATTTATGGGCAGGAACCACATATTAATAAAGCCATGGAAATAGCAAAGAAAGCTTTGACGTTGCCGGATGCACAGGATATTCCCGGCCCGCGACATCGGGCAAATATCAATAGCAGATTCATGCTGTTGGCCTTTCTGGCAAATTGCTATACCGAGCAGATACTTGAACCTTTCGAGCCCAAAACAGCGTCTGAAAACCAGGTGTTGCTGGCCGGTGCTGAGCAAGCCGTACATGAAATTGAGCAGATTTTTGGCAGTGGTGAAGAGCCGCTGGTTGTGAAGTGGAAAGGAATGCTTGAGCTTGCAAGGGGAAATGAACAAGCTGCGATCAGGATGCTGTACTCGGCTTATGAACAGCTTAAAGCGATTAAACCACCTGAGCCGCCCTGGCCAAGAGATCCGGAATTTGCACAGCTTTCTTATACTCTTGCGAAGGTTTTTAAGGACACTTTTGAAATTGGTGCGGTCAATGAATTTTTAATAAGTGCACTCTATTCAGGAATTGCCGAGATCAAGCCTGAATCACGTTTGGATTATATTGATGTTCTTTTAAAATTCGGTCGATGGTCGGATGCCATACAGAACATAAACGCTTTTGAGGAATATTTCGGTTCCAATACAAGAAACCAGGAACTTCGTATCAAGACTTATATCGGAGCAAAGCAGTTTGACGAGGCTGAAAAAGAACTGGCAAAAAGGCCTGAGAATGATGCCGGTACAATTAAACTGAGCCTGGCACTGACACAGGCCCGGATTCGGCAAATTCAACTGGCTATAATGCAAAAGAAAAGGCAGGGAGATTCGGGTATTAATCTCCCGCAAACAAAACCCGGGGGACAAGAGCCTGCTGATTCACAATCCGATGTCCAGCAGTTTATGACAAAAGAATTGGATAACTATATACAGCTTGAAGATGAGTTGCTGGAAAAACTACTGCCGATGGACCCAAATTCTGTTGATCAGGCCTTTGTTGTTAATGTTTGTAAAAATTACATGGCGCAGGGCAAAACAAGCCAGGCCGGTCACCTGGTTAATCGATACCTTGAATTTTTTCCGGATAATGCAGCAGTTCTTGTTTACAAGCATTTACTTTCCGAGCCCGAACCCAGAGAAGTTTCACAAGAAAGGCTTAAGGAAATAGAAAAACAGGTGCTGTCGGATATTGCTGATCCGGTTCGCCGGGCGGTGCAGCTTGGAATATTTTATCGCAGGTATAACGAGCCTGAGAACGCAACTGACCGGCTGAAGTATGCTCTTGAAACAGGAACTTCGCAAGGGCATAGTTCTGATGACCCGGTCTTTGAACAGATGAGAATTGCTGCAAGTCATCTTTTCGATATGGCTCTTGAAACAAAAGACTGGGAGCTTGCGGAACAAGTTATAGAGACTGCTCGACGTGAGGATCTCGATGGTTGTCAGGGCCAGTTTCTTGCGACCCGCCTGGCTGTGACAAAAGGCGAATTCAAAGAAGCATTAGTTAAGGTCAACGAATGTTTGAAACAAAAACCCGTGTTCTCTTATGCTTATATGCTCAGAAGTAATATCAATGCCGCTCTTGAAAATGAGTACGCATCCATGGAAGACGTTCGCAAAGCAGCATCTCTGAATCCTCTGGATGGAACTATTATTAAAGGTTTGGCTATTGCGTTATACAGTGGAAATCAAAAGCTTGGCGATAATGTCTCCAATACCCAGGTAACTGAAATCAGAGATGCTCTGGAAAGGGCAATCGCATTGAATCCCGGTGATCTGGAGCTGCTTGGCTTGTACGCCAACTATATAGCCCCGACAGAGCCTTTAAGGGCAGTAGCGATTCGGCAGGATTTGCAAAAAGCCGATCCCAGCATAGACAATGCCATACTGCTTGGGAAACTGGCAATGGAAGTAGCTGTTAAAGAAACCAATTCAGCGAGCAAGGAAGCATTGCTTGATGTTGCCGGTTTGGCTTTCGAGCAAGCCATGCAGATAAATCCACGTGACAGGCAAATGCTCTATTACTATGCGGAATACTACAGGGCCAAAGGGCAGGGCGAAAAGGCCAGGCAGCTGCTGCAGGAATCACAAGACGAAACATTGCTCTGGGACCATTACTTTCAGGCAGGCCAATACGAGGATGCAGGCAAGGCCCTGGAGAAGGTATACAAAAGCGGGACCAAAGACAGCGCTATACTTAAAGGACTATTGCTTGTTGCAGAAAAAACCTCCGACAAAGAAGCTGTAAAGAAATATTCTCAAGAGCTTGTCAACAGTGAGAATACCGTGGAAAACAATCTTGCTCAAATTCAGTCTTTCCTTAAAGTTGGTCTTGTCAAGGAAGCTGAATACAAGCTACAGAGCTTTAAAGAAAAGTTTCCTAATGAACCGAGGATGCTGCTGCTTCAGGCGTGGCTGGTAATGAGGCAGGGGCAATTGGAAAAGGCATTAGAGCTGACAAATAAAAATCTCCAGAACAATCCGGACAACTCCGCAGCATGGCGGTTAAAAGGTGAAATCAATTTATTCAAGGAAGATTATAATAGTGCAATCAGTGACCTTAGGAAAAGCAAGATGTTGTCAGATGAGCCTGCTACCCGGATTTCTCTTGCAAAGGCTTATCTGCAAATGGAGCGATATGAGGATGCTATAACGGAACTTAAAAATGCGATTGATGCACCCGGGGCCCCTCTGGAAGCCAGGTCATTGCTTGAGCGTATTTACCTGCATCTCGACAGGCAGCAGGCTCTAAAGCGATTCTATGAAGAGACTCTTGAGAAATTTCCCGACAGTGCTCAGTGGCTTAATCAAGCGGGTGAGTTTGCTGTTAAGATAAACGAATTCGATAAGGCCGAGCAGTTGTTTAAAAAGGCTTTTCTTATCAGGCGTGAACTATATCTCGACCAGAATAAGCAAAACGAGATAGAAGACTCGCTATATGCAACAGCCTTTGACGGGTATTTGAAAGCACTTATTTTGAGTGCGGGGACGCCGAACACAAAAAATTGGGACCCCGAAAAGCTGGATAAGGTTTTTCAGGAGTGTGACAAATATAAAGACGGTGCCTTTGCCCCTATTGCATATTTACGAATGGCACAGGCAAAGTCAGCGCTCGGTGATAAAACTACCGCTGTGGACTATTGCCGAAAGGCTGTTGATAAAGCGGGGACAAACGAGACGCTTGCCTCTGAGGTTCTGTTGAGAATGTATTTAATAGTGGGAGAAGAGGAGGTATTAAAATTCTGCGAGCAAAAGCTTCAAAACAGCCCTGACTCACTTGCCGCCAATTTTACAATGTTTAATCTGGCGAAGATTAAGGGCCAGTACGCCAAGGCTGTAGATTATATCGATAAATGCATCAAGCTTACTGACTTGGATAGTCTCCAAAGAGTCGATTACACAACTAAAAAAGCGGATATGTTAATCCTGGCTTATGAGAAAAGTTCCGATAAGAGTTATCTAACAAAGGCTATCGCAGATTACGAAAGTTTATTGGCTAAAATGCCGAATAATACGAGGGTTACCAGCGTTCTCAATAATTTGGCGTATTTGCTTGCCGAAAATAATGAAAGGCTCCCGGAGGCTCTTCAATATGCCAAAAGAGCGCTGGACGGGAAGCCGAATAATCCGGGTTTCCTGGATACTTATGCTTATGTATTGTTTAAAAACGGAAGAGAAACGCAGGCTGCTGAATTTATAGCAGCTGCTTTGCAACAATATAGTCAGGATAAAATGAACATACCACCGGAGGTGTATGAGCATAAAGGCATGATTAAAGAGAAACTCGGGGCAAGAGATGAAGCACTTGCTGCTTATAGACAGGCGTTGAAAGTGGGAGCGGATAGATTATCACAAAAGGCCAGGCAGCGAATAGAAAAGGCTATTGAGCGTATTTCGCCGTAATGGTCGGCGTGATAAACTTACGAGTTTGTATATGCATAAAGCGACATTTGCTTTATTCGATTAATTCTGAATGGAGATAAAATGGCAGAAGAAAGACCAGTGGCTTCGAACAGGGTAGCAAGGCCGGGTGGGCCAAGGTCCCCAGCTGCCTCTCTGACTCCGAGGGAAGTTTTCGGAATATTGCGTCGCCACATGCTGCTGATAATTTTTCTCACCGTGCTGGGTTTTGGAACCGGTGGGGGGACTTGGTGGCTTTTAAAGAGATATATTCCAAGATATACGGCGAGAACCTATATTCAAGTTTTGTCCCCGGTTGAAAAAGATCCAACGACCATCGGTCAGGTTCAGTTACAAGAGCATATTTTGTACAATTATCGCCAGTCAATAGCCAATCTTATAAAACAACAGCAGACTATGGAAGACTTGCTCGCCAGGGATAATGTTAAAGAAACCAGGTGGTTTGATCGCTGGGGTGGTGACAGGAGAAAAGCCGTTAAGTACTTGAAAAAATATTTTGGTGCTTATGCCCACAGAGACAGTGAGTTTGTTGAGATATCAATGACCTGTCGGATTGCTAAGGAAGCGGCAGATATAGTCAATGAAATGCTGGAGTTATTTCTTGCCCAGCGAGCAAATACGGAACAAGCAGAGGTGAGTGCCAGACTTGTAATGCTGAATAAGCGGTACAATGAAGTCACGGAAGATTTGAGCAGGTTAGAAGACAGCTTGCAGAAAGTGCGTACCCGATCCGGCATTTCTGATCTCGAGAGACCTGCAGGGCGATACTTCCAGCACACAATCACAATAAAGTTGAATAGCCTGGAACTTCAGAAAAACGAGCTTGACATGATAATAAAGCAGCTTCAGGCTGATATAGGTAATCTCCAGGAGTTGGCAACAGGACCTATTACTGAGCAGATTGAGTTTGCAGTAGAAAAAGACCCTGTTATGATTACCCTTGCTCAGCAGCTTGCCTTCCAGGAGGCCGCGCTCTCGGGCAGACTTTCAAAGTTTGGTGAAAATCACAGAGATGTGCGCCAGATAAGAGAGCAGATAGACGAGATCAGAAAAAGAAGAGAACTAAGAAGGACCGAAATTGCAGAGCAGACCAGGCGGGCGAATCTCGAAAATGCAAGGGATAGTTTGATTGTATTGCAGGAAAGGTTCGAAGAGTTGGAACTACTGCGGCAGGAGGCAGAGGCAAAGAAAAAAGATCTGGATGAGGCCCGGGTAGAGTATGAGCAGATTCTTAAGGACAGAGACGAAAGAGTTGTAATGCTTGACTTAATCAAAGAGCAGATTGAGAAATTGAATATGATGCACGATGACCCGGAGACACCCAAAGTTTTGGCTGTTGGAAAGGCTCCTGTACCGCTGGAAATGGTATTCTCCCGGCATTGGTGGCTTTGGTTCCCCAGCGGGACCTTATTGGGCTTGCTGCTTGGTGTAGGTCTTACGTTTCTCGTTGAGCTGGCCAACGACCTGGTGCGGACACCAAGCGATGTTGCCAGATTTCTGCGTATTCCGCTTCTGGGAGTTATCCCTGATGCATCCGAGGACAGTCAGGTTCGCCGGATTGAGCTTTGTCATGCTGTTCGTAAGGCACCTTATTCTGTTATAAGTGAATCCTACAGGCAATGTCGAACGAACTTGAAACTCTCCGGTTCTGCGGAGTCTTTGAAGACTTTGCTTGTTAGCAGTGGAATGGTAGGTGACGGCAAGACTTCCCTTGCGGTTAATCTTGCAACAACATTTGTTGCTACAGATAAAAAAGTGCTGCTAATAGATGCCAACTTCAGGAAGCCGGGTCTAAAGTCACTGTTTCCGAAGGTAGAGACCGACGATTTAGCCGATCATTTTGATTTCGGGTTGAGCAGTGTGCTGACACACCAGTGTGCTTCCGGGGAAGCTATAAGGTCGAGTGGAATAGAGGGCCTTGGAATAATCGATTGTGGGCCGTTGCCTGCTAATCCGGCAGAGCTGCTCAGCAGTCCGCGAATGGAAGAACTGCTTCGGGAGCAGCGCAATGTGTATGATTACATTATAGTTGATGGACCGCCCGTGCTGCTGGTAAGTGATGCCAAAGTGCTGGCAGGACAGGTCGATGCGACAATTTTAGTATTCAATGCTGCCGCGACGAGTAGAGGCGCTGCTCAAAGAACTATTCGCGAATTGATGGAAGTCAATGCCAGAATAGTAGGCTGTGTGCTCTTTGCCGCAAGATCTATAAAGGGAGGCTATTTCCAGGAGCAATTCAAGTCGTACAGGAGATACCAGAAGAAGGCACAGCTTGCCGGCAGCAAAGCCTAAGCTCATAAAGTTGTGGACTATCCCGATATAAGCGGATAACATAAAGCCTTCTGGCATAGATCGAATCAGAGTGATACCCACAAAGCTGTTTGAGTGTGTATTTAAGACTTGATGCCGAATTTTTTATAAGAGGCTTTTTTGATGGAGAAATTTTTGGTTACCGGCGGAGCCGGTTTCATCGGGTCAAATATCTGCAGGAGACTTGTCTCCGAAGGGCACTTTGTAAGAGTTGTTGACAATTTGCTAACGGGCAAGAAAAGCAATCTCGCCGATATTATAGATAAAATCGAATTTATCCAGGCCGATATGGGCGATTCGGAGGTCGCCCGATCGGCTATGAAAGATATCGATATCGTTTTTCATCAGGGCGCCCTCGCTTCGGTGCCTCGCAGTGTTGATGATCCTGCCGCCACTCATAAGCATTGTGTCGATGCGACTTTCATCCTTCTTTTAGCTGCTCGCGATGTGGGTATAAAGCGATTTATCTATGCTGCAAGTTCCTCGGCTTATGGTGATGCTCCGACGTTACCCAAGGTTGAAACAATGCAGCCATTACCTCTTTCGCCTTATGCGGCTGCAAAGCTTGTCGGCGAGTATTATTGCTCGGTTTTCTATGAGGTCTTTGGTCTTGAGACCATCTCGCTGCGGTATTTTAATGTCTTCGGCCCGTACCAGGACCCGACAAGTCAATACGCCGCTGCCATACCCGCATTTGTAATGTCCATTTTGAAAGATGAACCGCCGACTATTTATGGAGATGGAGAGCAAAGCCGGGATTTCACTTATATTGACAATGTTGTTGATGCCAATTTGCTTGCCGCACGGGCCGAGCGGACAAAGGGCCAGGTGATCAACATCGCCTGCGGCCAGGTCGTAACGGTCAACGAAATCATCGATATGATTAACGATTTGCTTGGCAAGAAGATAAAACCGATTTACACACCCCAACGCCCGGGTGATGTAAAACACTCCCTCGCCGACATCACCGCAGCACAAAAACTAATCAATTTCAAACCTAAAGTTCAGTTTAAAGAAGGCTTGCAGAAAGCCATAGACTGGTACCGCGAAAACCTCCTCTGATTTCGTTCCGGGCCCGTCTTCAAATTTTGTGTAACCGTAAGGCCAACCACACTCCCCATGCTGTAAAGAGTATGAGCGGATCAGTTCTCAGGAATCAGTTCCCACCACAGTCTTGGATAGTCCAGTCCTTCGAGAATCCACCAGATGTCTTCGTTGCCGTTAGTCGTTTCGTCCACGAAGTCCCAGCCGGCTTCGAGGAACGTGCTCGCCGTCTGCATCTCGGCGGTAGTCTTGCCTGTTCCACCGGCGCTGACGGTCAAACCACTGGCCTCTATGTCCCAGAAGCCGGCCGCGACGCCAAAAAAGTCGCTGTCTCCGACGAGGCCACCGAAGAATCCTTCCTTGGATTCAAATGGCTGATTCGGCTCACTGTCCAGAACAGCGCCGCTTGAATAGCAGCGAGTGATCTCTCCCGCATAGTTGAACCCAACCAGCCCACCAACTCTGGTAACTCCCATGACGTCGCAATTGGAATAGCTGTCGTTTATGGACCCAGAAAATACCAACGCATCGAATCTATTACCGATCCGAACACCATTTTGTCCTACTAAGCCGCCCACATCCATGCGCCCAGAAACGGTGCCCGAGGCATAGCAGTCTGCGATTGTGCCGCTGCTCGCCCCCACCAGCCCGGCGACACAGTCTTCTGAACCGCTTATGTTCACACGGACTACTCCGAGGTCTTTGACCTCGCCAGAGAGCCAGCCGAACAAACCAAGGCATCCCGGACCATTGACTGTCAGATACGATATCGTGTAACCGTTGCCGTCAAAGACGCCGGTGAACGGCGTTCCCTCGATCCCCCATTTCATCTGGTTGACATCTGGCGCGATGATGGCCCTGTCGAAGACCTTGCCGCCGGGAAGGTTCGGATCCAGGTCGATGTCGGCGGTCAGGATGAAGTGCTTGTCGTAGTCTTCGGGGGTTTCGCCTAAGGCGATCAGATCGATGGCTGTTGCGATCTGATAGGGATCATCAGGTTCGCCGGTGCCGCCGGAGTATTTGCGCTGCGCGACAGCGTCGAGGCTGTAGGAGAACAAGTCGGCGCTGTTCGGCGGGGGGGTGGTTTGGCCCAACAGGCGTACCTCGCTGTTGTCCAGAATCAGCGTCAACCGCACGTCGCTGTCAGTCCCGTCGGAGCTCTTGCCGCCGAATGCAAACGTCGGAGGAGCGTTCGGATCGCACTCCAGGCCGGTCAGATTGAATATCTCGTTGAGGCTCTGGCCATAGACATTGTCTTTTTCATCGATCAGGCTGGCATCGACCAGTCCAAACAAGGCGTCACCGCCGGGCAAGCCGAAAGTCAACTGAAACCGTCCCTTCACCGAGTATTTGATGTTAACGCCGGCAATCCCGCCCGTCTGAAGCACTGTGCTGTGGTTGGGGTCGAATGCGTAAGTGCTCGTCTGGTCTGCGCGAGCCGCTCGGGCGTCCAGCGTGAAGATGAAGAAGTCCGCACTATTGGGCGGTGGCGTGGTCTGGCCTTTGAGGGCGACGGTATCATCGGCGAAGGTCAGGGTGATCAGGACGCTGCTTGCGTCACCGGTGCTGCCCACGAATCGGATCGATGTGCTGCCTTCGGCGACGGTGCCGGCCAGAGCCGTCATATTGAAGACCTCGTTCGGGTCCAGGGTGCGTCGAAATGAGCTGTCATCTACCGCGTTGGCGTCGACCTGGGCAAACGACGCCGTACCTGCTTCGGAATCGACCGTGAGCAGGAACTGGCCCTCGACCGCGTAGGTCCACTGGACACCGGCAATCCCGCCCGTCTGGACCAGCGTGCTCTGCTCCGGCAGGAAAACGTACCGGCTGGTCTGTGCTCGGGCAGAGATGCTGGCAAGAAAAATCGTAATGATTAAAGGGATTTTCCGCAAAACTCTTGAGTTTCTAACCGTAGTCATTTTTTATCCTCCTGCTGCCATCTTCAGAGTAACAGGGTCACATACGGCTTTTTCCCAATTAGCTGATATGTAGTGTACCAGACGGAGGCGGTCATTGTCAAGCAAATTGTGCAAAAATCAGTATGAGAATAAAAGATACCAACTGGCCGGACTCTTGCAATTTTCTTGTTCTGCTTTTTATGTGTTTTTTGTCAATCCTGCCGATAGGCAGAATCCGGTATTATCGAAGGGCCTTTATGATTCGCAGACGACTTTAATTTTATCTCTTGGTTTTCAGGCTTTACTTGAAATGTTGACTCAGCAGCGTATCTTTCTCAGGCTGGTTCATGAAACTGAGGTCAAAGCTGTTTTTTAAGCTCTTCTGCGTTTTTAATTAGTTCTTCTCGGCTAATCTGTCGCTTCGGGGACAGTTCAAACATCCATTCGTACGAATCAACAATTCTGTCTGGATAGACAATCTGGGCGAAGAAATCGAATGGAAAGGCATCATGCAACGGGCCTTTTAACTGGCGATGAGTATTTAAGGTTTCGTAGCCATCCTTACTTATCCTGACGCAATAGTCACCGTACCATTCAAATGAGACCGTAACAGGAGACTGGCCTATTTCCTCATCATTTAGTACGACTAATGCTCCCTGAGGCTCCGTGTTGATTGTCAGCTTGCGTTCGACACAGCCGCAGAGGGATAGGCACGCAATTAAACAACAGATTCTTACAGTAAGTGAATTACACTTTGCCATAAAAGATATCCCTAAATCAATTAAGCTTTTGAATCGGTAGATTCATATAGAAGTTTAGCTCATACTAAGTATATCGTCAATCGCTATTAATCCTGTTTCCTAATATTCGCCACCCTTGCCTGCCGTTGCGAGGGTGAAAGAGACGCCGGGGTGCGAGCGGATCAATTTGACTGCAAACACTACCGGCAAGGCTTTTCAGTAGATGCATAGCTATAGTCCCTTTCTTCAAACATTTCAAAATATATTCTCAGTTAGTGCCTGATTGTCACTTTCGCAGGTATCCAAAGTAGCAACTCATAACACCCTGTTCTTTCCTAAAAGGGGCTTTTGGTCAATGTTTTCAATCCGCTGGCACACATCTGCCTTTGGCCCAGGCGCGTAAACTTTCGACTTTTTCAGCCATTGTTACCGATAAAGGTGGCGAAGTTTGCAGCGCTGAAAGAATCAAATTTGTTTTCAGGTCTGTATTCTTCGCAAACGCTTCATGCAAAGCAGAGAGCACGGCTTGTTCAATTTCAGCGCCACTGTAACCTTCGGCTACCTCAGCCAGTGCGTCCAGGTTAAATTGTTCGGGATCCCGGCGACGTTTCCTTAGATGAATTTCAAATATTCTTTTTCGCGTATTCTCATTCGGCAGGTCGACAAAGAATATCTCATCGAATCGGCCTTTGCGCAGAAGTTCGGGGGGCAATGCCTCTATGTCGTTGGCGGTGGCAATGACAAAAACCGGTGCTTCATGGTCCTGCATCCAGGTCAACAGTGTGCCGAACATCCTTTTGGACAGACCTCCATCAGTGCTCTGGCTGGCAGCGGAAGCAAAGCCTTTTTCTATCTCATCTATCCACAAGATTACAGGTGACATCATCTCTATTTGTCGCAGGGCCTGCCGGAGATTACGTTCAGACTCACCAACGAAGCTATTGTACAGAACGCCGGGATCCAGTCTCAGAAGCGGCTGTTTCCAGGCCGTTGCGACAGCTTTTGCGCAGAGACTTTTGCCGGCTCCCTGGACGCCGAGCATAAGCATACCTCTGGGCGATTCGATGCCAAATTCCTCGGCTTTTGTGCTGAACGCATTTTTACGATTTTTGAGCCATTTTTTCAGCCGCTTCATGCCGCCGATTTCACTCAGATCGAGAGGTGTTTGGATGTATGCGAGTAAACCACCACGTTGAATCATTTGCCGTTTGCTTGCAATTACGAGGTTTATATCATTTTCATCAAAGCGTCTGTCGTCTGCGACAGTATCAATAATAATGCGTTCAGCCTGACGGCGGCTCAGGCCGCGAAGGTTGCGGACGATTATATCCAGCCCCTTTTGCGTGATACCAATCTCGATGGGCTTTTTGCGGTGAAAACGTCGCAATGTCCTGCGGACAATATCTTCCAGCTCCTGTTGGCCGGGAAAAGAAATTTCAAAAGGCCTCGCATAAGATTTTATGACTTCGGGCAGTTTGTCCTCGCTTTCAATCATAACGAGCGTGCTGCCATTCTTCTCAAAAGAGTCAATAAGGTCACGCAAAACCCGGAGAACCTGACCGACCTTTAGATGATTGGCAAGGTCGAGAGTTACACAAATAGAACCTTCCTTTGAATCTGCAAGGTGACAAAGCCCGGTGGCGGGTGTTTCGGTATCAGCCACGAAAGGGCTATCGGCCAGCAAGCCTCCTCTGACGCCGGCGGCAACAGACCATATCCACATATCGCGCTCTAAGCCAAGTGCCGCCTGGCGTATGATTTCCAGTGCGTACCGTTCTTCATAGGTAACGATAGATATACAGCAATAACCGCAATTGATAAGTTGTTCAAATAGCTCGATATCGTCCATTGTACACTTGCTCCCATTTATCTAATACTCAAGACCATGTTTCAATCTGAAAGTCTAAAGTTATTCCTAAAGGCATTTTTTACGAACATAAACCCGGGATACTCGGCAAGATGCGGTCCGACAGCAGTTACTCCCTGGGCCCTGCCAGTTCGATAATATTGCCGTCAGGATCTGTCACCGGAATCAGATAGTATTTCCTCATTGCGGTTCTCCTTAAATTGCCTGACGCGAATTAATTGCTCCATTATAAAGAAAAAACCCAAAAAACAAAAACCCAAATTTATAGCTTGTGAACCTTTTATGATTGTTGGCTGTGAAATTTATCTGCTAAATAGCTTGAAATAGTTTCTATTGACTTTATAATTCAAAAACCGGATCGTCGGTGACATTAATAAACCGCGGGGTTGCGAATGAGAAACGGATTTCGACGAGTCAATTGCATATTGCATTTTGTTGGGAATCTGCTGGAGATATTAGGCCTGATTCTTTTATTCCCGCTGATAATCGTCTTCATTTACTGGGGGCAAATGAATGACGGTTGGATTACCGCAGCAGCTTTTGTTGTTACGTCTCTAATCTCATTTTCTCTCGGAATGGTGTTACGGAACAGGTTTAAGCCGGAAAAACTTGACACGACCGGTTCTATGCTAATGTGTGCTATCGGCTGGCTTTTTGTTTCTGCGATTGGAGCTTTGCCATTCGTAATTGCGATTAGTTCGAACTACCTCGATGCCTACTTTGAAGCGATGAGCGGCTTTACTACCACCGGTATCACGGTCTTCTCCGGGCTGGATAGTATGCCGAGGAGCATAATTTTCTGGCGGGCGCTGACGCAATGGCTCGGCGGCATAGGAATACTTTCTTTCTTCCTTGTAGTGACTTTTCAGGCCGGCAAAGCTCATCATATCTACGGAGCCGAGAGCCATAAGATTTCCTCCGGCAGACCTGCTCCGGGACTGTTCCACACCCTCAGAATACTCTGGGCAATATATGCGATGTTTACACTGTTAGCTGCAGTAATTCTTGCTATTGAAAAGATGCCGATTTTTGATGCCGTTTGTCACGCCCTGAGTGCGTTGTCCACCGGCGGCTTTTCACCTCACGACAGCAGCATAGCTTTCTACAGCTCGACCGGGCATCCTAATTACAGGCTGATTGAATATACCCTCACATTTTTGATGATGCTGGGTGGAATAAATTTTCTTGTCCATTACCGCGTTTTGACCAGAGATTTTAAGGCCCTCTGGGACAATATCGAAATTCGATACTGGTGGCGACTAATAGCCGCTTTTACAGCCGTCATCCTGATTGAACACCTCTACAAGACAGGTGCTCTCCGGGCGATTTTCAGGCAGGGCGTTGCTGTCAATCTCGGAGAATTTGAGCGTGCATTCCGGCATAGTATATTCCAGGTGGTCTCTATTCTCACCACTACCGGTTTTGGGACAGAGGATATCGGCTCTGATTTTTTTGGTGCATTGTCTAAGCAGTTGTTTCTGGTTATGATGGTTATAGGCGGCTGTGTTGGCTCAACTGGAGGAGGATTTAAGGTTTTGCGGATAGCTATACTGAATCGACTAATGTTCAGGGAACTTTTCAAACTGAGGATTTCCGGTAGAGCATCCGCAGGGTTGATTATCGACAAGAAAATAGTGCCTGAAGATGAAGTGCATCGGGTGGCTGCTTTATTTTTCACCTGGATAGTATTGTTATTAATTGGCGGCGGTATTACGGCCCTTTTCTCGAATCAAGGTTCGTGGAGATCGTTATCGGGGATGTTTTCCGCTGTGGGCAACATTGGCCCTTGTTATATCTCAGCCCAGGATATGATAAATATTCATCCTGTTGTGAAACTGACATATATCTTTGGTATGCTGGCAGGAAGGCTTGAAATTTTGCCGGTATTGCTTTTGTTTTCCAGGAAGGCCTGGAAATAGTGAGAATAAAAAAATTAAAAATCAAAATTGCGGAGTTGCCGCTTTGTGGTAACGACTTCTTTAATTTCGCATTTTGATATTTGCTCTTTGAATTTCTTTTGGAGGTAGCAAAAAATGTATATTGTGGTCGCCGGCGGCGGAATGGTAGGTGGCGGGCTTGTTCGTAGCCTGTTGGATAATAAACATGATGTAGTATTGATTGAGCAGCATAAGGAAATATGTGATAAGCTGTATGCGGAAACCGGCGTTGTCGCTATTAGTGGAAGCGCCACGAGCATTGTAGCCTTAACTGAGGCCGGTATTAAAAAGGCCGACGTCGTCGTTGCCGCGACGGGCAGCGACGCTGACAATCTTGCCTGTGCGATATTGGCCAAGAGTTTTGAAGTGCCAAAAGTGATCGTCAGGATGAGGGACCCCGCCTATAAAAATGCCTATATCGTCGCAGGGGCAAACTCAATTGTTCGTGTGACCGACCTGATGGTCAACCAGATTATAATGGATATTGAGAATCCTCAGGTGCGAAGAATAACAACGATAGGCGGCGGCAAGGCCGATATCTTTATGATCAAGGTGCCTGAAGGAGCAAAGGTCGCCGGCAAGAGCGTCAAGGACATTGTCGACAGCCGCCACTTCCCCTCGGAGTGCACTTTCGTCGCGGTTTACGACCAGAAAACGGAGCTGTTCTCCATCCCGCGAGGCTTGCAGGTAATTAACGAGGGCAACGAATTATTCCTGATTTCCGCCGCCGAGAACATAAAAAAAGCGGTGGACTTCCTAACCGCAAAAAAAAGACACTAATCTACTAAAATGCATGTTTTTGGTTCTAAATGTGCGGGATATGCTAAATTTTCTGAACAAAACTCGCTGATTCTGCTGGAATAATATTGTGGATGATGAGATGAAATTATGTTATTATAATACTTGAAGCTTGCAGGTGCGTTTTTAGTGAATTGTATATGGAAATTCCGACTAAAACCAAAACATGTGCTTAACCGGAAGAAAGGAAAGATGTATGAATCGACGTGATTTCTTGCTCAGTTCTGTGGCGTTTTGGGCTGGTGTACGAGTCGGCGCAGTCAGAGGGGCCGCTACCGCGTCCGCTAAACCCAACATCCTGTTCATTGCAGTTGATGACCTGAACCACTGGGTCGGTCATCTCGAGCGCAACCCGCAGACGAAAACGCCGAATATCGACCGGCTCGCGAAGATGGGCGTGACGTTCACCCGTGCCAACTGTGCCGCACCCGTGTGCAATCCGTCACGGGCCGCCCTGATGTCCGGCCTGAGGGCTAGCACGACAGGCATCTACGACAATGGCCAGGACTGGAAACCAGCTATCCCCAAAGAGCAAACGCTCACGACCCAGTTCCTCAAGGCCGGCTACAACGTCTTCGGGTCCGGCAAGATCTACCATAGCAGCGACCATCGCCCGGGCGAGTGGACAGATTATCTCGAAGACAAGGCCAGCAAACTCAAGCGGCATCCTTCGGCTCCGGACGACGGTGTGGGCGGTATTAAGTTCTATCCACTCGACTGCCGGGACGAGGACATGCAGGACTACATGTCCGTCAGTTACGGCATTAATAAGCTCAACCAGAAACACGACAAGCCATTTTTCCTGGCTGTCGGTTTGCATAAGCCGCACATGCCGTTTGCCGTGCCTAAGAAGTATTTCGACATGTTCCCGCTTGAGACGATCCAGTTACCGCCTTATCGCGAGGATGACCTGGACGATGTCCCCCCGGCCGGGATCAAGATGGCCAAGCCGGAAGGCGACCACGCCGCCATTCTCAAGTCTGGCCGCTGGAAAGACGCAGTGCAGGCTTATCTGGCCACAATCGCCTTCTGCGATGCTCAGGTCGGCCGCCTTATTGACGCTCTGCAGAAATCGACGTACCGCGACAATACCATCATCTGTCTCTGGAGTGACCACGGCTGGCACCTCGGCGAAAAGCTTCATTGGCGAAAGTTCGCTCTCTGGGAAGAGGCCGCGCGAACGGTATTTATTTGGTCAGTGCCCGGGGTCACGAAGCCTGGCGGTGTCTGCGAGCGTACCGTGGACTTCATGTGCATCTATCCGACGCTGTGCGACTTGGCTGGGCTGCCAACGCCCTCGCACGTCGAAGGCCCGAGCATCCGGTCACTGCTCGAAAACCCGAAGGCGAGCTGGGACCTCGCTGCCGTCACAACTTTTCACAAGGATAATCACAGTATTCGCAGCGAGACCTGGCGGTACATTCGCTACGCCGACGGCAGCGAAGAACTGTACAACCATGACAAAGACCCCTACGAGTGGACCAATCTTGCGAAGGATCCGCAATACAACGCTGTGAAGGCCGACTTGGCCCGGTTTGCGCCGAAGATCAACGCGCCAGAACTGCCGCGTACTCTTGGCCAGGGCGAGAAGGAGAAGGCTCGTACCAAGCAAAAGCAGAACGCCGCTAAGAAAAAGAAGAAGAAAGCAGGCGTGTAAAGTTAAACGCCGAGATCAACCAATGGACGCCACACAGATCAGGCCTTGCGTGCATCGAGGAAACACGCTAAGAAAAATGACGTGGGGAAAGTCCTGTTATATTTCTTGGTTGATTATGCTTTCCAAGACGGACATCGGGCCACAACATACCCATTAAGGTTTCCCGCCTGTACCCAGGTTCTTTGATAAATTTTTCCGCAGTGGCTATGTTTCTTGGCTATGCCGGGGGGAAGTTTTTCTTGTCAATGCACTTTACCATCCGGGGTTCTATTCCGGGAACTCCGGTCTGTGTTTGTCAGCATCTCTCCAAGTGTTGGCGAGGGAAATATTTGTTGTATAAAATTCTGAAAATTGACCACAAAAAACCTTCTTGACAAAGATAATAAATCTGATTTTACAGATATCAAGGACAATCAAAGTCATGCAAGCTCTCCGTACAAAACTAAAAAAATTCTTTCCCACACTCTTTTGATTAATGCTGTCTTGATTTGCGGCTATTAAACAATAAACATCCAACTCTTATCGTAACGAAAATAGGTTTTTGAGTAGGCCAATGTTTTTGTTGTCCATTTTGCTGTTTAGCATATTATTCACTGTCAACAATCCAATTGTTATTCAAATCAGTAAACAATGACACTTTTTCTAAGGCAATTGTTCCGATATAAATCGGTACTTTTTTCGTTGCTTTCTCCCTTTTCTTAAGCGACCCGAAGACGCAGGGTTTTGCCGATTGCCTGGGCGAATTTTTCTAACGTGCTTAGCTTGATATCCTCGGCATGATTTTCGATACGTGAGATGGCCGATTTCTTTGTGTTCATTCTGCGTGCTAATTCTTTCTGTGTCAGACCAGCCTTCTCTCTTGCTTCTCTAAGAAGAACACCCAGCTTGAACTGCTCATAACCGATTTCATAATCGGCTGCGAATTCAGGATCGCGTTTCTTTCTCTTGGATATGTATTTCTGAAGGTCTCTTTCCATATAGCCATGTTAACATAGATGTGAACATATGTCAATCTGTAAAATTCCGGGTCGATAAGGAAATGGTGCGAGATTTTATACCCTACGCGATACGCAAAGCGTTCCGTCTTTGAGATGGCCGTATAAAGGACAATTTGGGCCGACAGGTCCGAATTTGCTTGATTTTTACCGGCTAATTTGATATAATTTGCCTCGCATGTAGTATATCGTATGTAGTATGTCGAATAGGATATAGCAAATCGTTAATCGGGGGGAATTCAAATCAAAAATCAAAATTCAAATCGCAAAATGACATATCAAAGATCAAAAATTGAGCAAAATGGGACAGAAATCGCAAAAAATGGGGCGAATTAGTTAGTAAAATTGAGATTTATTTGAAAAAACAAAGCCAATTCGCCGGGCTTTGCCCGGAAATCCGAAGTACTAAACACTAAATCCGAAACAATATCAAATGTTCAAAATCCTGAATTTTCAAAACATGAACTCAGCGAGCTAAAACGAGTTGAAAAGGTGACGAATTACAGAAAATACGTGTGATTTTCAGAATATTGTTTGAAAAAACAAAGCCAATTTTAGGAATGGTAAATTGGCTTAATAACAGTAATAGCAATGATTTATGGAGATTTTTAACGGATGGGGGCGTCGAAAAAACAAAGCCAAACAAAGCCAATTTACCGGCCGTTGGCAGGAAAGCCGAAGCACGAAGCTCTAAATCCTGAACAAGCTCGAACCTCCGTGCTTCGTAACTGAAATGCGAGATTCGGTTGACAGCGACGGTTCTTGGATGTAAGGTATCGCTTGATTCGGGCTTTTGGTCCCTTGCTTTTTTAATTTCTTGATGGTGCTTTTGTTATGAAAATTTCGCTGAATTGGTTGAACGATTATATTGAAACCGGTCTTGGTGCTGAGCAAATCTCAGAGATATTAAGTGATCTGGGCTTTCCCTGCGAGGGGATAGAATATCTCGATGACGATATTGTAATCGATGTTGAGGTAACCAGTAACCGCGGCGATTGTCTGGGCTATATAGGCATTGCCCGCGAGTTGGCTGCGGCCACGGGTCGGGAATTAAAAATGCCGGCGATCGAGCTGGATGAGTCGGATAAGGATGTCACAGAGTTGGCCGGCGTACAGATCGACGAGCCGGATTTGTGTGGACGATATACAGCCCGGATTATTGAGGTTGTCAAGGTGGGCACATCGCCGGATTGGCTCAGGAAACGACTTGAGGCTGCTGGGATGCGGAGTGTTAATAACGTAGTTGACGCTACGAACTACGCGATGATGGAGACGGGCCAGCCGCCACACGCCTTCGATTACGATAAAATAGCCCAGGGCAAAATAGTCGTCAGAAAGGCCATTGGCGGCGAGCGTATTGTCAGTATCGATGGCACTCAATGTGATCTCAATACGGATATGCTGGTAATTGCCGACCCCAGCGGACCTGTGGCCGTAGCAGGCGTTATGGGCGGACTGGATACGGAGGTCGGTGAAAAGACGACGAGGATTCTTCTTGAGGATGCTTATTTCGATCCAGTTTCTGTGCGCACGACATCTCGTAAGCTCAGCCTGCCTTCGGAGGCGGCTTTTCGATTCGAACGCACTGTTGATATTGAGATGGTGGACTGGGCCTCTAAACGGACTGCACAACTGATAACTCAGGTAGCAGGAGGCAAAGTGGTCAAAGGTGTGGTTGACGTTTATCCCAAGAGACCGGCGCAGAAAAAAGTAACACTACGGCTTTCGCGCTTGAGCAAATTACTTGGTATCGAGATTCCTGCTGAAGAAGCGATAAGGATTCTCACAGCTTTGAGTTTCGAACCGAAATTTAAGGATGATTTAATAATCTGCACAGTGCCATCGTGGCGTAATGACGTTTATCGTGAAGTTGACCTGGTGGAAGAAATCGCACGTGTGCACGGGTATTACAAAATACCCACAGAGCGAAAAATCAAAATCGAAGTTGTTCCGGTTGATATTCGTCAGAGATTTACCGATTCAGTCGGGACGTATCTTAACGCCTGCGGTTTTTTTGAAACGGTTAACGTGGGTTTTGTTGACAACTCCATTGCAGAGCTTTTTGCAGAAGGAGGTGTTAAGCAGCATTTAGCCGTAAGCGACGAATCCAGAAAAAGTGCGAATCTGCTTCGTCAGACACTTATCGGGTCGCTGCTTGGTGTTTTGAAAATAAACCTTAACGCCAAGAACCTGCCGTGCAGAATATTTGAGATTGCAGATACTTTTGTGCCAAGGCCCGGGCAGGGCGGCGGGCTGCCGATCGAGAAGACTAAACTCGCTCTGGTCTGTGACAGCGATTTAAGAGACCTGCGAGGTGTGATAGAAGGTCTGATACATAGTGTTGACAGGGATGCAAAGGTTGCCTTTGTCCCGGCAGATATAATCTGGGCGCAAACCGGTGCCCAAATCATGGTGAACTCACAGGCCATCGGCACTGCAGGCATTGTTTCACAGGCAGTCAGGCAAAAGCTTGACTTCAAGGACTTCTTGCCCTGCGCTGGGGAGTTGGAGTTTGAGCAGCTTCTCGGTTGGGCAGGCAGCGCCATGAAAGTCAGGCCGATTCCGAGGTTTCCTGCAATACAGCGAGACCTCTCGATTATTGTGGATGAGGCAGTTCGCTGGGCTGATATTATTAAGGCTGTTAAAAGCAAGGCTTGCGCTGAACTGGAAGAGGTTCAATTTGTTGGCATTTACCGTGGCAAAGGCATCCCCTCCGGCAACAAAAGTGTCACCCTTTCACTTAGGTTTAGGGACGAGTACGGCACATTGACCCATGAGAGCGTTGACCAATTCGAAGCCGATATTGTCCAGAGCCTGGCCGAATCCATAGCAGCAGAATTGCGAACTGTGTGATTGGAATTGCACAAGGGCAAATCAAGGTTCAGCTCTAATAAAGCCTTGTTCTAAGTTTCTAAATAATTTGGCTGCAAATGTAGGATGCGCCATTTTGATTTGAGACTGAATTTTTTCTTAAGAAAAAATGCCCTGGAAGTCGAAAATGTATATATATAAAGATTGAAGTTTTTAATTATTTGCCGGAATTTATCGGTATTTTATTGACTTTAATGTTGTGATTTGGTATAAAGAATTGTTGCGGGCTAACCCCTGCGATGCTCGTATAGAAAGTAGGTGTTTGAAAGAACCGATACCCGTACTCAGGGAAATCAGGTCTTGATGGATCGGACAAGCCTACTCGATAGGACTTTCGGACACAAGCAACGATTGCCCACTTGGAAGTAATGGGTTCTTTTCGAACGCTTTCTTACGGCATCCGCGGAGGAGTGCCACGCAATAAGTAAAAAAGGCCTGTATAAGCAGGCCTTTTCTTTTTTCGTGTGCCGAGCATGTTCGGCAACTTGGAGGTGAAAGTCCTCTACACAACCTGATGGAGGTGAAGTGTTAGCGAAGCGCAAGAGCGTTGTCGCGAGGCAGGGTTCTAAGGAAGCGTGTA
>Ga0307378_10001194_pt1 | contig 42999 bp, 38 predicted proteins | sample UN1MG_FD_202238 | JGI IMG/M metagenome (GOLD analysis project Ga0307378, IMG submission 202238) | Soil microbial communities from Risofladan, Vaasa, Finland - UN-1 | ecosystem: Environmental > Terrestrial > Soil > Coastal area > Acid sulfate soil | place: Finland: Risofladan, Vaasa | collected...
GAAAATCTGAATTCTCGGTCACCCTGTCAAGACCTGACATTATATCCTTCACTCAATTCCCGGTATCATGATGTGCTGCAAAGTGACGGCTCCCTCGTGGCGAGCTAATCTGGGCATGCATTTTGCATTTTTACCCTTGTGGCGCTTTGCCCACAGAAACGTTTAGGCATGTCCTTCTTTTGTACGGCAGGGTGATCATCTTGCAACCAGATAACTCTCACGCTTTGCCGGGTGTCATGTAACGAGTCGTTTCATAAGCCAATTCGCGCAGGCGTTTTGCATTGTGCCGCAGGCGTTTTAACTCTGGCGAATGTTATACATATTCTTTCTCCTCGCAAGATCATGTTTTACTCACATTCAGGGTGTCGTTTGTTACCCGCCAGCTCAACACGATTAGCTGAAAAGGGCATGTATCGGGTATCTAATCTTGGGTTCCGATTTCTATTTTTCATGGCATTCTAAATCATAGTATGAAAAATACCCCAACCCGAACTGCCTCCTCGAAAAAAAACAGGTGGAGCCGCACGCGCAAGCGCGTGGCACCTCCACATTCTTCGGCGGAACCCGCCGAAGCATATCCGCCTTCGTCCCAATAGGACTACGGCGGATTACCCTGCCCAGCATTCATCCACGGGCAAGCCCGTGGCTTTCTGCGTAGGCGGGTAAAAAGTTACTCAAAACATGCAAATCAAAAAGGCTATATTCTCCAACACGTTTTTCTGTATCGCCCTAACCCTTTTGATTTTGGCTGGGATGTTGTTCGAGTTCTATCCTTTTCGAGCGCTCGAATGTCGTGTGTACGATTTGATGATGACGCTGCGGCACAAACAGCAGGCAAATCCGGTCGTGTTGGTAGAAATCGATGAGCGGAGTCTGGATGAAATTGGGCCATGGCCATGGCCCCGATCCCACATTGCGGAAGTGGTTCGACGCATATCCGAGTCTGCTCCGAAAGCACTGGGTATTTACCTGTTATTTTCGGATAGGGAACACAATGCGGGGCTCACTGAAATCAAGCACATCAGAAATACCCTTCGAACCAATAAGGTCATATCAAGGCGGCGGGATGCATTGAAAATCGACGCTATCCTGGCAAAATCCGAGCGAGAATTAGATCATGACGCCAGATTACTATCTGCAGTGCACGCCGCTGTCAACGTTGTGATGCCCGTGCTTTTCAATCTGGGGCCCCAGCACAGGGAAAATATCCCTCCACTGTCGGCAAGGTTGAAAATGAATTCGCTCAATCGCCTGACACCATTGCCTGACCAAAGAGAGAGGTTCTTACATGTCATTGGATTGACACCTGGGCAGGCGAAGAAAATGCCCCGTGCCAAGGAAATCATACCTACATACAGCGAGCTGGCAATAAAGGCCGGAGCATTAGGCCATATAAACATCATCCCCGACATGGACGGAAAAGTCCGACGCCTGCCTCTTTTTATTCAATACAGGGGCAGGTATTTTCCGTCATTCGTGTTTCAGTTGGCCGCAAAATATGTGGGCGCTCGGCTCGATGACCTGACGCCCATAAACGCCAGCAATGGTTCCGGGGCTTTGCATCTCGGATCACTTACAATTCCCGCCGATTCGGGTTATCGAATGCTCATCGATTATAACGGCGGCCGCACTCCATACGAGACACTGTCGTTTTCGAATGTCTTAAAGGGGAATTTTGAAAGGAAGGTGTTCCGGCAAAAGATCGTGCTTCTGGGGGTTGCCGCTGAAAGGGTTTCCGACCGCTATCAAACGCCCATACACTCGGCCGCCCCGGAGATTGAGATCGTAGTTAGTGCTCTTGAGAACATAGTGAACGGCAGACATGTTGCCCGTCCTCCATGGGCCTTTCCTTTGGAAGCCATGGTGGTGATCTATTTATGCGTATTTCTGGTGTTCGTCATTCCCAGGGTCAGGCTCAGGGTAGGTGCCTTTATTCTGGGGTCATTTGTCGTGACCTGGACAGGCACAATGGTGTTACTCTTTTTGGAATATGGATACTGGTTGTGGATTTTTCCTCCCTTTCTTGTCGCCATTCCCGGGTATGGATTCTTCGTTTTCAAAAGGTCATCCGAGTTATTACGGGATGAGACGGTTGAAGCAAACAAGGCCCTTGGCCTTTCTTTTCAAGGCCAGGGAATGCTCGATATGGCATTTGAGAAATTTCTGAAATGTCCTGTCAAAGATAGCTCGATGAAGCAGGCCCTGTACAACCTGGGGCTCGATTTTGAGCGCAAAAGGATGCTGAACAAGGCGATGACCGTGTATGAACACATAGGCAAAGCGGGGGAATTCAAGGATATCCATGAGAGGGTCGTGAGACTGAAGGATGCCGGAGAAACCGTTATCCTGCCTCCCAAAGCGAAGAAGAAAGGTGCCGTTCTGCCTGAACCAGCACTGAGCAAACCTACGCTGGGGCGATATGAGATCCTGAAAGAGCTGGGGCAGGGCGCCATGGGAACGGTCTATTTGGGAAAAGATCATAAAATCAATCGGGAAGTGGCCATCAAGACCTTGCGATATGGAGATGTGGAGTCGGATCAGCTGGAGGAGGTGAAAACCCGTTTTTTTCTCGAGGCCGAGGCCGTTGGTAAGCTTTCACATCCCAACATCGTAACCATATTTGATGTCGGCGAGGATCACGATATGGCCTATATGGCCATGGAGCTATTGAAAGGCACTGATTTGACTGAGTATTGCCGGAAAGACAATCTGCTCCCCGTCGACCGGGTGCTCCGCATTGCTTCATCGGTCGCTGATGCACTCAGCTATGCCCACAGCTGTGGTGTGGTTCACTGGGATATTAAGCCGGCCAACATCATCCTGTTGGAAAATGATCAGGTAAAGGTTGCGGACTTCGGTATTGCGAGGGTGCTGAATATATCCGAAACCCAGACAGGAGTGGTTCTGGGCACCCCCGGATATATGTCCCCCGAACAGGTCGGCGGCAAAAAGGTTGACGGTCGTTCTGATCTCTTCTCTCTCGGCGTTGTGTCTTATGAGTTGTTAACTGGCGAAAAACCGTTCAAAGGCGAAAATATCGCAGCGGTGATGTATGCCATTGCCAAGTCCTCCTATCCGCCGGTTAAGAAAATCGTACCCACTATCCCCAGGTGCTGTGCACAGATTGTGGACAGGCTTCTGACCAAAGGAGTTACCAAAAGACTGGGGCCTGCCTACAAAGTCGTTAAAGAGATTGACAAGTGTTTGAGCAAGCTGGCCTAGGAAGAATGGGCCAGGGGGAGCGAAGAAAAGGCCTGCAGTACAGGTAAAAAAAGGAAACAGACACGCATGGATGGGAAATCATAAACCTCTTGAAGGAATCTAAAAGAGGCTTCTTTTTTTGCTATCCGTGGCCTGTTTTTTGCAGAATTTTTAGGAGAGCAAGACCCGATGGGTCAAAAAATTCTTCCTTTTGGGGAGGCAACCTATGTTGAAACTATCATTCAAGTTTAAAGACTCGATCCTTCGTGAAATCGAGACCGAGAAAATCAAAATCACAATTGGGAGAACTGCTTCCAATGATATCCAGGTTGATAATGTAGCGGTTTCCGCCCATCATGCGAGAATCGTGCAGGATGGTCGTTACTATGTTATCGAGGACCTGAACAGCACCAATGGCACATTTGTTAATGAGAAGAAAATCACCCGGAGGGTCTTGAAGGAAAACGATGTCATCACCATCGGAAAACATTCATTGGTGGTGATACCCGAGAAAGGAGGGGCAAAAGCGACAAGCCCAATCATCACCGATATTGAAAGGACGTGGAAGCTGGATACCGAACAACACAGGAAAATGATGAAAAAACAAAGGAAGAAACAGTAACCCGCCATGTGTAGGAAGGTTTTAAATTGGGATGTCCCCCTTTCACGACCTCTACGATAACGACGAGGTGATCAGAACCATCCCCTGAGCAAATAGAGTCTTGCTGCAGGGAGCTTCATTGCCCCAAAGCCATCCGATGGCCACCGTGAGCAAACAGCAATTTCCCGGTAATCCAACTGGCCTTTTCCGAGGCGAACGGCGGTGTCGGGGTCAGTGGTGTCGGGGCCAAGCTATCTTATTGATTATTCATCATAAACATCCCAATAATATCTGTTTTCAGGGCCTATATCGTCGTTTTTGATCCCAAAATGGCTACCATAGAGAGCTGAAGGCTCCCGAAGCTGATAGGCTTCTGCCGCCTCACTTACGTTTCTTCCCTTGGCGAGAGTTCCAAGGAGAGTCTTTACACTCCCGACAAATGCTTTACCGCCAACAGCGATACTCTTGGTCCATTTCTCCTCACGACGGTTATTCCCATCTCCCACATACTCCTCCACCCAACCCTTGTGATAGTGCCTTACCTGATCATAGGATTCAACACCAACCAATTCCCGTAACCTGTCATAATTGATCAGAACGTTCTTTCTCCTGGGGTTTTGGATTTCATGGGCACAACCTCATTTTCTATGGAAGTGGTGCCCATGGTGCCTACCCCATGAATGACGAAAAGGATCACCGCTGGAAGGAGAGTCTTTTTACCGGTGGTACTTCTTTCTAACCCACCGCTGTATGGGGGCATCAAATTCTTCGGGATATTTCAGCTTTGCATTGATGAGGCCGGTCATCTGATGAACCATCTCTACTGCCATGTTTGTGGCGAGAGCATTCTTTTTAATTTCACCTTTTGCCGAGGCATAGCCCCATGCGAACTCTGCGAAAAACATGTGGTTATAAGTAAAGTACTGATGGAAGATACTGGCCGTATTCATACAGCCCTGGCTTCCCGCCACCAGAATCAATCCCGCCACTTTACTTGCTAACTGCAGCTTGGGAAATGTCAATGCATAGGTTCTATCAATCAGCGTCTTTGTTTGGCTGGTCATGGACCAAAAGTAAACAGGTGTCGCCCAAATGATGCCGTCTGACTCAAACAATGCCTGATAGATCTCCTGAGCATCGTCCTCGATCACACACTTGCCTGTCTCCGTGCACGCCTGACACCCATCACAGGGCGCAATCGACTTGTCTCTGAGTGCGATCTTGTCAGTAACAACGCCTTTCTCCTGGGCTGCCACCAGTGCTATATCCAACAACGTCTCTGTGTTGCCCCCTTTTCTCGGAGACCCCAAAATCCCCACAATCTTCATCTTTCACCTCCTGTATCAGAGTTTGATCCAATCCTGCCTAAACAGTAAGTTCCAGGATTTCTTCCGCGCACGATCCTCATAGAAGGTTTTTACAGAAGCCAGGCGGGAGAAAGGCGATCGCAAGCTCGAGTGATTCTGTTCTCAGCAAAACCGGCCGAAACGCTCTCGCCATATTAATCATTTTCGGAGCTGGGCCATGCCGCCTCAGAACCATCTCTTTTTTAGGAATACCAACACGCCAATAGATGATAAGGCGAATGAAACCCCAATTGCTATAAAGAAAGCATGAGGAGAACGTTGAAACGGTAACGTAACATTCATCCCATATATACTTGCAATCAATGTAGGAAGCATCAGGATGATTGTAACGGATGTCAGAAACTTCATTACAATATTCAAGTTATTTGAAATGACCGATGCAAAGGCGTCCATCATTCCGCTGAGGATGTTGCTGTAAATATTGGCCATCTCAATAGCCTGTTTATTGTCTATAACTACGTCTTCCAGCAACTCCTTGTCATCGTCATTCAATTCCAAGGCCTTTATTCTAGGTAATCGTTCCATCATAAACTCGTTAGACTTCAAGGAGGTCGTAAAGAATTCGAGACTTTTCTCTATGTTCAGGAGTTTTATTAGTTCCTCATTCTTCGTAGCTTTCTGCAACTCCGTTTCAACCTCGTTTGTCCTCCTGTTAATTTCCTTCAAATATTTCAAATAGAAAAAAGCCGCCCCATGCAACAGATGCAGAAGAAAACGACTTCTATTTTCGGTAGAAAGGTTTCTTAGTTTACTGTTGTATAAATCCAAGACCTCACCTGTATCCGATGAGCAGATTGTAACTATTGCGCCCTTGGTAATAACTATGCCAATGGGCAATGTCGTATAAGGAACATCCGGCTTATCTTTATCATATTTGGGCGCTCTTAATACAATTAAGATAGTATTGTTTTCTGCTTCGATTCTCGACCTCTCGTCGACATCCAATGAATCTGTGAGGAAGTCCAATGGAATATCCAGATCAGCGGACAATTCTTTAAGCTCATCTGCGGTAGGATTTGAAACATTGACCCAGCAATTCTCTTCGATCTCATTCACCGGAATGAATCGGTTTTCTTTGGTCTGAAATATCTTAATCATGTGATTGACCCTTTCTTTCTAAAAGTACAGTCGTCAATAGCTTGCACCAGGGCGGCATCAGGGATTATACGCTCTATTAGTGTCGATATAAAACTGAATAAATCACACCAATAGTGTCTCAGTTCAAACCTTGATCAGCGATTTAATTTGTCGGTATTTATTGTTCAGTTCTTTACTTTTTCCGATTTTTAATTTGATGATATTTGCCCGCCGACTGACGGCTGAATAGGTAAGACCAAAGATATTTCCGATTTGCCTGTTCGTATACAACCCCGTCTCCCTTATGAAATAAAGCACCATATCCCGATCTTGCCTATCTTCTTTGGTAACTCCGGGCGCTTGTTTGAACTTCTCTGTATCGCATTTGAGAAGTCTTGCTGCTTCTTGCACTAACTCAGTCGGATCTTTGTCTTTCAGCATCCCTCGCAGCTGTGAGATCTCACCGAGACCTTTGAGCAAGGCAGCGCGGTCATCATCACTACGAAATATGTCTCGCTGTTTGTTTCCTCTGGCAAGAACGTGATAGAAAGCTCCTTCATGTTCTATGCGCAATGCTCTGGCCATGAGCTTCACCTATCAAGGCGAGGCAACGACTGGCAATCATTTTAATCGATGATCAAGCTTTGATGGTCTCGTAAAAAGTCGTCACTCCGGTGAAAACCGGAGTCCAGGACCTCTGTAACTAACTGAAAAGACTGGATTCCGGCTTTCGCCGGAATGACGGAAAATAGTCATTTCCGACTTTTTACGAAGTCATCAAGTTTTGACCTTAAAGAAATTGGGATTTTATCGCGCGTGGTGTGGGAGGGGGAGCTGGAGGCTCCCCCTTACCAGATTGGGCATCCCTTGGAACGTTGGCTCCTCACCTAGATACCAAACTTCTTCGTATCGACCCACTCCATGCTCAGCAAGGACCAAAAGTCCAGAGCCAGTTTGTTCACTACGTAGTCATAAGGCAACCACCCATAACCCTGATCGCCCCATCCTGTACCCCAAGAGTTGCGAATAAGCAGGGCTCCGGTGGTGGTTTTGTTGCACTCGGTGTTCGTGATCTTCTTCCCATTGTCGTAGCCCACTGCGACGATTGCATGACCCCACTCCGCACTTTCGCCGGGGCACGGGTAGGGAATCCCTCCCTTGACATCGCTTGACTCAAATGATGGGAATCCCCAAAAGCCAAACATCGATGGAATTCCGGCAGCGAGGTAGTTCTTGACGCTCGTCAGTACGGCGCCTCCCGCGACGTTCGTCCCCAAGGGATCGTGACAGAAGTACTGCAACGCTTCGTAGTTGTCGGCCACGGCATACACAAAGCTGGGAGGCTCTGTGTCAAAGTCCGGCTGGGCATCCGTGTAAGGCCAATACCTCTCGTCCGGGACCCCACAAAGTACCAAGGCGCCCATTGTGTTTCTCAGCCAGGCGCCGGTGTCACCCGTCACCTGCATGAGGTTGCGTGTTGCTTTGTAAACGAAGAGACGGGAGCCTTCTATGTGCTTGCCGAAGGCCCGGCGCTGGAAGTACTCAACGACTCCGATGCCGGCGTGCGCGGTGCACGAACCGAGACTCTCCTGGTTCTCGACTGGCGAGCACCATTCCCGGAGATCGACAGTCTCTGGCAAGGCCTTCGCTCCCTTCTTGCCTGCTGTAAGGCCCAGCTTCTTGGACATTTCGGTGATCCCCGGCTCTGCCTGGGTATAGTCCCTCAAGTCGGGCATGGAGGGGAGCCAGCCTGTACCAACACATTCTTCCGTTTCAGTGAGATTTACCAACTGGTATGTCGCATACATGGTATTACTCCTTTCAGGTTCTTGCTCGATTTATTGTTATTGTAAATAAATACCTCACATATTATACCCGATCTTATCATCGGAAAGGAATCACCTTCTTCAGCGAGCATGATGTTATCTTTTACCGGGTAGGTCAGGGGCCTCTCAGCCCCCTTCCCCCATATGAATCCCGCCAACGGCTGGACTCAAGCATCTTCTAAGGCAGCCCTTTGGGGCGGCCCGGCTGTGTCGCCTCCTAAACGGTCGCTAATGCCCGGAACTCTCGGGCTGACATCGCTCCCGGCAGCTTGCTTCCCTTATCATGTCTTCGTCGCCAAAAGTAAAAAGCATATTCTGGGCCGGGCCTCCCTTGACCTTTGCGCTCAAAACATATAGTATGCGCACTGTCAAGTTCAGGGGCACGTCAGAGTAAAATATAATGTGTCAGTTTTTGATCTTATTCGCTGGACTTTAACGTTACTCTGCTGTCAAGCCGGGCTTTCCGAGCCCGGCTTTTTGTGTCGAAAAATAGTGTTACGGTTTTATAGAATGGACAAACATCATCGACGAGAAGTGGACCGGCGCCGCAATTTCGGGATCATCAGTCACCCCGACGCCGGCAAGACCACGCTGACTGAAAAGCTCTTGCTCTTTGGCGGGGCCATCCAGCAGGCCGGGGCGGTCAGGGCCCGCAAGGCGGCCCGCCATGCCACCAGCGACTGGATGAGTATCGAAAAGGAACGGGGAATCTCGGTTACCACCTCCGCCATGAAATTCAACTATCGAGACTATGAAATCAACCTCCTGGACACGCCGGGCCATCAGGATTTCTCCGAAGACACCTACCGGGTGCTGACCGCCGTGGATAGCGCCCTGATGGTAATTGACAGCGCCAAGGGCGTGGAACCGCAGACTGAAAAACTGATGGAGGTGTGCCGCATGCGCAACACTCCCATCATGACCTTTATCAACAAACTGGATCGCGATGGTCTTTCCCCCCTGGGACTGCTCTCAGACATCGAGGAAAAACTCCAGATCGAGTGCGTCCCACTGTCCTGGCCCGTGGGCATGGGCAAGACATTTAAGGGGGTCTACAACCGGCACCGCCGGGAATTACATCTCTTCACTCCCGGTCAGGAGGTCCGCCCCCGGGAAGGCATCACGATTCGTGATCTTGCCGATCCCCGCCTCGATCGACTGTTGGGCAACCAGGCCAGGGATCTGCGCGAGGACGTGGAATTGTTGGAGGGGGCCGCGAATTCCTTTGTATTGCAACACTATCTCAAGGCCAGCCAGACGCCGGTCTTTTTCGGCAGCGCTATCAACAATTTTGGCGTAAAAGAATTGCTCGATGCCCTCGTGGAAATGGCTCCCGCCCCGACTGTACGGGCCACGCTGACCCGCGACGTTTCACCCTATGAAGATGCCTTTTCGGGATTTGTGTTTAAGATTCAAGCAAACATGGATCCGGCTCATCGCGACCGCATTGCCTTTTTGCGTGTCTGCTCAGGGACCTTCCGACGCGGGATGAAGGTGCTTCACCACCGGATCGGCAAAGAAATCGCCATTGCAAATGCAACCGTCTTCATGGCCCAGGACCGCGCCAACGCCGAAGAAGCATATCCGGGGGACATTATTGGCATTCACAATCACGGCACCATCAAGATCGGCGACACCTTTACCGAAAAAGAACCCCTGAAGTTCACCGGGATTCCCAACTTTGCGCCGGAGCATTTCCGGCGAATACGACTGAAGAACCCCATGAAGTCTAAACAACTCCAGAAGGGCCTCGTTCAGTTGGTCGAAGAGGGGGCTGCCCAGGTATTCCGGCCGCTGGGGACAAGTCAGCATATCCTGGGAGCTGTGGGGGCGCTCCAGTTTGACGTGACTTCCGAACGCCTGAAGAGCGAATACGGTGCCGACACGGTCTACGAACCGGTGCAATGCGTGACCGTTCGCTGGGTGCAATGCAAGGATCAAAAACGCCTCAAAGAGTTCACGGAGCACAACGGCAGACAGCTGGCCCACGATGCCGAAGGGCACTTGGCCTATTTGGCCCCGGATGAGTGGCGACTCGAAGACACCATGGAGCAATGGCCGGACGTCGCGTTCCATAAGACCCGGGAGCACAACTGATTAGTAACGTTCAAAAGTTGAGGTAAGTGAGAGTTTATGATCTTGGTAAGCCTGCAGGATGTCTGCGTGACCTTTGGCGGCCCGATCCTGCTCGATCGCGCATCCGTGAACATAGAGCAGGGCGAAAAAGTGTGCCTGATGGGCAGGAACGGCGCAGGCAAGACCACTTTTTTAAAAGTCATCAGCGGGGAGGTCATTGCAGATAGTGGTGAGGTGCACCGCCGGCAGGAAACCCGCGTGGCCTCTTTATCCCAGCAAGTCCCTCGAGCGCTCAGGGGAAGCGTTTTTGATGTGGTGGCCGGCGGTCTTGATCGCGCCGCCGGGCTTCTCGCGGACTATCACCGGTTGACGCAACGTATCACCCGCGAAGGCGGGGAGTCCCTCCTAAAGCAATTTGAGCGCCTGCAACAGGAACTGGAGGCGGCAGGCGGGTGGGAACTGCAACAGCGGGTGGAGTCGACACTGGGGCGCATGAAACTGGATGGCGATATCCCCTTTGAAACCCTTTCAGCCGGTTTGAAACGCCGGGTCTTGCTGGCCCGAGCCCTCCTTCCCGAGCCCGACCTGTTGCTTCTGGATGAACCCACCAACCACCTTGACATTGATGCGATCACCTGGCTGGAGGACTTCCTTGCAGGTTATGAGGGAGCCCTGCTGCTGGTAACCCACGACCGGTTCCTTTTGCGCAGAACCGCGACTCGAATCCTGGAGCTGGACCGAGGCCGGCTTATAGACTGGGCCTGCGGCTACGCCACCTTCCTGGAACGAAGAGACGCCCTTGTCGAGACAGACGCCAAAAAGCGGGCGGTTTTTGATAAAAAACTGGCAGCCGAGGAGGCCTGGCTGCGACACGGCTTAAAGGCCCGAAGAGCCCGAAATGAAGGCCGGGTGCGGGCCCTGAAAGAGATGCGGGAGCGGCGGCGGGCAAGGCTCGATCGACCGGGAGCGGTGCAGCTACAGGCCCAGGAGGCGGAGCGTTCCGGAAAGCTCGTCCTCGAAGCGCAAAACGTCAGCCATGGATTCGATGACCGGCCCCTCATCAGGAATTTCTCCACCACCATCCTCCGGGGAGACAAGGTCGGTCTGGTGGGGCCCAACGGTTCGGGGAAGACGACCCTGCTGCGTATCCTCCTTGGCGAGGAGGAACCTCAACAAGGAAGGGTGCGCCGGGGAATGCGGCTGCAGGTTGCGTATTTTGATCAGCTCCGCGCCCGGCTCGACGATCAAAAAAGCCTCCGGGATAATGTTTCCGACGGCAACGACACAGTGATGATGAATGGCAAACCCCGTCACATTATCGGCTATCTCAAGGATTTCCTCTTCGCCCCGGAACAGGCCCGAAGCCCAATCCGTTTGCTCTCCGGTGGCGAGAGAAATCGCCTGGCCCTGGCCCGCCTCTTTGCCAGGCCCGCCAATGTCCTGGTGCTGGACGAACCGACCAACGACCTGGACGTGGAAACCATGGAATTGGTGGAAGACTTGCTGGTCGGCTACCAGGGAACGGTTCTGCTGGTGAGCCACGATCGGGCCTTTTTGAATAACGTGGTAACCAGCATCCTGGCTTTTGAAGGGAACGGTCAGATCCGAGAATATGTGGGCGGATACGATGACTGGCTTTCGAAACGCCCCACCCCGCCCCCGCCGGATGCACGATCAGGGCCTGCAAAAACCGTGAAATCGAGACCGCCGCGACAACAGGTGCGAAAGATAACGTTCAAAGAAAACCTGGAGCTGGAAGCGTTGCCCGAGCGGATCGAAAACCTGGAAGCGGAGCAGACCCGGTTGTATGCCCTCATGGCCGACCCGGCGTTTTACCGGGAGGAGGGATCAGCAATCGCCAGGACAAAGGCCCGGCTGGACGCCCTTGCCCGCGAATTGGAGGAGATCTATCGCCGTTGGGAGACCCTGGAAGCCCTGAGGGACCGCTGAGGGGCTCGGGACGATCCCCTCCGACCTCTGCACGTTCTCCTCGGCCCTCCCCCTTTTATGCACTATCCGCATTTATTTATTTGCTCTCACATACGCCTTAACCATTCTGATAATTTCTTTTCCGTATCGCTCCACAAAGCGAGGACCGACTCCTTGTACCATGTGCAGTTCATCAACGGATGTAGGCAGACCTGATGCCACATTGTTCAGAACCCTGTTGGTAAAGATACGAAAGGCAGGGATTCCCCGTTTTAAGGCCATGCCCCTTCGCCATTCTCTCAGCGTATCATACAGTTTTGGGTTTTCCAAAGCACCCGGTCCGGATCGTCTGGTCACTTTATGGGCGGTTGCTTTCTTCCGCACAGATCGAATGGTGCGTTTCGTTTTTTGGGCTCCGCTCCGGAATGGTATGGCTATAGAGTGAATATCTTCAGAATCAAAAGCATATCCGTCCTGTGTAAGCTCCGCTCTTTGGTAATGGATTAGTTCCCCTTCCTTTTCAAACGTATGCTCGTGCAGGGTTATCAGATGAGCCCGCGCAAGGGACCTGAGAAGATTTTCAAAATCTGACCGGGGAAAAACAGAACCGGGGCAGGCACCACTGTAAAGCCTTCCGGTGCCAAGACCGTCGGCACACTTCAGCGCAGACAGCACGTCTGATATGATCCTGTGCTCCTGTCCGTCCGGTTTGCGAGACAATGATGCAATACAGTTTTCAGGGGCGCAGAAATCGCACAGCTTGCATTGCCCGCCATTGTCTTCGCGGTCACCAAAATGCCGGACCAGGTAAAGCATGCGGCAGGAATAAGACCCGGCAAAGCGGGACATCTCATCAATCTGGCTGAGCCTGTGGTCGCTCTGGGTTTTGTAGGAGATATGCCACCGGTTATGCCCCCGGCGCACCGTCTCATCCGGATCAACCAGCGCACCTCCATGAATCCAGAGTTTTTCCAGGGCAATGTCAAACTCCTCTTGCTCCATACGCAGTTCATCACGCACCCTTTCAAGGGGGTTTTTATGCTCGGTAAGCTGATTATAGATCCGCTTCAGGATGGTTTCCGGGGGGTAGCTTTTCTCGTGGAAGAACTGGTGTATACGCCGGTCGCCATAGGAGTGGAGAAGAATCGCGCGGGAGGGTTTACCATCACGTCCTGCGCGACCGATTTCCTGATAGTATGCCTCCAGACTTCCGGGCAAAGCAGTATGGATCACGGTCCGTATATCCGGTTTATCAATGCCCATGCCGAATGCAATGGTTGCAACAATCACATCCAGTTCCCCTGAAAAAAAAGACGTCTGGACCTTATCTCTCACTTCTGCCGACAAGCCTGCATGGTAGGGGGCCACAGAAAGCATATTCTCAAGTGCATGAGCCAGGTCTTCGGTCTTTTGTCTTGTAGGGGCGTAGATAATGGCCGGCCTGGATTCCTTTTCCCTAAGGATCTCGGCGACCTTTTCGGACCTTTCCGATGGCAGGAGTTCCGCTACCTCAATGGCGATGTTTTCCCTCCTGAACCCGTGGATGCACATCTCCGCCCCCTGTATCCCGAGCTGCTGGATGATGTCTTCTTGGACCCGTGGTGTGGCTGTTGCCGTCAAGGCGATGACCGGTGCGGGGCGGAGGATGGGGAGTCTTTCGCCCAGCAGCCGGTAGTCGGGCCTGAAATCATGACCCCACTGGGATATGCAGTGGGCCTCATCTACTGCAATAAGGACCGGTTTGCGTCGGGCAAGCATCTCAGGAAAACCCGGAACCGCCAGCCGCTCAGGAGCAATAAAGAGGAAATCCAGCTTCCCATCAAGATACTCGTTGCAGACCTGGCGCGACTGAAGACGAGTTCGGCCGGAATGTATTCGTTCCGCTGCAAGTCCTTGCTCCCTCAAGCCCGCGGCCTGATCCTCCATTAAGGCGATAAGGGGGCTGACCACAAGGGTTGTTCCGCTGCGAGCAATTCCGGGGAGTTGATAGCATAATGACTTTCCGGAGCCTGTAGGCATAACCAGGAGGAGATCACTGCCCAGGGTGACCGATTCACAGACCTTTTGCTGATAGGGACGAAAGGAATCAAAATGAAAGACTTCCTGTAAAATGCTTTTTACGCTGCCGGAGACATTCTCTTTATGCGTTTTCTTGTGACCTTTCCTACCGGCTTGTTCCCGCCCGCCACCATGGGCTTTTATGGTTTCACCAGAGACGTGATCCGTTTCCCCGATTCGTTCCGATGCAGAATCAGGTCCAAAATAGTCGTCATCTGAATGGGGTGGGGGCTCATCATAGGCAGGCAAGCCTGGAGGTTTTTCAGAACTTTGATAATCCGTCATTTCTTTTCTACATAAGAATATATTAACGGTTAATGGGTGACCCCTTTACAGTACAGACGTCCACGACTAGCGTCTCTCTCGGGGCCCTCTGCGACTTCCCTTCGACTCGTTCTTGAGCGGCAGGCGCGGCTCGCCGCCACCGCGGGGGAGGATAGTCTTGTCCTCCGAAGCGACCCATACAAAACGTGACTGCGATTTACTCCCCTTGTAGGCGGAAACCCGGAAACGGCGCACATGGAAGCTGCAACTCATCAAGAGCTGCTCGAATTTCTTACTCGGCTCAGCCGACCATAAAGCCAGACACCCCTGTTCGCGCAGCGCGCGGCGACAGGCCCGAATTCCTTCACGACCGTACAGACGGCGGTTCCCTGAATCTGTCATCACGCCGGGACCATTATCGATATCCAGCAGGATCGCATCGAATCTGCTCTTGGAACGTGAGATAAGCTCGACGATATCGCCCGTCTTAAGGTCAACTCGTTGGTCCCCCAGCGGCTGGCCGTTGAGTTCCCCGAGGAACTCACGATTCCATTCGACTACAGCACCCAACAGTTCGCCCACCACCACTTGGGCGTGGGGGCTGAGCATATCGAGAGCCTGGCGCAAGGTATAGCCCATACCCAAGCCTCCGATGAGTATGCTGGGAGCCTTGCGACCAGCCAGATGCGCACAACCCAGCCGCGCCAGCTCCAGTTCCGACTCATGTTGGCGACTGTGCATCAAATCCTGACCGTTGATCATGATCGAGAAATCACGGCCATGCTGATAAAGCACCATCTCGCCTCCGTCCGGGGTCCGGGCTGTAGCTATTCTTACTCTCGGTTTCATGGTGGCGTCCTAGTGGTGACAAGTGGCAACTGGCAGAGATACCGGAGTCGCGTTCCGGTTGTTGGTAGCCATACATATTCCGTATTCGGGGACATGATACTTAATCATTCACTGTTCCTGAGTTTCCATGTTTGTTTTCGGACAGGGGGCAATTCAATCACCATACATTTTAGTATTGTGTCCCCCGAATTTGAATGGCTCATTAAGTCCGGATCAAGTATGAGATGTTTCCGAAATCACATGTACTGTCTGCTGCGGAAAAGGTATTTCGATATTGTTCTCGTCAAAAACTTCTTTGATTTTTCGGGTAAGCTCAAATCTTACAGGCCAGTAGTCTTCTTTCTTTACCCACGGGCGAACCACAAAGTTCACACTGGAATCGGCTAGCTCTGAAACAGCGATCTGAGAGGGCGGGTCGGGAAGTATCCTGGGCTCTTTGTTAATGATATCCGACATGACATCATAGGCCTTTTGGATGTCGGAGCTATACCCAATTCCAATCACAAGGTCTACCCTCCTGGTGTCATACGCTGTAACGTTCTTTATCACATCCCCGAAGTAAATTGAGTCAAGTCTGCTTTGGACTGTTAGGTAAGAGCGCCTCTGCCTTGCTTATTCGCCTTTTCAAGCTAGCATTAGTAAGGATGTCTTTTCTAATCTTTTCTATGGCACTGCTGACCGAGCTGTATTTGGAAATTGTGATTTATTTACTTTCTTACGGACGTTGACTCCCCCGGAAGCTGCTCACCATTTTATGGTTTTTTCAAATATATCTGGGGCGTTTTAAAGTTCTTTCATAATATTTCTCTATACCTTCATTTTTTATTATCTCGTTGATCCGCACCCAAGCGGTATGCAGATTTTCGTCAAAGTTGGTTCTGTTACAGGGGAACTCGTCACACTGGTAGCAGTAATCAATCTGTTTTTCCTGGTGACAACCGCGTACCCCACAGTTTTTAAACATTTTACACTGCTCGTTACGGCATCCCTTGCAGTTTTCCGAAGCAAAGTAATCCAGTATTTCCTTGAAATCAGGATATTTCTTAAAAACCGGATCACCCAGCAGGGTTTCATATCGTTTGGCATAGATGTCGAAATTCCCTAGTTTTTCTTTGAGTTTCAGACTGTACCGGCGGATATCTCCGTCCACATGGGCAAAGCATTTTTCACAGCTCAGTCCGCAGGGGGCCAATGACGCCTTAATTTGTTCATAAGTCATATCTTGTCTCCTTTGTTAAAAATAAAACACCTAACACTGAGCTCATTTGCCGCCCGGCCAACGCATCGAGTCTTCCTCGCCAACGTCACTGCCGATAGCCAAGTTGCCGCTGAATTCGCGTGCGATAGGGCGGTCAGATGCAGCGACGGGTTGGGCGGAGACGTACCTTGTAGCCACCAATCCGGTCCGGTCGCTTGACAATCAGGCGGAAGTCCCTTCCGGGCGCGGGACGGTCGTTACTGACGGCTTCTTCTTTGGTCGCATGCCGAAGAAGAAACGCACGATGTTGAAGCGCCTGACGAACAGTTCGTACAGGATCATGATCAAGGGGAAGGAGACCACGGCGATGATCAGGAGCTTGATCAGGATGCCCATGTCCCAGCGTATAACGTACCAGCCGACGCAAAGGATAATCGTCTGGTGGAACAGGTAGAAAGGCAGAACCGCCTCGTTACCGTAGACCAGGGATTTATTGTTCGTGTTTAGGTACCTGACTCCAATGCTCAGAACAAATACAACCGCGCTCCAACTCGTAATGCTCCACGCGATTTGAAAGAACACGAATACCAACGAGAAAGGTTCTTTACCCGGGTATGGGTCATAGCCAAGCACCAACACTAATAGACTTACTCCGGCAAGGCCGACGATCCACAGCACCAGGCAGATCCACCCATGCCTCCTAACGCTCACTGTAAAGCGTTTATCAGCCGCCATCATGTAGCCTATTACAAAGAAGATCGCGTACCAGAGAAGATCCGCCCAGCTATACCAACCTTTGAAAACCGCCCGGAATCCGATGAACGCCAGGGACAGCGGTATCACGAAGAGGAATATCCCGCCTCGGCTATCACACCATCCGGAGAGTCTCGCGACCAAGCGTTGCCCCTGTTCTGATTTCAAATAGAGCAACAGTGGGAGGCTCAGCAGCGAGATGAGAAAGAGGTACTGGAGAAACCACAAATGTCCGGAAAACGGAATGGGCAGCAGAGTACCGGGCGACTGCGTAATACTGGGTAGGTTGAAACGGGCCAAGTAGCGCGGGATGAACTGCCAGAAGTTGCCGCTATACCCCGAATTGGTAAACAGTTCGAAGTAGAACTGGACCGGCAATAGGACTAAGAGACCCACGGTATAGAGGGGGATGAGAAGCCGCTTGACCCGCTCCCACACATACGCCCCGGCGCGCCTGGACCCAAGCGAGTACCAGGTCCCAACTCCTGACAACAGGAAGAAGAGCTCCATGACCCAGGCCCAAATCAAACCACGCATCGACACGAAGAGCAGCTCGCTTTGCTCCGTGTTCTTCAAATGCCACCCTTCTGGATCGAAGAAGCGGGTACAGTGGAAAAGGAAGACGGCCAGCATGGCGATAATCCTCAGCCAATCGACGTCATATCTTCGTTCTTGCATGATTTTGCTTCCTTTTGATTGGCGGAATGCTAGTTTTCCCTCGGCAATCCGTCCGCCGCCCAACAATTACTATACAGAATTAATTCTGTTTAACGCCATATATTTCAGCTTTTACAGAATTAATGAAGCGGCACGCCCCTAAGAAACCAAGTAGCTAATTCCAACAACTGACAATTGTTCACCCGAGCAATTACCTCGCCCTTCTCCACGCTGACAATTTAGAATCTTAAGGGCGCGAAACCCATGAGGGTCAGACCTACACTTTTTACATTTTGGTTTTATTCTCTAGAGTCATTGCAATTTTGTCAAATGTGTAGGTCTGACCCTGTTGTTTTGCTTTTCTTCTTTAGAATTATTCCACCTAGTCAACAACGTCCCATGTTTCTTCCCATCCTGAGAATAGGCGAAATGTGAGCGACGCCTGGAGGGAGATTGAGAATCCCGTAAAGTTATAATCTTATGTACGTCTCCGATTTCTTCATTAAATTACATTTTCATGTCCGCATTTTTCACAGACATATGCTCGACGTTGCTCTGAATCAAGATGAGCAACAATTTTATTCTCTTCAAATCCTATAATTTTTATTAATGATCCAACCTTTGTACTAGCACCAACAACGACTGGAATATCCTTATCTTGGAATCGACCGAATTCGGGTGAGACGAGTTCCCCGCTATCCCCTAATCTTAATTTCACCCATTCGACTTCACTCCAGAAAAATTTAAAAAGCAAACCAGGGCCTTTAAGCTTTTTAAATTGTCCTAAAGCAATGACCGCAAATCGCTCCTGATCAGCGGTAACTTTTATGCTGCGAGAGAGAATAATTACAATGATCAATGTGATAATTATGTATGGTATCATTTTTTACGATTCATTATGGTTTTTAACGTGCTGCTCAGATGCGAGCCGTAGCGAGTCAGCTGCAGCAGCGTGGTTGGGCGGTTTAGTGCTGTTTCGCATTCAGACTCATTCGAGCTTAGCCCCTCTCTCCGCCAATAGCTCACCCAGTATGGATCTGTGACAGCGTGCTTCGTTCTCGCAGTAACAGCCTACAGAGAAGTTTGCGTTGTGAGATAGCGCAGCAAGCAGATCAAGAATTCTGCTTGTATCAGGTTCTGCCATCTCGGCGCGATATTTCCTAACAAATGTGGCCCAGTCTTTCTCGGATTCAGCAACCCTCCCCAGTTTCATGAGTTCTGAGGTTGGAGCTACCTTTGGAAGCCACACGTCATACCAATTTTTCGATGCGTACTCGCTCTTGGGTACGCCACGTGGTGGACGCCTCACCGTCCCGATGCGCGGACCTTCTCCCCTGGACCTTTTGGTTCCGAGACGCAGAATTCGAATTGTCATGATATGCCTCTCCCTCTGGCTGGAGTTTTAGCGTGTAACGCCCAATGCTGTAACTCACCTGCGAAAAACCGCCACGCGGTTTTTTGTCAGGTGGAGCGACTTGTTAGCTATATTCTCCAACAAATGTCTCTCTAGTTTGACAACCAAGCCTCTGCTTCTTCTTTTTGATCCCTATTAAAAGCTTTAATTTCAAGACTTGGGTATAAAACCCCCTCTAACTCACTTACCTTTTTTAACCATGTTTTGTCAGCTAAGACTGCTGCTCGGTCGAACTTTTTCAATAGTCCCAGCATTGAAGGAAGGCGGGAGAACTCAATTGCAATTGCACCTAGTGACGGCAAATGAAAGTCAATTACTTCGTATAGCATTTTGCCATTTTGAATATCCTTAGATTTATCGACAAGTTCATCTAAGGCGATCTTCATTTCCTCAGCGTTTAACGTTCCGCTCATCTCAATATCTAAACGATTCATGCCTTTTTTTATCACTTTAAACATAAGCACTCCTATGAATGAGCGACTTGGATAGCTAACTTTGAAATAGGTCGCCTAATCGATGGGGACGTCCGTAACAAAGTAAATAAATCACAAAATAGAAAAAGTTGTTTACTTTTTTACGGACGTCCCGCTTCACGATTTCACAGTGGGTCTTTGTTTCAGAAAAAGTCAACCAATTTGTGTTTAAGCACCTCAAAGTGAGAGCTGATGTTTTCAACGATATCATTCATTACTTCGCCTGCACTTTTTACTTCATTTATCAATCCAGCTACCTGCCCACAACAAACCTCGGCTTCATCTGCTTTACCAAGGCTCTGAGCATGATATTGGGAGTGCTCGTTTATATAATTCTCGAGCTCTTCAGAACTTGCCCCGGCTGCTTTCATCTCCATATATGTTTTCGTAAAGGTGTTAACCAAATCCCTCGCAAGCATTAGTTGCTTTGGTACTGATGTGGTGCAGGCTTCCTGACCTCTGACAATTGCTTCTTTTACTCGGTGGTGACTTTCCGATTCTCGGGTTACCATAAATCGCGTCCCCATATAGATGCCGTCTGCACCCAGTGCCATTGCGGCAATAACACCTCGCGCATCTCCAATGCCTCCGCCTGTGATCACCGGTATGTGCACGTTATCTGCGACCATAGGTGTCAGAATCAAGGTTGTTAGCTCGGTGAAACCTTTGTGCCCACCGGCCTCATATCCCTCGCAGATAACTGCATCTACGCCAGCTTCTTCAGCCTTTTTCCCGTGTTGCGCAGTAGAAATCGCATGGAGTACTTTGATATTGGCATCCTTGAGTACTCCGGTGTAAATATCGGGCCTGCCAACTGATACAATCGCCACCGGAACCGCCTCTTCAATTACGACATTTACAACTTCTTTTGAGAATTCTAGCGCCTCCCCAAATCCTGCAACAATATTTACAGCAAAAGGTGCCGGTGTGAGACTTCTTACCTTTCTTATCTGATCCCGCATCCTTTTACCGGTGAGCTCAATGTCTGAAGTGATATCCTTGGCACCGGAATTGGGACCTAAGGTTCCAAGCCCGCCGGCATTAGATACGGCTGCAACGAGATCAGCACCGCTTACCCAGTTCATGGGCGCTTGAATGACAGGGTACCTTATACCCAATAGCTCACAGACGCGATTTCGACCCATCTTTTCCTCTTATTCATCAATCGGATTAATTAATGTTTTTCCAGAAGGTATTTGGCCATCCTTTGCTATGGTAAGGTTAAGTCAAGCTCGACCATTTACACCATGTCCAGTATTTGTGAGGAAAAGGGGACATGATACTTAATTATCCATGTTTCCACATTTGCTTTCCGAAAGTGGGCGATTCAACGACCATGCATTTTAGTATTGTGTCCCCGGAATTCACCCGCCCAGCTTCACCAGCCCGATTCGGCGTAGCCGGTGAGGGTCTGCGTGAAAGCTGTTGTTATGAGGTCGAACCCTTCAAATTTTTGTTAAAAGCTCCTTTGAACGCTTTACGATTCCTTCATAAGTTCCAGGCCCGATAGCTGCCGAAGAACCATCTCCCTCCTTTTCTGAATTTCTATGACTTTCAATCAGTGACAGAAGCGCGCTTGCTTCAAGATAAAAGTTGATTATCCCTTGGCGCGTCTCCGAATTTGAAGCAGAAATGAATCTCTCACGATCTTGGGAATAGCTTTTGACGATATGACCTGCAAGTGTTTCGACAGTTGAAGAATCCCAAAATTTCTTCTGCCCTGCATTTTCACATGCCCCAATAAATGCCTCAATCTCTGTACGGATCAAGTCTAGAATAGCTTTCTTTTTCCTTTTCTCCTTGATTATACTGAAAATAACATTTCCCGAAATTCCAAGGAGAAAGCCAAGTATTAGAATCAGTATCTTTGTTATTAAATCACCCATTGTTTTTTGAGATTGCAGGGCATGTTAGCCCATTCAGTCTTATTAAATTTACCTCATAACATCTTGGATCAGCTGCACAAAAAGCCGTTTAAAGCATTTCGAGTTTGCACAAAATCCCGCCGGCTTTTTGTGTCAGCCTGAATCCTGTTGTTAGTCGCCAGGCTTTGGAGGCTTATTATATCCTTTGTCACCGAATGGAGATAGTTTCTCAATCCAAAGCTCTTCAAGGACATGAAGATCTTCAGCAGGGTCATAAGTTGGATCATCTCTCGGTTCAAGGAGCTCCAGTTCTTTGAATTCAAACATCTCAGGACCAAATTGTTGCCATTCTTTCTGTAGAACTATACTACGGTGACTGCCCATCTTCAGCTCAGCCTTAAAACGATTTAGTATTGCTGGTAGATTAACACTCGAGCCGATTAGCATCTTGCCATTTACCTTGTTTTTTATTTGGTAGATACCCATGGAACAAGGAGTATCTTTATATTCTCTTATCTTTGCTTTCCTATCCATTTTCTATCTCCTTCAATTGATGTAGCGCCTAACGCCCGAGATAACCCGCTTGCCAACCATTTGGCTACCAACTTTGAGCGGTGTACAGACTTGAATCTACTTCAAGAAAACGCGCGTGCTCGCAAGTCGGGTTGATTGATTTGTTAGCGTTTTTGATGTATGTTATCAATTACTTCTGTATAATATGGAATACCTTCCTTTTCATTTTTAATGATGTTAACATCTACTGCTTTCAATAACTCGATTTTATTTTTTGAGGTTGGGCAATGTTTTTGTGGAATGTAATAAAAAATTTTATTTGATATTTTATTTTCTCTAATTTTTTTTAATCTTGCCCGATATGTAAGAAGCCACCAAATGTCACTTTCAACAAAATTTAATGCAAGGCCAACAATATGGATATTTCTTGTGAAGAATAATTCTAACCAAGATTCAGAAAATATTTCATTGCTTTTTAATCGTGATGATAATGAATTTTGATTTTGTTTTTTCTTGTAATGCGTGCCTGATACAACATAATTTCTCATTTGTTGTAACTGCCCTCCATAATGCTCATATCCAAGGGTGATACTGTCTGGAACTTTACATTCCCCATGGATATGCCATACTCTTGTATCGTTAATTTTGTTATGACGAAATATGCTATATTTAGTTTCTTTTATTCTGCCTAGATTTTTAATATTATTTTCTAATGTTAGTGACTTTCCTTGTAAGGTATATTCGTAGTTAGTTGTAATTATGTCTTTAAATCTTTTTTCTCGAATTAATTCATGGATTTCATTTTCTTCAATATTTTGGACTTCTCTAGCAATGTGCTTTTTTAATATTAATTCAGAAATATGCGTGCTTTTAAGATAAATTTCCTCGTAGAGTAATGGGAAGGGCTTATCGTTATTTATTTCGACTTTATTCTCAACTTTACAAGTTTTGGTCATTGATTTTAACAGATCAGCCCAATTCTCTTTGTTGTTTATATTGTTAATTCCATTTCCAATTAATAGTACGGAGTTTTTCATAGTTTAATTCTCACGCTAACGATGGCAGTCACCGGCAGGGGAAACCGCCAGGTTTTCGCTGTCCGGTGGACTGCTGGGTTCGGCAATTTCCGTTCACTGGATTCCTGAGAGTTTCATTTTTACTGACCTGATCGGGTTGGCACTTCAAACGGTTTCTATTGGTATTCTCAAAGCTACCACACGGATCACCATGCATGCCGACATCATATTTTCTTTCTAACCAAGTTATAAATTTTTGGATAAAACGAGGATCAAAATCGTATCTATAGCGTGGACCTTTCTTTTCTAAAGGATGATCCAGATACTTCTGTGGAATTTTGGAAATTGGTATTGCATTTATTCCGAAATAGAAATAGTGCTGAGAAATTAAAGCATAGCGATTCTTGTTATTCTTATCTCTTGGGAGATTGTCAATGCGTCCTTTGAATCTTGGATCCAAATAATATTTAGCAAGGGACATTTTTTCATCAACTCTCATAACATAGACTATCTTTCCATGACCCGCGCTAGCCTTTTTAACCCCTCCAGTCCCGACGACCCAATCTCCTGGATCAGCGATATCTGCAATGTTTTTTGATTTTTTTCCATACATACATTGTGCGAGTGTACAATATCCATCATATGGATTTGGAGCATATCCGCAATCATGGTCAACGACATATGAAAACAGTCTTGGCGTTTTATGTGACAAAAGATTCATCGCCTCGTTAAAAACCGCCAAAGAGGGATATCTTGTGTCGTTCTCTCTCCCAATCAGCCTTTTGGAATAGCCCTCTATAGTTTTTTCCAATGTCACGATCACGTCCTCAATCTCATCAAGATGGAGGCGGTTTTCATCAAAAAAACCTGTGTCTTGGTGACTGCGAGTCAAGTGGGCAGAGACATGATTTCTCCATTTTTTAATTTTGTCTAAGTTCGCCTCTTTCTTGAGGAGATTTTCATCACGTTTTATCTGACTGAGTAATTTAGTATCTTCTGGCGCGTATCTTCGAATCAATTTAAACAGGCTTGGAAGACCGCAAGCTCCCTTAGATAACTCAATAAAATTGCTGGTTTTAATAAAAAGCAAGTCGAACAAACCATGATACAAACAAGAAATAAATTGCGCGTATGAATCCATTAAACTCGGTGATTCTCTTGCCACTTTGTGTAGTCCAGAAAGGGCTCTAAAATAGCCCCATGTCCAGACAAGATTTTCACATAAACTATCTATAGCTTGTTCGATATTTTTTTGTTGGTGTATGTTCATCTATTTGCTGCCGAACGCCAGGCATCAGCGGCGCGGGCGGCAGCCCACGTCCTCCTGGATGCGTGGATGCGTTGGTTAGATATCATGTGATGGTGTTAGGGAAGATGTTTGTCGATGAAACTTCTCACTCCCATAATCATTGTAACCACCTCTGTTTGTGTGATCTCGCCAAACTTTCCATGGTCCGCCTTATTTCGCGTGTCGCCCCATACCGTAATCTGTTTGTTCTCAGATTGCGAAACGAACTCAATCTGTTTTGATGGCTGGTATAAACATGCTTGGAACTTAGAGATTGATGATCGCTGTGAGTCATAGGGCAAACTGTGTGCATCACAAAGGCGACGCAGGGCATCCTCAAGCGAAGCACCAGCGAGAAAGGCTGCAATTCCGAGATGTAATTGTTTTTGGGTCTGATCCTTGCTCAGTTCGGCAGCTTGAGCTTGAGACTGGGCAATATCTAAGAAATCAGTCTCAATCTCTCTTGCGATAGTTAGCCGCGGGCTCTTAAGCGCTCCTTGGTCAAAAAGAACCAGAATACTTCTACTGGTCCCTAGTACTTCAGTCCAGTCCTTTGATGCGACTGCTTTCTCAATAGCTGACATTAATGGGTGACCGCCACCGACTGTGTCATAGATTACTGATTGCGCAAGCGAAGCTGCTTCAAAGAACTGGATCGAGCTCTGATCTTCCCTTAGCAATTGGCGAATACGCTCAATGCGTTCCTTTATCGTTGTATCTTCATTTGCAATCATTTAACCTCCAATTATCTAACGCCCGGCATGAGAGGCGCGACGTAAGGAGCGTCCTCCTCCATGCCGATGTTAGCTGCTCCGAAGTTATTATGCTAATCTTTGATCATCAAGCCACGATAGAAGTTCTTTCTGATTTTTGAACTCACCAGTCCTTTTCAGTAGCTCAAATATTACAGCACCGGTGATTGAGGTAAGCCTTCTAAGCTCACTTTCAAGAACCTCCGGATGCCCTCCGTGGGAAACGCTGCTACGTTGATCATAGAGTCTCGCTATAAAGTCTCTTAAATTACGCTTCTGGTCGATTTCTCTGCCAATGAGCAACGCAACACCTTCCGCTACGCCCACCCTTATGGGGCGATCTCCACGAGGATTTAGAACTGCCTCCAATGAGGTTATTAGACAGAGTAAACGAAACTCTGGTAAAGTTTGAAGCTGAGCTTTAGCACACCAAAACACAGCCGAAAGAATCCTTTTTTCAAGCTCTGTGATGTCGGCCTTTCTTAAAAGATCGGACAGAGTCATGATGCCTATTCTTTCCAGTTTTTGATGGATCTCTCTATTAAACCCAAATGGTATCCATGAGCCGACATTTGATTGGTTTGTTTTTAGTGACCCATCCTCTGCAAAACAGAGAGAAAATCCTTTTCCTGAAAATACATCTCCAATTAAACCGAAACCAGTTTCCGCAGGATTTTGTTGGACATAGGGCGTGGCAAATCTTAGTAAGTCAAGGCTGCGTCCGCATTCCTCTTCTGCCCGCTCTACGGCTCGAATTGGTTCAGCGGAAACTTTTATTGACGCCAACGTTCCAACCTTGAAAGCAGTCATTACGTGAGCGTTCAAAAATTGTTTTATGTAGGCCTTTTCCTCGTCAGTATTTTTTGTGGAATCAATGGCAACATTGACCCTTTCAATAATCTCTGAGTAAGCTTGATCCGTTATTTTTATAAAAGAAACGTTCCCGAGTTCGAACATTTCTGTGTCTAATCGAATCCCCAATACAGGCAATACTACCTCTTGCTCACCCCGATATTCTGCTAGCTCTTCAAGCATCTGACTAACTGACTCTTCTCGTGCATCGGAGGAAACATCATAGGCCTGAATGATCAGTGATTCCACTTTTTTCTCAATGAATTTTTGAGAAAATTTTTGATCCCAATCATTAATCCTCAATATTTTAGAACATATTGAATTGAATGGTTTCGCAGTCTCGGGGGAAAGTATTAGGCTTTTGGTCTCTTTTGAAATAACCTTGTGAGGGAATTGGCTGCTCTTTAAGTCTGGTGCATTGTTAGAAATGATTCTTTCTAATAAAGCAAGTATTTCTTTTTGGATTTTCATTAAATTGCCGCCTATGAAAAGTCTAGACTTTGCTTCAGTGTTATCGTAATTTGGTATGCTCAGCTAACACTGGAGCTGAGTCGCGGGAAACGCGCCAGCGTTTTCCCGTCAAATCTCCAGCGACTTGTTAGCCACTACATTCCTGATGGCATTCGGTAACCTGCAGAGAAAATACTTAAAGAGTTCTTTTCATCAGAAGTTTCTGTGATTTCATATTCCAGTATTGGATCTGTCATGTATTGCTTTTTATCTGGAAGCCAAGGGTTTTTTATCGCCAAAGGAATTCGTTCGTTTACAAGAGTAGAAAAAGGATAAACTGTATCGGTACCCTTAATGCGTGCATTTCCGCTTATTTTTCCGGCACTTGATCGAAAAATCAGTAAAACATAATCGGCTATAGTGGGAGCGTGGACTTTAATTTCAGCCCATTTATTAGTTGCTGATTCATCCGACTTAAAAATGAGGCTAATTTTCTGGTCGATAGATGTAGTGCTTGACTGTATAGATGTGAGTTTATTTTGAAGGCCATTTATTCGGTTTTGTAATTTCTCTTGTGAATCTGCGGCTTCTTTTTCCTTTCTTGCAGTCTCTTTATTTCCAAAGTAATATGAGCCAAACCCTCCGGCCGCAGTTAAGATGACACCAACAAAAATCACAATGTGGCTTACTGTTTGTAATGTCATTGAGCGCCTCGTATCTTTTATGCTTCTCAAATTATCTGGTGGCTAACCAGTTAGTATATAGTTTCTGCCTAATTACGAATATTTTTAGATTTGCGGGTCCAATTTTGAATTCTTAAGGATTTTCTAACTGGATAACTCCATATTTGAACACTATCCAGAAACCTGGAAAATCCCGCATGATACAATTTCCTTATGAAAGGAGGATTCTCTCAAATACCTTTTCTTCATAGTTTAATACGTGCCGTTACCGATGATCGAGCAGAATTCATAAGACAGTCAATTGCAACCCACTGAAAGGGTCTTCACTATCTCTCACCCCAGTACGATGGTTCCCCTGAAAGAGCAAGCTTAGATTTGTTTTTCCATTTTATAACATTAACAATCACCTCGTATAAGTAGATAGCGCTTATTCCAGAAATACAAACTGAAGCGATATAACCTCCGTACATTGGGAAACCCATGAGGGTCAGACCTACACTTTTTACATTTTGGTTTTATTCTCTAGAGTCATTGCAATTTTGTCAAATGTGTAGGTCTGACCCTGTTGTTTTTTATTAACGGACTGCGTCAGGGGCGGCGCGGGGTTTGCGCCGTCCCTTGCACGCCGTGGTTCGGTGCCATCCTCCGGTTAGCGGAAAGTCACAATACCGGCCTCTGAGAATAGAGGATCACCGTTGATTTCAATTTCGATTTCTTCTTTTCCGAACTTCTCATTCTTTTTTCCGCTGAATTGCTTATTGATATAACCCTGGCCAATCACAGTAGCAAGTTCTTGTACGAGTTGGAGATTGGCCGGATTGAAAGTAATACGGACGTCTGGCGGAGCGCCTGTGCGAAAAGTCTGTTGTGGACGCTGCCCCGTAGTGAACCCAGCACTGTCGAGGAAGCTCTTGAGGTCGGTACCGACACGCATTCGAGAGGAGTTCCCTTGTTCGACCGCAATGACGAGCTTAGGTGGGTTCGTGTATCGCTCACGAATCTGTATAAGATTTTGGACAAGGGCATCCCTCTGGGCTTGACTGAGAGGCTTGTAAACGTCCCTTGTTGCAAGAGAACGAACTGTCTCTAAATCTCTTGCAAGCTTGGCAAGAGCAGCTGCTGATTCAAGTTCTGGATACAACTCTTCAGCCTTCTTCTGTAGAGGAGCCACAAGATTTTTATAGTATAGATTCTCCCGATGTAGTTCGTCTTTTTTATCCTTGAGATCATTAGCCCTTCGCTCTACAACTGCAATTTCGTTCTTGAGCCGTGTATTCTCACTTTGGAGTTGACGAAATGGACCGAACTGTATGTATGCCCATATGGATACGATGGAAATGACAAGGATAACTACACAAGCCTTGAGCCAAAATGGCATTCTGCGAAATAACGTTGCCCATTTTGCAAGGTTATCGTATTCAGACAAGGACATTGATCGTTTCTCTCTTTCTCACCGAACGCCCCGCGTGAGCTGCCGAGGGGCGCGCTAGCGTCCCCGAGGGCAACTCGACGCGGATGTTAGCTGTCGGAATTGTCGAGTTAACGATATTCGACATCATCGAGAGTAACTACAGTGTGCTGCTCAATCGCGCGTTTTGGCTTTAGACGAAGACCACCCTTCTCGAATGCAAGCCTAGCGAGCAGCTGAGAGTCATAGGATTGTGGATCAAGCGGCTGCGATCGCAAGTATCCGACCAGCGCACCGCGCGCTATACCAGCAAACCAGCCAATGCCGGGCGTCTTCGTTTCTTTGCCGTCTACCTCGTGCTTGAAATAACTGGAACCGGCTTTGTCAGCCATTAAGGCAGCAGATGACACTTCTTTGCCGCCATGCACGAAGCCGGAGCGGTGTGAATAGTAGATCGTCTTCAGCAGTTCCTTGAATAATTCCGCATTGCGCTCATCTGGACCCCGAGCGTCATGAGGCAGATGTGACTCTATAAACTTAACAAAGCGTTCCGCCTTTTTTCTGTCGGGGTGCAATTCTTTGTAGGAAATTACGGCGTTATGACTCGACAAGCACTCAACGGACACGACCAGTAAAAAGAATGCAAAGGTTATATCTGAAGGAATAAAGTCCAACGCAAATGAGTAGGTGTGTGATGCGCGTACAAATTGACGTGCAAGGTTTTCTTCAAGAGATAACACGTGTTTGATGTCGTCTTCCAGACAAGACGTATCCAGCTGTCCGAGAAACTGTGGGTGCTGTTTGTGTCGGTGTATAGTCGGAATGTCTAGATGGTTGAGGCGGAAACCGACCTTGCGATAGCGGGCATTAAGCAGTAGTGATAGGAGACGACATACGTTAGTTGCCTCCTCTTCTGGATGACTGCCACCACCCTCGGGATGTGAGTAGCTGTTGCTGAATCGGAGAATCGCCTCTCCACCCTCTGCGATGTCTGAAGGAATGGCGTTCAGGAGATATGCACCAAATCTGACTTCAGAAACTCCTGGCGGGAATTTCTTAGAAAAAGCAACCCGAACCTCAACGGGGAACTGATTCATTGCTCAGGCACTCCATAGCTATCCGACAGCTAACGTATGGGTCACTTGCGTCCATGAAGCGCAGCGGAATGGCCGTCAAGTGCACCCATTGGTTGGGCCTCTCATATGGGTCCTCGCCCGGAACCACTGCAAAACCTTCCGAAGATCGACAGAGACGCCTGAGATCCCAGGCTTCAACTCAAGTGCGTCTGATAGGGAAGGCACGGTCGATGTTCCTGAGCGCTTGTGAACAGCTTCCTTCGCGGAGTCGTAGTAGGCTTTCAGTTTGGTATGCATCTGATGTATCTCGTTGGAAACGTCGCGCTGATCCACTTTATCTGGAGAACCGCTTCCTCGCAACCGTCGGTCGATGTCCTGCATTCGTCGGAAGACTGAGTATATACCGCTCGACAGGGCCTGGTGGGCAGTATCAAGTGCTTCCGTCTGGTCCGATCCACGACGGCCTGAGTGCGATAATGCTAAGTCGAAGCCCCACATAAAGAGAGCTTCCAAGAACGGCTGGATGAACTCCCAAAACACCAGTCGAGGAGAACCATCAAAGGCCAGCCCGCTACCGCCGTATCGAATGGTTCTGCCGTGGAAGTCCTCTACTGGCTTCATTTTGCCGGTCGAGAAGAAAGACCAGGGAGTGATCTTGTCAGTTTCGAGTTGTTTAAATGCTTGTTCTATCGCAAAGCGGATTTCGGGTTGGTCACTCATGTGTAGTTCTCATCAGCCCAACGATGGGCATCAGCGAGAGCCAGCTTTCTTGCCGATTCGCTGCATACCCTTGTTATCTCTGGCATTTTATAGAGTGTATTTTGAAGCTACACTCCACTTGCTTTCAACCTCGGAAAATATCTTGTCCTTTATGCCAACACACTCAATGATATTCATTATCTTCTTTCCAGCATCCTTTAGGGAAGAACCTACGAGCCAGCAACGATCATTGAATAGAATAAATCTGTCATGTAGCTTCGGGTGTTGCCTCATCTCAATCTGGCACCCTTCGGCCAATAAATCTTTCAGGCTACTGTTGAAACCGTTTGCGATCGAATTAGGGTGCTGCCCAGTCAAGAGTCTTATTGGATGCTCGACGCCACGAATACAATCAAGCGTGCCAATGCCCACATAGTTATCAACTATGGTAACAGGCGTGCTCGCTGCGCTGAGAAGGTCTCTAATTTCAGATTTCGCTGTGAATGGTTTATTCTCTGGTACACTCAGTTCTTCAGGAAGCCTTCCTTCATCAAGAGAATGTTCTATCTGCTCCAGGTTGTCCACCATTCTGCGGTGGAATTCCTGCGCGTCCCATTTGCTGCGAGCAGCTCCCTTTTGTGCCCGATTCAGAAGACTTGGAATAATTGTTTCTAAGAATCTCCTTCGATTGTCGTGTTCCATTTGGGTTATCAGGAGTCGGGCAAATTTTACGTATGAGAGACCTATCTCTGCTCCTCCAAAATCAAGGTCGAGATCGACTAGCTCACAAAGAGCACTCAACTCCTTCGTATCTTCGTAGTATGCTTCGATTGCGTCAGCGAGTATGGGAACATAACTGATATTCATAAACTTCTCATTCATTTAGAGATAACGCTGCTCTTCAGCGGGCGCGGCATTTTACGCTCCACTGGAAGAGCATGTTAGCTGCCCCCTTTTTCTAGTATATTCTTACATTCCTTTTCTTTTTGACTCATACAAAAATTTCGCCTGATTTTGTGCCACGTTGAAAAATTACTGAGGATTATCTTTGTAATTATGTCTTCTGCACATTTCGCATGCTCTATTGCTCTACTGAAATGATGTGAAATAATTATATAATCTGCCAACATATGACCTTTCGGACGTAAGGTTCTTTTATGTTCATGAAAATGGTTATAATCTTGCGACAATTTGTTTATCATTATTTCGATTTCTGAATAAATCCGTTGAAACAAACTAAGATGAGCTGCCAAGTATACATCTAATGGCATCAAACGTGCGACGGATGCTTCGAAGAGCGTTGAGAGTTTAGGATGTGAACTTACCAGCTTATCGGAAAACCATAGAGGGAATTCCTCTTCTTTAATCTTTTCCTGTTTGGCGACGCTATTTAATGCTTCGGCAGCTATTCTAACAGCAGCAAGATCAGCGACAACGACCATCCCAGAGGCAACTTCCTCGCGTCGTCTCATAGTAAGGGCAACAACAAACGCAGTTGCCAGTGCAAAGATGCCTCCTAAAACAGCACCTATGAGTGTTTGCCATTTAAAAATGAGCTCAAGCCAACTCATCAAATCACCTAATAGGCTATCGGCTAACGCCAAGGCTCACCGGGAGCCGGATCTATCGGCGATCCGGTGGAGCCGCTTAGGAGGTTTCTATGATTTTAGATTCATTTCTTCAAGCCAAAGGTCAGAGGATCGTAAGGTTCGTTATTCTCTGGGAGTCGCATTTGCATTATTTGGGTCTTATGTTTTTCTTCAAGTGTCGCTATCTCTTCAGAATGAGCTTGATTTTGTCTCACTATTTTTTCCTGAAGCATTGTAATTTCAGATTTGCAGTCTGAAATTTCCTTTTTCAAATTAGAGTTTTCCATCAACAATTGCGTATTTTTTTCTGTAACCGCAAAGTGTTCCGATTGCAGCGCCGATATGAGCGTTTGAATTCTCGTAATTTCGGAGGCCAATTGCCGATCTTCGACCTTATTTCTGAGTTCCATTGTAAGATCGATGATGTCTTTGATAGCAGTCATAATACTCCTCCTAACGACCAGGCTCACCCGATTTGGCGAGGCTTCGAGCCAAATTCGGTGTGGAGCGCCTTGTTGGGTGGCGTACTCTTGAGTGTCTCGCAAGGATATCCCGTTATCCTTTTCCATATCGCCAACGTATTTCGCCACATTGACATTGCACCCACTCGGCGCCTTCCGCGTCAGCGAACCAGATCCCCTTGCCACACAATGCGCATTTAAAGAATTCAAGGGCCTTCTCGCATGAATCTATCAACTTCATTGCTTCAGGTCGTACAACGTCAAATGTGTGGGAACCACGGTTGGCCCACGAAACGAGTAGGCGGTCTGCTTTATCGAGCGCATCGAGAGCATCTGAGTGAGTAGCATAATCAGTGCTGACCTTTTTCTGAAAGCACTTTTGCCCATCTGCCACTAAGCGCTCCAAAAAGTCATGGGCCATTCTTCTATCGTTCCTGTCAGCGCGCATAAAAGGTAGCCTGATCAGAAGACGCTCAGCAATGAGAGCAAGTTCAATATCCATAATCTTCCGCGCGTCATTTCCAGCTGAATCTGGTCGTTCCTTGAGATGGGAACGGGCGTCATCAAAGGTAGTTGTTTTATGTGACCAGCGAATACCGATATCTGGGGTCTCGTAAGGCAAAAGTATTTTGAACCCCCATGTCTTTCCCTCAAGTTGTTGGCGAAGCTCAGTGTACCACTCCCTATCATGGGTAAGCAGTAGCACCTGGCGCTTGTTGAAGCTCTTCTCTAGAACTTCAACGATCATGCCTCTGTGGTTCCGATCAAAGCTGACAACTACATCGTCGAGTATCAGAGGTCGGTCATTGTCCGACTCTTGCTTTGCCATCGCAAGGAAGATGCAAAGACCAAGACTGTTCCGATACCCCTCGGACAAGGTCAGCCTTGGGGAATCTTGCTTGACACCAAAGAACTTAAGCCCAATATCGATCGCTTTATCTGTGTTTTTGGGAAGATAGAGACGTACATCTTCAATTGGCTCATCCGGATGCAAGATTGCCCACATATCACGCATGTCTTGTGATATCTCGCCGATAACTGCTTCGGAGCGCAATCTGATTTCCTCTCGGATGCCCTGTTCCAACGAGTTAATGAAGGAAATGAGTGCCTCGGCACGGGCCGCAGAGGCTGCCAGATCTATTGTCGTGATAATAGCCTTGCCAACGATGACTATCTCTTTATCAGTCGAAAGCTTCTGAACGTCTACGGGGGCGTCTTGTGAGTCAACAGCAGCGATATTGCGCAGTGGTACTAGCTTCTCCTCGATCTCCTTCAAGTCCTTTTCTCCACACGCAGTACGAAGAGCTGCGGTGTCGGCGTGATCGAGGGACGTCAAGTTGTCGGCCAGAGGACCTTTGGAAAGTTCCTCTTTCCATGACTTAACATCCACCTTGCTAATGCTGGATTTGAGGGACTTCACATTATCGCATAAAGTCCCAATGCTGGTTTTACGTGCGTTGAAGGTATTAATGATTTCTTGGAGGCGCTCCTGCTCAGTCTTTACATGAGCCTGAAATGCTTCTACTGGGATTATCCGCCCACAGGCTGGGCACGTTACATCCTTCCCATATTCCAGCTTTTTTACGAACTCGCCCGCAGCCTCAAGTACCTGCAATCTCTCAGCAATAAGTGGCTCGACCGCGACTGTGAGTTTTGCGCTGGCTTCTCGTATGGCATCCACATGGCTCTTGAGGTCAATCTCACCCGCCTCATGAAGCGCAAGATATCGCCTTTGATCGGTAGAAAACTGCTCAATGCGTTTGTCGATAGCTATCTCCAGATTCTTGCATCGAGATAAGGCATCCTGCGTGGCAACCTGATCAGCACAATAACTCGAATGGAGAGCTTCAATCTTCTTGAGTATTTGGTCATCGCTATCGGTGCCGAAAGTTTTCGTGCGCTTTGCTTTTGTCCCGCTGAGAATGGTTTTGGCTTCGTTTAGCTTTGATTGTTGTTCAACAGATTTAGCGAGCTGCCGCAAGTTTTCGGCTACAATCTCCATTTGGTGCAGACCGAGGAGTGGCAACAAGGCGGAGTATTTACCTCCTTTAGTATCGCGGATGAATGCAGCTACTTCGTCCTGACGCAAGACTGTGCGACCATAGTCCCAAGTATTCATCGCGATTGTCTCAGCACCTGAACTTGTGAAGGACCCATCAGAGTTGATCACCAGTTTGAGTTCCGAGTCGTTCTCGAATCTGATCCTCAACTCGGTCTTTTGACCCTTTGGCTTGTGAGTGTTATGAATAGCTTTCTCTTGGTGCTTGCCGCTGTACTCGTGAGCAAGATGTCCGATCTTGCCATTATTCAACACGTACTCGACAGCGTCCACAAAGCATGACTTCCCTGAACCATTTTCTCCATAGACAACCAACGATTTGCAGTTGGATTCTAGTGAAACTGGATCAGCAGCCCCGCGAAACCATGACATCTCGATGGCTTCGATCCTCATTCCTTCGCCTCCGTATCTGACGAAGCAGGTACCATATCAGCGACGAGCAATTTGGCAATGCTTGAGAGTTTCGTTGTGGAAAGTGGCTGTTCACTGAGTTCGCCGCCAAGCAATTCCTCCATTCGAACGGAGACCGCGTCGGTCACAGAGTCATGATTCTTGCGGGCTTCTGCAATTCGGGCTGCGATCCATTGAACGGCACTTGGCATTCGTATTCTCCTTGGGCTCCCTCTTTGAGGACTTGGCTTAGCACAACATACTGTTACGCCACCCAACCAGTTAGTATATAGTTTCTGCCTAATTGCGAATATTTTTAGATTTGCGAGTCCAATTTTGAATTTTTAAGGATTTTCTAACTGGATAACTCCACAGTTGAATACTATCCAGAAACCTGGAAAATCCCGCATGATACAATTTCCTTATGAAAAAAGGATTCTCTCAAATATCGTTCAAATAGAGCAGAATTCATGAGGCACTGAAATTCAATATATTACATTGAATTTGTGCATCATGGTCATAAAGCAAATACGCTTCATGATTCTTGAGATCAAAAGTACTCGCGGGATCAGGCATCAGATGTGCAGGAGCGTGAGAGCGTGGTTTCCAGCTGTACGTTGTGGAGAGAAATCGAATCGCACCGCTTCCAATGGAGTATGTCAACGTGAGATTCAAGCGAGTTTCAGAAACAGTGCCTTTTTAGCATTTTCCAGCACTATCTACAAGCAGAAATAATTGGGTCAGCCTGACCACACGGTTGCCTCAAGATAAGGCCTTAGCACATTGGTAACACGACAAACACGAGCATAGTGCCATAGGTCGTCTACAGTGCACTTTCGTTTCTGCAGTCCGTCGCGCAGAGCCTCCATTGCCACATCAAGACCGATCTTGTTCCGATACTTGAAGCAGTCCGCAATTGTCTTTGCTGGGCAGTATACTTTAACTGGCACGCCTTCAATCTGGTGGGTTTCTATACCTTCAGTTAGCGCCCGCCCGGAGAACCGTGTAATTCGGATTGGGAGAACATGTTCGCGGGGGTGTCGTGCTTTGAAGTCTATGGCCATCCAGACTTGGGAAGGCAGTTGTGTTGTAAGATCATGAAATCGGAGCGCCGACAGGAGACATATGACCCCAGCAGGGACTCGCTTGCATGCTTCTGCAAGCGTCCTGTTTGCAGTGGGATTGCTTTCTGTCGCCGCGTAGAGTCCTCTGCTGATGCGCTGGAGTTGGCCGTGATCAACAAGTCTGGTTAGGTAGCTACGGGGAATCCCAAGAGCGGTCAGATCGCTGGCTCTGACAATCCCTTTTGCCCTGACGAACCTCATAAGTCTCTCAGTGGTTGTACTTTTCATGAGTGTAGCTTCTGTTACATATTGTCGGTAGATATCAATATCTACCGACGTTTTGTAACATTTGGCCCGCCCAGTGTCAAATAATTACTACCCAAAGAATAACACCTTTTCCTTATCATTCTGAACCTAGAACCCTTCTGAGTCGTATTGTGTGGGGAGCCCCAACATTGATGAACTCGTAAGAAGTTTCATTTCCCTTCCCCTGGAGGGAGGGGGATATAACTTGTTGAGATTCCTATTTTTTCACCCTCACCCTAACCCTCTCCCATCGAGGGAGAGGGTTTTTATGGGGTCGGCAGTATTGAACTTCCAATAGCTTCAAATCAGGGGAGAAATTACAAAGGTTGGTTGGAATGCTGGGTTGCGGGGAGCTAGGTGCACACGCGCACCGGGTGCAGATGCCGACGGTGCAGGAGGGGGATTCCTTGCCTTAGAAGGCGAGGGCGTATTCCTCCTGGAGGTGTTGGAAGCGGACGAGCGGGGCGTCCATTGGCAGTATCGTGTCTCGGTTTCTTGGGCACAGCTTAGCGCTTCTTCAGGAAAACCTAATTGCCAGGTTCATCCAGAAACAACCTCGCCTCGCTACACTCAGTTCAAGAGTCAAGCTGCTGCCTTCCCATTTTTGGCATCTTTTTACTGCTTATTTCAGGCTGCTATCCGCGTATAATTTTGGGAACAGCGTGATTGCATAGAGCGGGTAATTTAAAATTCTCCCATCATGACGAAGATTCAAGAGTGTAGCCCTTGATAATATAGGGGGTCTGAATTGCTGGTCATAGGAATTGAGGCTTTTGCTCTTTGGATTAATGCCCGCTTTGGCCTCGAGCGGATAGATCTGAGAGCCAAATTCACACAGGAAGTCCAACTCGGCCATTTTCCCTTCGCTGGTCCAATAGTATAAGTCAATCTGTTTTTCTGAGCGCAATTGCTGAGCAACATAATTCTCCACAAACGCACCCTTGAATTCGGTGAACAGCCGGTCCTTTTCGATAAGTACTTGAGGGGCTAGTTTCACCATGGCTCCCAATATCCCGACGTCAAAAACAAAGACCTTAAAACTGCTTCGATTCATGTAACCTTTGAGTGGTTTCTTCGGTATAGCAACCTGATGCGATTTGTAGATTAATCCAGCACTCTCAAGCCATTGGAGAGCGCCTTCGTACTCCCTAGCCCGAACGCTTTTACGTATCGCTGAAAACACGAATCTCTTGTTTTCTTTAGCCAGCTGTGTGGGGATAGAATCCCATATCATGGTAAGCTTTGGGATATCTGATGTGATTGCATGCTTGGAAAAGTCAAGCAGATAGGAATCAATAATATCCTTTTGATTACTCCGGACGTCATTAAGGCTACCGGTCTCAACAAAAAGCTTAACCGGTTCCGGCAATCCACCGACAAAGAAATACTTGCCCAACAAATTGACTAGCTCATCGTGAAAAGGTTGAGGAAAGGGACTAAAATCGTTCTTTATTTCGATCAACTGCCTTAATCCCGATTTCCCCAAGGCATCTAAGAATTCAAGGAATGTCAGCGGGTACATATCCAGGAAATTGACTTTTCCAACCGGAAAAGAACGCGGCCGGGAAAGGGTGATTCCGATAAGCGATCCTGCCGCGGCAATATGGTACTCAGCAGCTTGTTCGCTAAAATATTTTAGTGCGTTTAGCGCGTTATTCGAGGCTTGAATTTCATCAAATATTATAAGATCCTTATCTGGTCTTATTTCTCGATCCAGGTAGAGCGACAGGTTAGCGATTATGGGACCCGGATCCAGCTTTTGCTGAAAAAAGTCATCAAGCGCCGGATCTTCTTCAAAGTTAAAATAGGCGGTGTTGTCATACTCCTTCCGACCGAACTCCTGAAGAATATACGTCTTTCCTACCTGACGCACCCCTCTTAGAATTAATGGTTTGCGTTCTTTGGAAGACTTCCATTCCAGCAATTTTTCATAGATATCTCGCTTCATGTTCACCCTTATAATACATGTTCAAGAGCTCTGTCAAGGTGATTCGGCGTCTTTTTGTGTAATTTATCACAAAATACGGACGAAAAACGTGATACTAATCACGTTTTTCAGACGTTTAATGTGGTAATCTCCGCATCTTTTCATATCGACAACCCCCAAGGCTGGTCTGGCTTTAACCCCAAAAAGCTCTTTGATCTCTCACGGAGCACACAGAGTGCACAGGGAATAAAAATTTCTCATGCTACACAAGAGATTGCTTACCTTGCCCCTCTGGGGCGTGCAAGCACGCTACGCGGGATTGTGTATGGGAAAGGTTCTAAAAGGAAAAAAGAATGCATTCTTTTTTCCTTAAAGACCTTCTCCCATAAAACGGTAAGCAATCATTCCGTAGTTATTTTACTCAGCGGCCCCTGCCCGCCATCAGCTGCGCTTCAGGCGCTGGCAGGCGGGTCTGCGGGCTCGAGCACTCCTGCCTTCAGGAGTGCGGGCGAGAGATAGAAACTCAAAACCTACTTGCCTGCAGAGCTTGGATCACCCCGCTTTGTAGCGGGATGGTCTATGGTATGGATTAGAGGGAGGGGATAAAAGCGATTGAAATTCCATCTTTATTCACCCTCACCCCAACCCTCTCCCTTCAAGGGAGAGGGGGTTTTTGACTTTTTGCGAGGTCGGCAGTATTGAACTTCCAATACCTTCAAGCATGGGGAAAACTTAGAAAGGTTGGTTGCAATGCCGGGCTGCGGGGAGCTAGGTGCACACGCCGCACCGGGTACAGGTGCCGACCGTGCAGGCGGGGGATTCCTTGCCCTGGAGGGCCAGGTTGTATTCCTCCTGGAGAAAGGATTTCTTGATGCCGTGGTCGATGAAATCCCACGGGAGTGTTTCGTTCAGGTCTTTAGGCCGGTACACGAAGAAATCGGGGTTGAGCTCTGAGGATCGAAAGGTCCTCTTCCAGTTTCCGCCGTTTCTGTGGGCAGTCAAGAGCATGTGCCCTACCCTCCTGTCTCCCAATGAAAGGAGGGTCTGCACGTACGCCCACTTGGGCACGTCAAAGGTTATGGCGATGCCGCCCTCACGGGATAGCGCACCCTTGAGGAGCTTCTGCTTTTCCTTGAGGGACTCTATGTCATCCATGGGAAACCATTGAAACGGGGTAAAGGGCTTGGGCACGAAGCAACTGACGCTGAGCCTGATCCGCCCGATCCGCTTTCTGCCCTTGCTCTCCTTGATCAAATGATGCCGTATCTTTTTGACCAGCGTTACAATGGCCTTGATGTCCTCCCGGGTCTCAGTTGGGATGCCGATCATGACGTAGAGCTTGAGGTGAAAAAAACCGGTTCTGGTGACAAGGACAATCGCATCTATGATCTCTTTGTTGGTCAGTTTTTTATTGATGACTCTTCTGAGTCGTTCGCTCCCGGTCTCAGGGGCAATGGTGAGGGTCTTCTGGGTGCTTCTTTTCAGGTTTACCAGCAGGCCGGCCGTCAAGGAGTTTGCCCTGAGGGATGAAAGGGAGAAGTCACTGCCCTTATCGAGGATATGGCCGGTCAGGGTTTCTATTCCCGGCACATCGGAGACGGACGGGGCCATGAGGCCGAACCGGGTGGGTTCGGCCAACAGGTTTTCAAAGGATTCGACTAGTTCCTCCTCTTTTTTGGTCCGCGGGGGCCGGTACACGTAACCGGCTGCGCAGAACCTGCAGGCATAGCCGCACCCGCGGCTTAGCTCCACGAGGTGGACGTCGGCGAACTCGGCAGAGGGCGTGGTAATTCGCGATGTGCACGGCGGGCCGTCAAAGGGAACCTGCCGGGCCGCCTTGACCGTTGAGGGGATTGAGGGACCTGACGGCGCGAATGCCTGTATGGTCCCGTCGGCATTATAGGAAACCTCATACAGTGAAGGGCAGTAAACTCCCTCCACCTTCTCCGCCAAGATCCTCAAGGCCTCGTGTCTTGTCATGGTTGAAAGGTCAAGATCTTCATAGACCTCAAAAAACCGGTTTACGATCGCCTCACCCTCCCCGAGCAGAAAACAGTCGATAAACCCTGCCAGCGGCTCGGGGTTCATGAAGGTCGCCACCCCGCCGGCAAGGACAAGGGGAGCATCTTCTCCCCTGTCCTTGCTCATGAGGGGAATCTTGCTTAACTCCAAGATGGTGAGGATGTTGGGGTAATCGTTTTCGAATGAAACAGAGAATGCCAGGAGGTCAAATGCTCGCAGAGGCCTCTGCGATTCCAGAGAAAGGAGGGCCTGATCTGCTCGCCTGTACAGCGCTAGTTCATCTTCTTCGGGCAGAAAAGCCCGTTCCGATACGATACCAGGGTTATCATTTAAGATCCCATACACTGCCTGGAAGCCGAGATTGGACATGGCGACCTGATAATGGTTGGGATATATCAGGGCCACCGATATCTTGCCGCCCCAGTCCTTTGTTATAGTACCCCTCTCTTGAGCAAGCCTGTCCCGTAAGAGAGCGGTAATGCTTGCCATCAATCAGCCTGTTTCCTTAAGAAGGTAGGATAGTCCAGATTATCCTTTTGAAAAACCCTCTGAAAGATTCCCCGTTTCCCCGGGTTCAAGGCCGTGTCTCTGAGAACCCCTTCGCCGGCCTCCTCACCGTGCCGCCTCTGGTACGTGGGTTTTTCGAGATCTTCTTTCACCCGCACCGTCCAGCCTTCCTCCGTCTCATCAGGGCTAATATCCCGTATGTTGATGACCTTTTTACCCTTTTCACCCCCTATGCCGGTGGCGATAACCGTTATCCTCATCTCCTCCTCCATGGTATCGTCGAAAACCATACCCCAGATGATCTCCGCGCTCTTATGGACCTCGTCTTTCACAAAGGTAGATGCCTCGGTAACCTCGTCCATGGTCATCTTCGTAGAACCGGTGATGTTGATGAGAACGCCCTTTGCCTGATCAATGGAGATATCCTCGAGCAGGGGGCTGTTGATGGCCGCCTGGGCCGCCTCAAGGGCCCTGTTCTCTCCCTTTGCCGTGCCCGTGCCCATGATGGCCGTGCCCATTTGCTCCATCACCCGTTTGACATCTGCAAAATCGAGGTTGATGAACCCGGGGATGGTTATGAGGTCGGCTATCCCTTTTACCGCAAACAGGAGCACGTCATCGGCCATTTTCATGAGTTCCAGAAAAGGGGTGTCCTTGCTCCCCAGCGCCCGTAGCCTCTGATTGGGGATGATCAGCAGGGTATCAACGTCTTTCTTTAGTCTCTCAATACCGGCCAGGGCCGTTTTCATCCTCTTTTCACCCTCAAATTCAAAGGGTTTTGTCACGACAGCCACGGTCAATGCCCCATTGTTCCTGCTTTCGCGGGCGATAATAGGCGAGGCACCGGTTCCCGTTCCCCCGCCCATGCCGGCGGTAATAAAGATCATATCCGCGCCTTCGGTGGCGGCCCTGATGGTCTCCACGCTTTCCTCCGCTGCAAGGGCACCCTTTTCGGGGTCGGCTCCGGCTCCCAGCCCGTTGGTTAAGTGTGCCCCCAACTGCAGCTTGTCGAGGGCGGCGTTCAGGTCGAGAGCCTGTTTGTCAGTGTTTGCCGCTATGAAATCAACCCCCCTGAGTCCGGCTGCAATCATATTGCTGACTGCATTGCCCCCTGCGCCGCCGACACCGAAAACCTTTATCTTGGCGCTCGGGCCTTCTTCAATAAACTGATATCTCATAATTACCCTCCCTTCTCTGTCTTATTATTCCTGTTCTACAAACCATCGTTTCATTCGAGTCACGATCCGGTTAAAGATGTTGGTATCTCTTATCCGGAATTCTTTTTTCCTTTTCCGTTCCTTAGCCCCATAAAGCACCAGACCGACTGCCGTTGCATACATGGGGCTGTTCACAATCTCCTTGAGCCCCCCGATATTGTCCGGATACCCGATACGAGCCGGCATATTAAAGACCTGTTCCACGATCTCCGGCACGCCCGGCAGAAGCGATGATCCGCCGGTTATCACGATGCCTGAGGTTACCAGCTCATCGTAGCCGGACCTGAGCATTTCATGGTGAATGAGGCTGAAAATCTCCTCCACTCGCGGCTCCAGTATCTCTCCCAGTATCTTTCTGCTGATCGTTCGAGGTTCCCTGCCGCCAACGCTGGGTACTCTAATGGTTTCATCCTGGCCGATCAGCGAGGTAAGGCCGCACCCGTACTTTATCTTTATCTTCTCCGCTTCTTTAAAGGGTGTCCGAATTCCCACAGCGATATCATTGCTCAGGTTGTCACCCCCCAAGGTCAAGACCGAGGTGTGTTTTATGGCGTTCTCCGAGAATATGGCCAAATCCGTTGTGCCGCCACCAAAATCCACGAGCGCTACGCCCAGGTTCCGCTCTTCGTCATTGAGGACTGCCTCACAGGATGCTAGGGATTCAAGTATGATATCATAAACATCCAGTCCTGCCCTGTTGGCGCACTTGATGATATTCTGGGCCGAGGTAACTGCCCCCGTTACGATATGAATCTTGACCTCTAACCGTACGCCTGCCATCCCGGTGGGATCGGTGATGCCGCCCTGGTCATCGACGATGAACTCTTGCGGCAAGGTATGGATAACCTCCCGGTCCATGGGTATGGCAACGGCCCTGGCCGCATCGATGACCCGCTCGATATCCCTTTTGCCGACCTCTCTGTCCTTCAGGGCTATGACGCCGTGGCTGTTGAAACCCTTGATATGGCCCCCGGCTATGCCCGCAAACACGGAGCTGATCTCACAGCCGGCCATTGTCTCGGCTTCCTCTACGGCCTCTTTGATGCTGTTTACGGTGTTCTCGATATTGATCACCACTCCCTTTCTGAGCCCGACAGACGGGTGTGATCCCA
>Ga0307378_10001195_pt1 | contig 42998 bp, 31 predicted proteins | sample UN1MG_FD_202238 | JGI IMG/M metagenome (GOLD analysis project Ga0307378, IMG submission 202238) | Soil microbial communities from Risofladan, Vaasa, Finland - UN-1 | ecosystem: Environmental > Terrestrial > Soil > Coastal area > Acid sulfate soil | place: Finland: Risofladan, Vaasa | collected...
GAATGGTATCGAACAGTTCGAGCATTTTCGCATCTCGACCAACTATTCCTGAAAAGGACTGCTCGGTTTTGAGTCGCCGTCGCAACTGAGTCAGCTCCGTAATTTCGCCCTGAAGCTCATTCCTGGCCCGCCGGAATATGTCCGTCCTCGTGACTATTCCGCAAAGTTGCCCGCCGTCGACTACGACCAGCCTATAGATGTTTCTGTTCTCCATAATCCTGCCGGCGCGGAACGCTAAACAGTCAGGCGCAACACTTACTACAGGTGATGACATAACCTCTTCGGTTTTAATTGTCGTCGCATCGGCGCCCTCGGCAACGATTTTTTTCAAAAGGTCACGCTCGGTAACGATTCCCACAACAGAATCACCCTGCAAAACCACAATGCACGATATGTTGTATTTTCTCATTGTTTCGACGGCCTGGGCCAGCGTAGAGGAACTCTGCACAGAATAAACCTGTGTGCTCATTATCTCGCTGATGCTTTGCCAGACGCCGTAAGATGCAAATGCCTGAACAATATCACTTTCGTTAACAATACCAACAAGCCGGTGGTCCTCCAAAATCACGAGCCGCTTGATCCCCCTGTCCTGCATTATCCGCCCGGCTGCAAATATCGATAAGTCTCTCTTAACAATCTGTACAGGTTTGGACATTATCTGTCTGACTTTAATATCAGCCGAATTCTGCTGGCGGTACGTCACGGTTTTGAGAAAGTCTGTTTCCGTGAGAATACCAACGATTTCGTCGTCATCTAAAACAATAATACAGGAGGCGCTATTTGAGGACAGGAGCTTTGCAGCAGAAATGGCGGTCTCGTCCGGTCCGACAGTTAAGACCTCCCCGCTCATGACATCGCCGACATGGAGCCAGACACCGGAGGTGAGTCTCGCAGTTTCCAGTGAAGATTGTGCTGCTTTGTTTTCGGCCATATCGCCAGACAAATCCCTGTCCTCCAAAACACCTCTTCCGCCCGCGCATTACACCAGTTTCTATCGGCCAAAAAAGGGGATGTCTTTTTTACATAAGCGCCTTTAGACAAAACATTTCCAGTCACCGGCCCATTAGCCGAGACTAACTCGGGCTTTGACCAGCCGGCCCATGAAAGACCCCGCCATTAAAAAGCAAAACAGGTATGTTTTCGGACTAAAAACCGGCTCCGCCGGTGCGTCACTTGAGGGCATTAAAAAAAACCCCGCAGCGAATCCGTTCGCCACAGGGCCATATAAGTCCAAGGTACAATCCTGCACCTTTGACTACTCTTGTTCGGCGTCCTCCACAATCTTGTCCAGCTTCTTTGTGCCCGTCTGTGTTTTTCTTGGTATCTTTACAGCCACCCCGAGTCGTCCAAGCTCACCGGCGACCTCAGGCTGATTCGGGTTCAGGCGGAAACTACGCATCAAATAATCCTGTGCTCGGGCCTTGTCGTTTTTGCTAAGATAATAATAGCCAACCTGCCTGTTAACCTTTGCGGAATCCGGCGCCAGATTGAGCGCCTGCTGATAACAAGCCAGTGCATAGTCGTCAAGCCCTTCCCTTTGAAAAGCCAGTCCCAGGCGAAGTGAGCCCGCTGCGGAAGCAGAAACCTGATTCATATAAATGTCGGCGTACAACTGGGAGCGTTGAATGTTTTGGCTGTCTATAAAAAGTTTTACCATTGCGGCCTGTGCGGGTCGATATGCGGGGTCAAAGGCAAGTGCCACGTTGTAATGGTACTCTGCCTGTGTCCAAAGGCCATCCTCATGATAGAGCTTGCCCAGTTTAAAGTGTGCCTGTGGGTTCTCAAACTTACGGTCAACCTTTCGAAGCAATTCGGCTTTTTGTTCTTCGGCCAGCGTCAGCTCTCTTATCTCTCCAGAAACCCTCGGGCCGTGACTTTTCGCCGATGAACCACAGCCGCCAACCAGAAACGTACAAATCAAAAAGGCTGTTATAAAGGCGTGCGTTTTAACTGTCATCTTTCGCCTCCCTTTTCGCAAGTTGCGCCCCCAATTTGCCATAACATCGTCTCCAGTTAATCGGCTGTTACCTGTTTCGGGCATATGGCAAAAAACCACGAAGCCATTTTGCCACGCAGTAAAAAGCTTTGCAAGCAAAATTTTTGTTTTTTTTTGTAATAAAAGTTATCCGGTTTCCGACTATCATAATAGCGGCATGATATTCCAGAGGAATGCACTTGCAAGTGACTGATTGGCGATTAATAGTTGATAAGCACGGTCGAGCCGTGTGGGAGACCGCTTACAGGCTGCTGGGCAACCAGGCAGACGCGGCGGATTGTTTCCAAGAAACGTTTATTTCTGCTCTTGAGGTCTCAAAACGGCAGCGTGTGCGGAGCTTTTCGGCTCTTTTGGTCAGGATTGCAACCTCCCGGGCCATAGACCAGCTTCGCGAGCGTTATCGTCACTCGAAGCATCGTGAAGAGGCGGTTGACTTGATTCTCGTTCCAAGCCGGGGGCCCGGACCTATCGAGCAGGTACAGGTGCAGGAATTGACGGGCAGGCTGCGAAAGGCACTGTCCCACCTGGGCCCGCAGGAAGCACAGGTTTTTTGTATGCATTGTTTGAATGATATGAGTTACCGGCAGATTGCGAAAGGGCTCGGTCTGCAAACAAGCACGGTGGGTGTGCTTCTTCATCGGGCAAGAAGAAAACTACAGGATTTTCTCAAGGTGACGTGATGAAAAAGAAAAATAATAATACTCTTGATGATGCGGTGAAGGCTCTGAAAAACGAGCCTATTTCTGAGGGACCACCCAAAGAAATTTTAGATGACACACTTCGGAAGCTAACTGATGCTTCGTGGGAAGAGTTGAGGAAAAGCGTAGCAACAACAGAAAAGATAAAAGTTTCGAAGAAGCTCATACAATTTGGTGCGGCGGCAGTGATAATAATTGTGTTGGGCTTGCTATTAATTAGTGTCTTTACCGGGCCGGAGGGACAAGAGGTTATAGAAGTCGCGCGGGAGGCAATCGAGGCAAAAGGCGTTGCTGAAACAACGGAACCGGATTTGGATATTGCGACCGAACGTCTCTCTGCCAGACTCCAGGAGGAATTGGAAAGCATTGAGGAATTCTTTGCGGCCGGTGACGTGGGCAGTCTTGTAGCGATGCTGAATGAGGGGATGTATGAAAGTAAAATAGCGGCAGCGAACTATCTTGGAGAAATCGGTGATTCGCGTGCCATCACGGCCCTGGAGGAATTGAGCCTGCGGTATGGAGACGACGAAGCGGGCAATCCCTTTGTCGGCGCCATCGAACAAATTAACGCCCGAGTTCAAGCTGAAGAAACGAAACTTGCCAAGCAGTCCACTGATATCATCCAAACTCAACCTGCAGCACAAAAAGAAGTCTCCGCTGAGACCAGAATCATAAACGAACAAAAAAACATCCATGGCTGGCTCATGGACCCTGCGGGTAATCCGGTCGCCGGAACAATCCAGCTTGGCGGCCTGACAGTAGCGACTGAAGAAGATGGTTCATTTACCATTCCGGAGCCGGACTATAAAGAACAAAACTCATTCATCGGACAGGCATTGAGTGCTCAGGGGGATTTAGGCAGCTTCTTTGTCTGGAGTAGAGGCAACGATATTAATAACGCTGAAATAATCGTTGAGCCTTTAGCAAGCGCTACCGGACTGGTCGTAGATGCAAACGCCGAGCCTGTCGCGGATTTTGAATTGAAGATATCTGTTTTCAGTAAAGAGAGGCTGACTTCCCAAAGTGCTATCGGGGAGGAACTCTGGAAGTCCCAAAGTTATACAGACGGCTCATTTGATATTAATTCCATGCCGACCGGAGTTGGCTTGCGGTTAACTATTGAAAAACCCGGCCATAAAACAGCGATTGACCTTGACGGCCTTGCCGCCGGTGAGAACCTTGACCTTGGGCAGATTACACTCGAACCAACCGAAGAGCGCGGCCAAGATACCCAGTGGAACTGCTCAATCGAGGGTTTTATTATCAATGAGAACAACGAGCCGCTTGCCGGGGCAAAACTTGATATTGGGCCTATCGGCGAAGAACGTTTTACTATCGAAACCGACGCAGAGGGCTGGTATAAACTAACAGGCCTACCGAAAGACGTGGAGGTGAAAATAGTTGCATTGGCTGATGGTTACGGCCACAATCCCTTCACCTACAAATGCTCGGAGCCCAACAACATAGCAGACATCCAGATATTTCCGCCGGCCTATGACTGGTACGACAAGCCCGCTCCGCCTTTATTCGTTGAAAAATGGTTTAATACCGAGCCTATAACGCTCGAAGAATTAGCGGGACAGGTCGTACTGCTGCACGTCGGAGCAAATCTTAAAGAACGCCCCGAGGAAATTCAGGAATTGAAAGAACTCTCCGAAACGTATGCTGAAAGCCCATTAGTTTTTATCGCAATACACGAACGAGCGAGAGACATTACAGAAGACGATATTCAACAACTCATCGAGGAAAACGATGTTAATTTTCCGTTTGGCATCGACCAGCAAAGCGACGTCGTCACAGATATGATGCTGCCGGAATCCCGGCCTCAGGGCCAAAACTCAGTCAGGCCTGCCCGAAGGGACCTGCGAGCTGCTGGGGCAACCTGCTCGATATACGAAGTCAAGGCAAATCAGGCATATTATCTCATCGACAAAAACGGACTTCTGCGCATCTCGCCGACCCAAACCAACCTTGAGGAATGGATAGAATATCTTCTCAACGAATAACCTCTACATCTTAACCAAGCAGTTTCGGCTACAGGTTCCGGGGGAATTTTAGATGTCGAGGTTTTGTACTTCGAGAGCGTGGTCTCGGATGAAGTTTCTTCGTTTTTCGACGTCGTCGCCCATGAGAATACTAAAGAGGCGGTCGGCTTCGCCGGCGTCTTCGAGCTTGACGCTGAGCAGGGTGCGGGTTTTTGGGTTCATTGTCGTTTCCCACAGCTGGTCGGCGTTCATTTCGCCGAGGCCCTTGAAGCGCTTTATCTCAATGCCTTTGCCGCCAATTTGTCTTATTCCCGAACAAATCTGGCCCAGCGACGCAATTTCGTACTCGTCTTCTCCGCTGATTAGTTTGAACTTAGTGGGCTCGGCTTCGCCTGAGACTTTCTTTGCGGCCTTTAAAAGAAAATCCCTGAGGTCGAGGCCGAACTGGCTTTTTAGCTTTTCGTTTATTTTGTTAATCCGGTCGACCTCGTGCAATTCTTCGGTGACGACGAGCTCTTGCTCGGCGGTTTCGGCCTGTTCTATGCGGGGTTTTAATTCATCGGCCCTTTTCTCGTATTCGGCTTTGTCGTAGTAAATCTCGTCCTGACCGTCGGCGCAAACGCGAAATCGCGGCAGCTCTTTCCCGTCATAATAAGACTGCACAAACTCGCTAAAATCGATTCCTCGTCTGTTAATAACCGCAATGGTGCGCTCGGCGTCAGCGAGAATCTTTACCAGTGAGGAGAGTTCACTGCCTGAGATTTTTTTCTGTTTTCCATTTTCCCTAACCGCCAATTCGGTGCCTTCGAGTCCGCGGGTAATCATTCTCCTGCGCATCTCTGTTTCGCTGAGGACATACTCTGATTTCTTTTTTCCTTTTTCTTTGACTTCATAGAGCGGCGGCTGAGCGATGTAAATCATACCACTGAGGAACAACTGTACCATCTGGCGGAAGAAAAATGTCAGGAGCAGCGTCCTTATGTGTGCGCCGTCGACGTCGGCGTCGGTCATAAGTATCACCTTGCCATACCTGCACCTATCCAAATTAAATTCGTCGGCGCCGATGCCAGTACCGAGTGCACTTATAATGGTTCGGATTTCATCGTGCGCGAGCATTTTTTCGAGACGAGCTTTTTCGACGTTAAGGATTTTTCCCTTCAGTGGCAGTATAGCCTGGATATTTCTGTCTCGTCCGGCCTTGGCCGAACCTCCTGCTGAATCACCCTCGACGATAAATATCTCGGTACCGGCTTTCTCCTTACTGGCGCAGTCCCAGAGTTTCCCGGGTAGGTTTGTGCTGCTAAGGGCGCCTTTTCGTCTGGTCAGTTCGCGCGCCTTTCTCGCGGCTTCTCTTGCGGCGGCGGCCTGTATGGCCTTGTTTAGAATGCGCTTAGCTTCGGCGGGGTGTTCCTCCAGAAAATGGCCAAGGTGTTCGTTAACCGTAGTCTCGACGAAACTGCCGACTTCGGGGTTTGTCAGGCGGACTTTCGTCTGTGCCTCAAAATGGGGGTCGGCGAGCTTTACCGCGACAACCGCGGTCAGGCCTTCTCTGAGGTCGTCGCCCGTTGTCGCATGGCCGTTTTTCAGGAGGTTATTTGCCCGGGCGTAATAATTCATCGTGCGGGTCAGCGCCGTTCTGAAGCCCGAAAGATGCGTACCGCCGTCGATATTGCGAATGTTGTTGGCAAAGACCAGTACACTCTCGCTGTAGCCGGTGTTGTACTGCATGGCTATCTCGCAGCTGAGCATAGACTTGGTATCTTCCTTAGCAAAATAAATAACTCCCTTGTGTAAAATTTCTTTGCCGTCGTTCAAATGCCTAACGAAAGCCTTAATTCCCTCCTCGAACTTGAAAATTTCCCTTTTCTGGTTTCTGTCGTCACGGAAAGTAATCTGGAGGCCGGTATTGAGGTACGCCATTTCGCGTATTCTTTTTAGCAGCGTGTCGTACTCAAACTCTGAATCGCCGAATATTTCCTCGTCAGGCTTAAAGGAAATTCTGGTGCCTCCCTTATCGGTCGGCCCGATTTTCTCGACGGGTTTCCTGGCCGTTCCCCTAACGCACTCTAAATGGTAATGCTGGCCGTCACGATAAACATCGGCCTCGAGCCATTCGCTAAGCGCATTTACCACGCTGACACCGACGCCGTGCAAGCCGCCGGCCACCTTATAGCTGTCACTGTCAAACTTGCCTCCAGCGTGCAGAGTTGTCAGCACCACCTCCAAGGCGCTTTTCTTTGCGCCCTTGTGCTCTTCGACCGGTATTCCCCTTCCGTTATCCTCGACCGTGCAACTTCCATCGGCCTGGATGTGTACAGAGACGTTGTCGCAGTAGCCGGCCAGGGCTTCATCTATCGAGTTGTCCACCACCTCATACACAAGATGGTGCAGTCCGCCGCTGCCACGGTCGCCGATGTACATGTCCGGGCGCTTGCGGACGGCTTCGAGCCCTCCCAGTATCTTTATATTGCTCGCGTCGTAAGTATGGTCTTTTTTCATAAACAGGCAGTCCGCTTTATTATTTAATCAACACCAATCTTAATCTTTGTTATGCGTGCCGCCGGACATTGTCTCTGGAGCTGCTCAAGAAGCTCGTTGCTACAAAGCCTTAGTTCGTGCACATATGACGGCGAATCCGCAATCACCCTGACCTGGCTGGAAGAGATAGAAGCTATTCTGCAATGCTCGCGAAGTTCAGCCGGCAGCAGCTGACCCCATGTCTCGACCACCGAACCGAATTTGGCCTGCTGGGGCGAAATTCTCCTGTTCATAAGCTGCTCGGCAATATCGCCGAGCTTAGCCTCTCTGCTCGGTTTTTTCTTCGAACGCCACTTGATAATCCTGCGGAATTGTTCATTCTGGTCCGTCATTTTTACGAAGATTAAGATTGAACGCTTATGGGCTTCAAAAGGGTTCCTTAAAACACTGTTGAATAGTTTTTAACCCAGATTGATGGGCATAAGAACGTAAAGGAAATTCTGGCCGCTTTTTATAAGCCCGGGCCTGTCCGTCTGGCCTAATTCCATTTCAAATTCCGGGGTCTTGATGGCCCGAAGAACGTCGATGAGAAACTGGGGATTGAAGCCAATCTCCATCGGCTCGCCCTTGTATTCCACGGCCATATTAATCTGAGCATCTCCGGCCTCAGGGGCCCTCGACGAAAACACAATTGCGCCTTTGCTTATGGAAAGCTTGACTCCTCTGGACTCCTCGCTTGTCAAAAGTGCCGAACGACGAACGGCGCTCAAGGTAGCCTCCGTCGACAATGTCAGCTTCTTATCCGAATCCGTTGGAATAATATCCTCATACTTCGGGAAGTTACCCTCAACAAGATTAGAGCTTATCACCACGTTTGCGCAGCTAATCTGGATCTGATTATCCACGAGTTTGACCGAGACGGTGTCTTTCTCGCTGTTGCCCAGTTTGTCCAGCAGATTCATGGTTTTCGCCGGCACAATTATCTTCGCCCCTGCGATATGTTCGGCGGGCGCCGAGGCCATATTTACCCTGCACTTGGCCAGTCTCCTGCCATCTGTCGCAACCAGCGTGAGCTTCTTGCCCTTGAACTGCCACAAAACCCCGTTAAGCGCGTAGCGCGTGCTTTCCTTAGCTGCAGCGAAAAGGCACTGTTCAATGCCCGACTGAAGGTTCCCAAGTGAAATTTCGATATCCGCCTTGCCATCAAAACCGGGTACGACCGGGAACTGGCCCGCATCATGGCCGTAAATTGTAAAGTGGCTGTCGGAGCCCTTTATCTCACATGTTCCTTCAGAGGCCTGCAAAGATAACGTTTCGTCGGCACTTTCGCGCACTATAGCAGCCAGACGGTCCGCGGGAATTACTGCCTCGCCGGCCTCATGAATCTTGGCACCAGAGACCAAGTAGTTAATGCCGACCTCCAAGTCTGTTGCGCAAATTTTGATTTCCTTTTCGCCAGCTGCAATCTTCACGCAGCGTAGTATGGGCTTGGGTGTTCGGCTGGGAATTACAGACGTGAGCAGCCCCAATGCGTCAGAAAGCGCATCCCTGCTAAAATCGACCTTCATAATAAACCCCTATCAACTCTTCAAAAGGTTAAAATTCAGAGCCTTATCGGCACCAAAGACAGCGATGTAGTTTATACTAAAAACAACCCTCCCACAACACTATTTTTTTTGAAAAAACCACCCTGACAAGGTGTTGTTTCCAGCCGGAGGTTACATTGGCGGTTTCATACTTTAAGTTGTGGTAGATATGATTAATATATTAGTGAAAAATATAGTATTAATCGTCATATAACCGGTGGGATTGTTGGGTTTCCCCGGCTTGCTTTTGTTAACTCCTTGTCTAATAATAAGTTACCAGGCGTAGGAGTAAAGAAGTTCCTGTGGATAACCTGTTAGGCAAGTCGTTGTATTCTATGTTTGTGTTAAGAGTGATTTGCTTGAGTCGGCACCGGCTGGTTAGTTCTTCTTGAAACTAACATCGTTTTTAACAGCTTATCCACAGGCAGTTATCCCTGTCGGTGAGGGCTTTGTAGGGGGTAAATTTTTTTTAAAAAAGGCCTTGACAAGTTAGTTAAGGTATATATAATTCGCATATAAACAATTATGGTTATGGAGTACAATCATGTCGCTAAAGGAAGAATTAAATCTGCGAAAACCAATAGCTTTGCTTTCTCACAAGGCCCTTCTTAACATCTATTATACCGCCTCGTGTCTGAAGAAGCGTGCTGACGAATTCTTCCGCCCTTATAAATTGACTGACGTTCAGTTTAACCTTTTGGCCCTGCTGAGTCATCAGGCGGAGCCAGGCGAGGGACTTAGCCAGGCTCAGATAAGTGAGATGATGCTGGTCAACCGCGCCAACATAACTTCTCTTATAGACCGCATGGAGAGGGCGAATCTTGTTCGTCGAACCACATCTCTGGAGGACCGTCGCAGCAATGTGATAAAGCTTACGGCTCGCGGCAAGAAGCTGTTTGCACAGCTTGACCCACTGTACATCAAAGAGGTTAAAAAGGTGATGGCGCCCTTAAGGGAGAGTGAGCAGGAAAATCTTATGGAAATGCTCAGGAAAATCCGCAAGAAACTTTCCAGGTAACGAGGGACTAATAAAAAGCAATGGAAACAAAAAAGAGAGCGTGCTGAGGTAGTTTATATATTGACAATATATATACATACCAATTTTTAAGGAGCAGCGGAAATGAACAAAAAATTTAAGCTTCCAGAAAGGAAGAAAGCCCGGAAAATAACGCTCACCTTACTTTTGGCGTGTGTTGCTCTGCTGGTAACGGTCTTTGGCATCAGGGTCGGTTTCGGGCCGGCCGGTCTTTTGCCAATAGGCATGTTATTAACTTATACCGCCACAGCCGCGCTGGTGCTGGCATTTGTGCACCGCTGGCGCAGGGCGTGGAAGTTCCTGGTTCTGGCGGTTGCGTCACTGGCAGGTTTTTTTCTTTTTGTTTTACTGGAAAATCTTTCTTATGCCCTGGGCCAGATGGCGGCTGATGTTGCCTTATTGCATCATTTGGGCGAGTTTTTCCATGGGTTTTTCTTTTGTATAGCAATTTTTGTTTGTCCGGCAGGCTTTTTCGTAGGCGTTGTCGGCAGTTTTGTCGTAGCAGCAGTGAATTTCAGGAAGCGGCAGTTTGTCGGGCACTAAAGTCCTGAGTTGCTTGCAATTTTACGAAGAGTTCTTATAATAGCCAAGCGTTGGCGAGAGCTGTAGAGGCAAATAATGGACGGGAAGTCACGGCGGGAGACAATTGAATCAGGTCGCAGCGGGGAGAGTCGCCCCCTGCCGCTGCGCGCGAGGGGAAGATATTATCTCGGCATCGATGTCGGTTCTACGAGCAGTGACATTGTCCTTCTTAACCAGGCCAAAGAGGTAATTTTCTCCGACTACAGGCGAACCATGGGCAGGCCAATCAGAACTGCGCGTTCTCAGCTGGAGCGATTATTTAAGACGGCAAATCCCCAAGAGATTATTCTTACCTCGGTTACCGGCTCGGCCGGCCGGCTGCTGGCCCGACTGCTCGGTGTTACTTTCGTAAACGAAGTTCCTGCTCAGGCCGCCGCCATACATCATCTTCGTCCCCATCTGCAACAAGCCACTGTTATCGAGATGGGCGGCCAGGACAGCAAGCTTATCTTTATCTCAAAAGAAAACGGGAGCTGCAGAGTGCGGGACTTCGCGTTAAATACGGTCTGCGCGGCGGGTACGGGGTCGTTTCTTGACCAGCAGGCCCAGCGGCTGGGCATAGATATCGAAAACGAGTTCAGCCAAATGGCCCTGCAGAGCAAAAGCGTCCCGCGAATGGCCGGAAGATGCTCGGTCTTTGCGAAAAGCGACATGATACACCTCCAGCAGCAGGCGACGCCGACGTCGGACATAATAGCCGGGCTTTGCCTGGCGTTGGCAAGGAACCTAAAGGGCAACCTCGGCTGTGGCAGAGAATTTCCAAAGCCCATTGTGTTCACCGGAGGGGTTGCGGCAAATGCCGGTGTGGTACGCGCGCTGGAGGAAGTGTTCGAACTGCCGCAGGGTAAGCTTGTTGTGCCCGAGGAGCATTTTTTCACCGGCGCAATCGGCGCTGTTTTGATAGCAGAAAAAAGAGGAGATAAGAAAGCCACTGTCCCTGCCAGCACGTTCCTCGAGCAGATTGACAGGTACCTCCGACAGCGGGGCTTGGCTTTGCGGTCTGCGCCGCGCCGCGAGCCGCTAAGCGGCCCATCGGCGCCGGAGCCTAAGAGCAGAGTTTACTATGAGCTGCTTGAGGGCACGGACCATTGCGTTGACGCCTATCTCGGCGTTGATGTCGGCTCGATAAGCACAAACGTCGCTGTCATAAATAAACAGCGGCAGGTCCTTGCAAAAGCGTATTTGATGACTGCGGGCCAGCCCCTGGAGGCTGTCCGGAGGGGGCTGGAAATTGTCGGTGGAAGAGTCGTGGGTAAAGTGAATATCCTCGGAGCGGCGACTACCGGTTCGGGCAGGTACCTGACCGGCGATTTCATTGGCGCCGATGTTGTTATTAACGAGATTACGGCTCAGGCTGCAGGTGCAGCGGTTGTAAATCCTGATGTTGATACCATCTTCGAGATAGGCGGTCAGGACAGCAAATACATATCTCTCGAAAACGGTGTTGTTGTCGATTTCGAGATGAACCACGCCTGTGCCGCGGGCACGGGTTCTTTTCTTGAGGAGCAGGCCCAGCGGCTCGACATAAATATTGACAAGGAGTTTGCTGAGCTGGCTCTGGCGAGCAAGTCGCCGATAAAGCTCGGCGAAAGGTGCACCGTCTTTATGGAGTCCGACCTGCTGAGCTATCAGCAGCAGGGCGCCGAGACCAGCGAGCTTGTGGCGGGGCTCAGCTATTCCATCGTTTCCAATTATCTTAACCGTGTTGTCGGCCGGCGAAAAATCGGCGACAATATCTGTTTTCAGGGAGGCACAGCCTTTAATAAAGCTGTCTGGGCCGCTTTTGAAAAAGTCACCGGCAAAGTCGTTATGGTTCCCGACCATCACGAAGTGACAGGCGCCATCGGGGCTGCGGCAATTGTCGCCGAGCACATGGGAAATTTACGACAACTCGGACGAAAGACAAAAAGTTCCTTCAGGGGGTTTGAAAATCTTGTCACCTTGAAATATTCCGTCGAATCCTTTACCTGTGAGCACTGCCCGAACCATTGTGAAATAAAGAAGGTACAGCTACCCGAAACCGAGCCGCTGTATTACGGCTCACGCTGTGACAGGTACAACGTAAAGAGAAAATCGGACAGTAAAAAAACAGCCGGCGCTTTTGAATACCGAAGAAAAAAGCTGTTCGAATTTGCCGGACTAAACGGCGAAAAGTCACCTGCCTGCAAAGCCAGTGCTACAATGGGCATTCCGATGGCGCTGGTCAACCTGGAGCTTTTGCCGTTTTTTGTGAGGTTTTTTAAGTCGCTTGGCATTGAGGCGGTGACTTCCGGCGGCACCGACAAGGCAATTATACAAAAAGGGGTGGAGTCCGTTACGGCCCAGCCGTGTTTTCCGGTGAAAGTTGCGTACGGCCATATCGCCGAGCTGATAGAACGGGAAGTTGATTATATTTTTCTGCCCAGCATAGTTTCGGCCAAAGTCGAATTTCCGCAAAACCGGCACAACCAGTTGTGTCCCTATATACAGTCGCTGCCGTACCAGGTCCGCACCGCTTTTGCCGACAAACTTGTGAACACAAAAATCCTTACCCCTGTGATTCGCTTCGGTGACGGCCCCAGGCTGCTGAGAAGAAGCTTTTTTGAACTTGGCCGGAAGCTTGGTGTTTCACGGTCGGCGGTTAACAAAGCCCTTAAAAAAGCTCTTGCCTCGCAGTTCGGTTTTGAGCGGGCGATGAAGCTAAAGGGAAAAGAAATTCTCGATAAACTCAGACCCGACCAGAAATTGTTTGTTCTGATTTCCCGCCCGTACAACGGTTGTGACGAGGGCCTGAACCTGCAACTTCCCAAGAAGCTGACGGACCTTGGCGTTGACGTGATACCGATGGAGATGCTGGCTCTGGACGAGGCGCCGGTCGCGGACCATTCATTACACAGCAAGATTTACTGGAGTTACGGCCAGAAGATTTTGCGGGCGGCTGAAATAATAAAGAACGACCCGAGGCTTTTCGCGATATATCTTTCGAATTTCAGTTGCGGCCCCGACTCATTTCTGCTGACGTTCTTCAAGGACATAATGAGTAAGAAGCCGTGTCTTCTTCTGGAGCTTGACGAGCATTCGGCCGATGCCGGCGTTATCACACGGCTTGAGGCGTTTCTTGACAGCCTGAAACACTACCGACCCGATGGAAAGAAACAAATCCGCACGGCAAAAAGAACGTTACCTGCAGAGACCCTGACGCCGCAGCGTACTTTATACATTCCATATATGAGCGAGTGCTCCTATGGTGTGGCGGCGTGTTTCAGGGCGCACGGTCAGCCTGCTGAAGTTATGCCGATGGCCGATGAAGCGACTCTTTTGCGCGGCAGAAGATACACGACGGGAAAGGAGTGTCTGCCCTGCGCCATCACGACAGGTGATATGCTTAAAGTAATAGGTTCCAGAGACCCCGACAAGACGGCCTTCTTTATGCCCGGCAGCTCGGGCCCGTGCAGGTTCGGGATGTACAGTTGTATGCATCGGCTGATACTGAAATACGCAGGCGCAGAAAACGTCCCGGTCATAGCTCCGAATCAGGACAGCAACTTCTACAGGGAGTTCGCCCAAAGCGTAAACGGTTCGGCCGCCGTGGGTGTTATGAGGCGTATGTGGACCGCCACCGTGGGAATCGATTTGCTTCGCAAAGTTTTGTTTAGGTTGAGACCCTTTGCCGCTGAGCCGGACCAGATAAAAAAGGTTTTCGAAACTTCCCTCAACAGATGGACAGAGGCCGTCGAAAACCGAAAGCCCTTATCATTTATGAAGTCTCTTATGAAGTCTTTTGCCGGTGATTTTGGAGCCATCGAACTGGATAACAAAGTGTACAAACCGAGAATCGGCGTTGTCGGTGAGATTTATGTTCGGAGCCATCCCTTTGCGAACATGAATATAATCGCCCGACTCGAAGAGCTTGGTGCCGTCTGCGACCTGGCATCACTGTCTGAATGGGTCTATTACACGAACTTTACGCGAAGCCGGAAGGCCGGCCGCGAAGGCCAGCTGCGAAACTTCCTGAGCAACAAAGTTCAGGATTACTTCCAGCACAGGATTGAAAAAACTCTCGCCGAGCCGCTCGAAAAAAGATTCGGTCCGCTTGTCGAGTCGCCCATAGAGCATGTAATAAAGGTGGCGGAGCCTTATTTGCACGATTCGTTTGAGGGTGAGGCCATATTGAGCGTCGGCAAAATCATTGAGTATCATCACCATGGTTTCGGGGGTGTCGTTAACGTAATGCCCTTTAGCTGCATGCCTTCGACGGTTGTGAGCAGCCAGACCATGCGTCTGAGCGCCGACTGCGGCGGGATGCCGATTTTGAATTTAAGCTTTGACGGCCAAGAGGACGCGACCCTGACGACCCGCCTCGAGGCCTTTATTGAGCAGGTAACCGCTAGAGAAAAAGGCGTCGTAAGCGCTGTAGAAGTAACGGCCGGGGTCGGGTGAGAGTCCCTGCTAAAGTCTCTTATTCCGGGCTATTATATTCTTTGCGATATTTACAATTTTTTCCCGCAGAGCTTTTGGTGCAAGTACCTGTACCTGGTCGCCGTAGCCGAGTATCCACCATGTAATTTCGCCGAGGCCGTCGACGCGAAACTCGACTGTTGCCGAACCGTCATTGTTTCGCGTGATTTTTTGCGTGCTGTGCCATTGCACTTCCGAGACGTTTTCAGCAACCATGGGCAGAAACCGCAGCTTGACGTTGTAAATTCTGCCCTCCGGTATCATCGACCAGGCTCTGCCCAGATAATCGTCCAGGTCGAACTTGTCACCGTCAAGAAAACATTTCTCCAGGAGCTCTATTTGCCTGATACGGTTGAGCTTGAACGTACGGACGCTTTTATGCAGACTCGAAAAGCCGAGCACATACCAGGCGCGTTTGTTATAAAGCAGATGGTACGGGCACAATTCGAGTTCGATGACCCCGCCTTCAAAGAGGGAATGATACTGGATATTTACCTTTCGTTTTTTCGCTATTGATTTTTGCAGTTGCCCGAAGATTTTGTCCAGCTTGCCCGTCGGCACCTGTGCTTCCGGTATCGCGGAGATGTTGCGCAGCGCGGTGTTGCAGTACTTTTTGATTTTTGGGGGGAGGTTGTTCTCGATTTTCAATGCTGCAAAAAGCGCCGAGCTTTTAAACGGCATTTGCATTTTGCTTGCTGTCTTGTATGCCAGCAGGAGCAGACTTAAGGCCTCCTGCAGGTTCAGGTCTATAGGCGGCAGAAAGAACTCCGGGTCGATGGTATAGCCGCTGGTTCTGGGGCAGTAGTGGTACGGTACTCCTATGGCCTGCAGTTCTTTCAGGTCTCGAAAGACCGTCCGCCGGCTTGTCCCGAACAATCGCGCCAGGTCGTCGGCGGCGTAACTTTCACCCGCCTGTAATGTTGTCAAGAGCTTGACTATTCTGCTGGTTCTGCTGGACTTCATAAACAGGCCTTTGTCGAATTCTTTCCCTCCTCTCCCTCAACGGTCAACGGCACCACGATTATACAGCTACCATGACACTAATGTCAAAGCTTTGCTTATTCGTAACAGTCGGCGGGGCCAATTGTCGATTTGTGTAAGCCTTTGGCGAAAAGAAACTGCCTGACGCTGGTACAGAGGTGACATTTGTCTGCGTATCGGTCGGCCTTTTTATAGCCGTTGGTTTGGGCCTGCTCAAGTAATCCGGCAGGTCCGGACTTAAAGAGCGCTGCGACAAATTCGCTGTTTGACGGGTCGAACTGTTCCCAGATTTCATCGAGGGGGCTGTCACCCACGTTGCCGATGATTATGCCGCTGCACGTTCCGCTGAAGATATTCCCGTAGGGGTCGACGTGGACTGACTTTGCGCCGAGAAAGTCCGATTTACAATTTAGCGAACAAATTCTCTCTGCCGGTACCGAGGTGACTTGTTCGGCGAGTGTACCTGCCGCCCTGCCGGTAAACCGGCACGGATATTGCTTTAGAGCTGAAATATAGTTTTGGCTTTTTTTCTCCTTTGTGATGTTTTTCATTTTTACCGGATTGTCGAGATATTTTTGCCAGCGGATAAGCGTGCGGTGCTTACCGAGAATTTTAATTGCCGCTTCTGCCAGTCGCCGAACCGGTTCGATATCAACGTATTGCTGATGAAACGCATCGCAGCTTATTTTAAGCCTGACCATGCCGAGTTCGTCGAGCATCTTTAAGCGTTCTTCGATAATCTTTTCATTTTCCGCCCAGAATCCGTTTGTTTCTATCAGGTCGATTTTGCCAAGCCCTTCTTTTTTGCCTGCTCTTAGTATTTCGCAGAGCCTATCGAAATAGAGAAAGGGTTCGCCGCCTGTGAGATGGATTTTCGCGGTGTCACCTGCGAGTTTTTTGAGCGACTGCCAGGCGTTTATCGCGGTATCGACCGGCATAAGGCCGCCTTTTTCCGGGCTGCAATTATAATAGCAGAACTGACAGCTACAGTTGCACTTGTACGTCAGCAGCAGGCCCGCTGAACGCCAGAGCTTTAACTTTGGCTCGGCCCGGCCTAAATTCTTGTTGTAGGTGTTATCACGGAGCTGTTTCATAACTTTTTTGCTCGATGGTTTATCTCAATAGTGTTTTTTAAGGTGAATCTGTATGACGGTGATGTCGGCGGGTGTTATGCCGCCTATTCGAGCGGCGCGGGCGAGCGTCTCCGGCCGAAATGCCGAGAGTTTTTCCTTTGCTTCAGCGCGAAGGTGTTCAATCCGCTGGTAGTCCAAATCCGCTGGAATCTTCTTTTTCCGGAGCGTGTGGAATCCCGCCACCAGCCGCTGCTGCTTGGCCAGGTAGCCTTCGTACTTGGCGTCGATTACCACGGCTTCGACCACATCTTTTGTAAACCCTTCGGCTTTTATATATGCGTTATCGGACAGCTTCCCAGCTATGGCGCTATGAGGTTTGCGAAGATGTTCCCAGAGACTCGAGCCGCCGGAACGTTTGTTTTGAAGGTAATTTTTCAAATTTTCTATTGCATCGACCTTGTTTTTGAACTTTTTGAAGCGATTTTCGTCTACAAGTCCGACCGATTTGCCGATTTGCGTCAATCTTCGGTCCGCGTTATCGGCCCTTAGTGACAGACGAAATTCGGCGCGCGAGGTGAACATGCGGTAAGGCTCGTCAATTTCTTTGGTGAGCAAATCGTCTATCATCACACCGATATACGCCTGGTCTCTGCCAAGGACTAAGGGCTCGGCTTTCTGAGATTTTCGTGCAGCGTTTATTCCTGCGATAATGCCCTGGCCTGCCGCTTCCTCATATCCGCTGGTGCCGTTTATCTGGCCTGCCAAAAACAGCCCCGAGACCTTCTTTGTTTCCAGGTTGCTCTTTAACTGAATCGGCGGACAGTAGTCGTATTCAATCGCGTAAGCGTAATGAAGTATCCTGGCGTTTTCGGTTCCGGGCAGCAACTTTAGCAATTGCTGTTGAATGTCCCGCGGAACCGATGTGCTTATGCCGTTGCAGTAAATCGTCGAAATCTCCTGCTGCTCGGGCTCGAGGATTACCTGATGGCGGGTCTTGTCGGCGAAGCGAACTATCTTGCTCTCGATGCTGGGGCAGTACCTGGGCCCGGTGGATTTGATTTGGCCTGTATAGAGCGGCGCCCGGTCTAAATTGTCGCGCAGGAGCTTATGAATCTTTTCGTTTGTGTATGTAACCCAGCACGGGACTTGTTGGCGTTTTATCGATTCAGTCATGAACGAGAAGGGCTTCGGCTCTTCGTCGCCGTATTGGGCTTCAAGCCTGTCGAAATCGATGGTCGAGGCGTCGAGGCGTGGCGGCGTACCTGTTTTTAGCCGGCCGAGTTTAAGCCCTATCCTCAGAAGGCTTTCGCTTAGCTTCTCGCAGGCGGGCTCACCTAGGCGGCCGCCGGCGGACTGTTCGGGCCCGATGTGCATCAGCCCTCGGAGAAAAGTCCCCGTTGTCAGGACGACCGTCCGTCCCTTATAGGCCGTACCGTCCGAACAAACGACCCGGCTTACTTTATTGTCCTGTGTTTTTATATCCGTGACCATCGACTCGATGATTGTGAGGTTCTCGGTTTGCTTGAGTGCTTCACGCATAAATGTTGAGTATTTGTATTTGTCCGTCTGTGCCCGGGGAGATTGAACGGCGGGGCCTTTCGAGCGGTTCAAAAGGCGGAACTGTATGCCCGCGGCATCGGTGGCGAGTCCCATCAGTCCGCCGAGCGCGTCGACCTCTCGTGCAATCTGGCCCTTCGCGAGGCCGCCGACAGCGGGGTTACAACTCATCCTGGCAATTGTGTCTTTGCTTATTGTAATCAGGCAGGTTTTGGCGCCTATCTTCGCAGCGGCGTATGCCGCCTCGGCGCCGGCGTGGCCGGCACCTACAACGATACAGTCGAAATCATCTCTTTTCATCTGACCGGACCAGCGCAACTGCCGATGCAATCGCAAAGTTAGCGGTGTGGGTTATACTCACGCTGATTTGTTTTACCCCCATACGGGCGGCAATTTTTTCAACTTCGCCCCGGACAGTTACCTCCGGTTGTCCCGAAGGATTGTTCAGAACTTCGATGTCGGTCCAGGCTATCTTGCCTCGCCATCCGGTTCCCATCAGTTTCAGTACCGCTTCTTTGGCTGCGAAACGGCCGGCCAAAGTTTGGGTAGAGTCGCGGTTCGAGTTTGCATAGGCCTGCTCGGCGGACGTAAAGACCCTGTTTAGGAAGCGGTCTTCGTGACGTTCGAGCATCTGCTCTATTCTTTTGAAATCAACAAGGTCTATACCGTGTGCTATGGTTTCCATTTATGTTACCCCGGTCGTTAAAATCTCCGTAAATTAGCACGGCCTATTGCGTACATCGAAGGTAAAGCTGCTTGAGGCAGAGCTCTATGAACGGCTCTCTCTGGCCCACTGCCGCCTGCCGGAGAAGCCTGGCGCTTAGTTTATCCAGAGCCTGCATGCGGCGCTCAATGATTATGCTTGCTTTTATCTGTGCCTGGACTTCATCGAGGGCCTTGACCGTCGCTGACGGTTTGTCTTGCAGCTTCATTATGAAAATATGTTCATCGGTTACTATGGGCCCGGCAATTTCGCCCGCCTTTATCTTTGCAGCTTCAGCCGCCAGTACGTCATAGGGCTTGGCCAAAGAGTCCGGCCCGACCGGTTTCCACAAGCCGCCCATCGGCGCGCGGTGGCCGTGCGAATATTGTTTGGCAAGTTTTGAGAAATCCTCACCCAAATCCAGCCTGGTGCGGAGTTCATTTGCCAGATCGCGCGCAGCGGCTCGCCGGTTCTGGTTCGGGTCGTTTACATCGACCTTGTACGGCTGAATGTCTATCAAACGAAACGTTAGCGTCGCAGGTACTGTGAAGAATTCTTCTTTCATCTTCTCGTAGCGTTCCAGCAGTTCGCTGTAGGTCACCGTCTTTTCGTCGGGAATCTGCGATGCGATATAGCTCTGGCTGAGTATCATCCTCTCCTGATATTTTCTAAAGCCGGCCCAGTCCATACCGCCCTGCTTCAAGGCCTGTTCAGCCTTGGCGTAATCTCCGCCGAACTGGTTGATAAATTTGCGAATCTCTGACTCCACCGCTTTTTCGAGCGCGTCTTCGACGTTATCTCCGGCCTGCTTCTTCGCTTCGTTGTAGAGCAGGATGTCCGAGACCCTGCTTGCGATAAACTTTTCGACTTCGGGGCGGGCAGTTTTGCTGAACTGTTCGAAGTTGCTCCTTTGGGCAAGCGGCCTGAACGCCTCGGTGAGTGCGGCCGCTATTTCTTCGCTGGTTATCGTCTCTCCGGCGACGGAAAGAACAATACCGGCAGAAACTTTCGGCAGGCCCTCCGTTTGCACCAGCGGAATCTGCGCCAACTCTTCTTCCGTAAACCTCGGTTTGTCTTTTCCTTTGCAGCCGGCAAAAAGACAAAGTGCCGCCAAAAACAAAAAAGCACATTTGCGCATAGCCGTTTCTCCTGTAACTTACACTACCTGCCTGCAGAGTGTTTGGTCTTCTCGTACATTTCCAAATCGAAGATCAGCAGCCCTCTGCCAACTCCGGCTTTGTCCCCTTTTTTGGCGTATTGGAACGCCAGGTACCTGCCGTCGTCGCTGACGACAGGGTTCGTCGCCTTGTAACCGGGGTAGTCGTTAAAGCGCGTTATCCTTTCAGTTTTGCCTGACCCGTCGAGTGCCAGCTTGTAAATGTCAAGATAGATTCCGGAAAACTCACCATACTCGACACCCAGGACATTGTGCGCATTGCACTCGGTCAGCGTATATTTGCCGTCGGGGAAAATCCCTTCCGGCTCGTCGTATTGGTCCGGTGCGTTTGAATAGTTTACCACCTCGCCGGTCTCGATGTTAAGCCCCATCACCTCCGAGCCCTGGTAGCCGTATGCGCTGAAGATAATCTCCTTCTCATCGGGCGGTCGAAAGTTTTGTGTTTCCGGCCAGCACTCAAAGGGCAGCTCGCGTGCGTCCATTACCGTCTTTTTGTTAAAAAGTTTCGGTACATCGTTCTCGTAGACGACGTCGGCCATGAGGATTTTTTGTTGCTGTGTCCACGCGATGCGCATATTCTTTCGTGAAACGGCGGGCCCTTCGGAGCAGTGCTCGCCCAGGGCGACCGGCGGGCCTGAGAGGTCTTTCTTTAGCACCCACAGTTCGGCATTTTCCTCGCGTCTGCTTGCCGTCGGGTTCTCGGCGTCAAATTCCCTCGCTCCGGAGAGCAGTATGTCACCGTTAGCAAGGTAGAGCGCCCGGGTATATCCTTCGTGATAGTAATGGTGGGTCATCGGACGAATAATTCCCGTGGCAAGCTCAACTTCATAGACATCGCCGAAAGTCTTTTCGATAAACAATAGTCGCTTACCATCGTGCGAGAAGTCCGCCCTTTGTCCGAATTGTGTCACCTGCCTTATGTAAGGCGGCGGGTCGTCGAGCGGACTTTTGCCCTGGTTGCATTGAGACTTGCCGAAACACATCGGCGTCAAAACCACCGACAGCACCATTATTAAAAATATGTTGCGCATGTATTTCTCCTGTTTGTGTGGTTTATTTGCGTTGAGATTTTTTCATTTCTTCATACATTTGCAAATCGAAGATAAAAATTCCTCTTCCGACTCCGGCCCAGTCGCCTTTCTGTGCATACTGAAAAGCCATATATCTTCCGTCGTCGCTTACGACCGGATTGGAGCTTTTATAGCCCGGATAGTCCGCGAAGAAGGTCAGCCTCTCGGTTTGTCCTGAGCCGTCCAGCGCGAGCTTGTAGATGTCAATCGAACCTGTGCCCTTTAGGTTATGCTTGTCGCACTCGGTCAGCGTATATTTGCCGTCCGGGAAAATCCCTTCCGGCTCATCGTACTGCTGAGGGGCGTTTGAATAGTTTACCACCTGGCCGGTTTCGATGTTCAGGCCGGCGACTTCGCATGCCTTGTACTCGTCGCCATAGGCGCTGAATATCAATTCCTTTTCATCGGGCGGGCGTAAATTCTGCGTCTCGATATCGTATTTCATAATGTCTTTTAAGTCGCGCTTGTCGAGAATCTTCTTTTTGTTTTTCAGTTTCGGTGTGCCGTCCTCGTAAACGATATCGCCGGTATAAAACGCCGCATCCGGGGTCGTGCCGCCAGTGGTCCAGGCGAGTCGCATATTTTTTCGTGAGACTGCAGGGCCTTCATAGCAGTATTCGCCCAGCGCGACCGGTGGGGCGGAGAGGTCTTTTTTGAGTACCCATAATTCGGCGAATTCTTTTCTGCTGGGGACGGGGTCTTTCGCGTCGAATTTTCTCGCGCCGGCAAGCAGTATATCACCGTTGGCAAGATAAAGCGTCCGCACATAGCCTTCGTGATAATAGTGGTGTGTCATCGGCCTGACGGTTCCCGTGGCAATGTCGGCTTCGTAAACGTCGCCGAAGGTCTTTTCAATAAAAAGTATCCTTTTGCCGTCGTGCGAGAAATCCGCCCGCTGGCCGAAATGTGTCACCCGCTTGATATAAGGCGGCAGTTCGTCCAGAGGATTTTTGCCCTCTTTGCGCTGAGATTGCCCAAAACAGTTCGCTGACAACGAAATCAAAGCTACAAACAAAAGTTTGCGCCGCATAATTTTCTCCTGCTCTTAAAGTTTAAGTTTACCCTGTTTTACTCTTGCGAGACCCACCATGGCAAAGTTTCTGAGTAGTAGGCGTGGATTTTCCTTTTAACTTCCAGCGGGTCAATCATCCCCATCTGCCGATAGATGACCTCGCCGCCGGGTTTAACCAGCATCGTATATGGAATTCCGCCGGGCCACTTCGGGTCGACCGCCTCTATAAGCTCGTACATGTTGTCTGAATTGTAATGGAAGTTGTTTGAGGAGGCTTTGAACCTTTTCAGAAATTTGAGCACTCCTTCTTTGTTTTTCGGCGGGTCGGCGCTGATGGTTACCAGCTCGAACTCCGTGGTCTTTCTGTTGCGGTATATCCAGTGGATTTTTACAAGCTCGGGGAATTCTACCACGCATGGTCCGCACCAGCTTGCCCAGACGTTTATCAGGCGCAGTTTCTTCGAATCATTTTTTACCAGCTCGTTTATCCCTTTTGTATCTATTGTTTTGACCGTCACCTCTTCAGCGGCTAGGGACTCGGCTTCCTTTTTCACCGATTCCTGTTTGTCCGACCATTTAATCGAACAGCCGAAAGTTTTGGTTTTTTTCACCGGTACTTCTTCACCGGCCAAAAGCGCCTTGATGGCATTACTCGCATCGGTGATGGTGTCCGGTTTTTCCCGCCATTCGGAACTGTCTATTCTGCCGACGAATTTTAGTTTTCGAGCTTTATCGAAAATAAAAGTATGCGGTGTCGTGACCGGCCCGTATGCCCAGGCAGCTTCGAGCTTGTCGCCGTCGTAGAGATAAGGGAAATTGAAACCCTTGTCCTGTGCGCGGATTTTCATGTCGTCGAACGAATCACCAACATCCGTCCAGGCTAATTCGTCCAGCCTTACCGCTCGCGGGTCGTTCGAAGAAATGCAGACCACCGCCACGCCCTTGTCCTTATAATTATTTGTCAGTTTAATGATTCTGTTTTCGTAGGCCTGAGCAGTCGGGCAGTGGTTGGCCGTAAAGATGACGACCAGAATGTCGGCCTTGGCAAAATCCGCGAGCGTGTAGTTTTTTCCGTCGACGCCCGGCAGATTAAAATCAGGAGCATCCGCACCCAATTCTAACGTCTCCGGCCGCTCCGGAGCTGAAAAGGCAACTGCCGCACCCAAGAGAACAAAAAGCACCACCGAACCGGCAAATCTGAAAAACCTGCCCATATTAAAACCTCCTGCTTATTAAACAGTTATACAAAAAGGGAATTGTACGTCAAAACCGCCGCAGAATCCACAAAAACGTTTTAGCTGCCCTGGCTGAGTATCTTTCTCAGAACGCTCATGAGTGTTTTTGGTTCGAAATAACTCCTTTCCAGGCGCAAGTAAAGGGTTTTCGGGTCTCTGATTCTTACCTTGCCTTTTGTTTTGGCGAACAATGAATCGACCTTACCGCCATGCTTATCAACGAATGTAAATATCAAATCGAGGCCTGAAGCGACTATCGCCTTTATTCCTTCTTTGCTGGCTGCGATTCTAAGCTCGGCCAGCTCCAGCAAGAGTCTTACCTCTTCGGGCAGCGGCCCGTATACGTCATCAAGCTCTGTTTCAATCTGCTGCAAATCTTCTTTTGTTTTCGATACCGCAATCTTTCGATACGCTTCCATGCGGTGCCTGTCCGTTGGGATGTAATTCTTCTGGATGTAGGCGGCAAAACCCAAATCCAGGCTCGCCGTAGGTATCGACTCGACCGGCTCGTTCTTCAATCTGTGCACGGCTTCTGCCAGCAGTTCGCAGTACATCTGGTAGCCAACCAGCTGGATATGCCCTGACTGCTCGGCGCCGAGTATATTGCCGGCGCCTCGAATCTCGAGGTCGCGAAGCGCGATTCTGAATCCTGCGCCCAGATGCGAGTATTCTTCTATCGCCTTTAGTCGTCTTGCGGCTATCGGCGTTATGGAGCGGTCGGCCGGCAGCAGCATATAGGCGTAGGCCCTGTGCTTGTAGCGTCCGACCCTTCCGCGAAGCTGGTGCAGTTCGGCCAGTCCGAAGCGGTCGGCGTCGTTTATAAAAATTGTGTTGGCGTTTGGGATGTCAAGCCCCGATTCGATTATTGTGGTGCAGACGAGCACGTCGGTTTGGCCCAGCACAAAATCTATCATCGCCTTTTCGAGTTCGCTCTTGGCCATTTGTCCGTGCGCGACGGCAAACTTCGCCTCGGGTACGAGCTTTTGAATCTCCCATGCCTTTTTGTCTATGCTCTTTACGCGGTTGTGCAGGAAGAACACCTGTCCCTGGCGGTTTAGTTCCCGCAGAATTGCCTTGCGGATAAGCTGGCGGTTATATCCGGTAACGTTCGTGACGATGCTGCGCCTATCGAGCGGTGGTGTTCCCAGTGAACTTATGTCACGAAGGCCCATAAGTGACATGTGCAGCGTTCGCGGTATGGGCGTGGCGGTCATCGTAAGAACGTCAACATTGACTTTTAGCCTTTTGAGTCTCTCCTTATGCTCGACGCCGAAGCGCTGCTCCTCGTCGATTATTAAGAGTCCCAGGTCCTTAAAGCCGACATCACCGCTCAACAGCCGGTGTGTCCCTATCAGTATGTCGACCCTGCCCTTTTTTGTCTGTGCGGTAATCTCACGGGCCTGTTTTGTCGTCCTGAAGCGATTCAAGACCTCGATACTGATTGGGAAGTCGGCGAAGCGCTCGGTAAACGTCCTGCCGTGCTGAACGCTCAGCACAGTTGTCGGAACGAGGGCCGCCACCTGTTTGCCTCCTTCGACGGCTTTGAATGCGGCCCGCATCGCAAGCTCGGTCTTGCCGTACCCAACGTCACCACACAACAGCCGATCCATCGCTACGGCCTGCTGCATGTCGGTTTTAATTTGTTCTGCCGCTGTCGTCTGGTCCGGAGTTTCCTGATACGCGAACGATTCCTCGAACTCGATCTGCCAGTTTGTATCGGGTTCGAATGCAATACCGCCCTGTGTTTCGCGACCGGCCTGTACCTCCAATAGCTCACCGGCAAGGTCGCGAACGGACCGCGTGACCTTGTCTTTTTGTTTTTGCCATTTCTTTGAACCTACTTTGCTGAGCTTCGGGCGCTTCGGCGATGTTCCTATGTACTTTTGCACAAGTGCGATATTTCGAACCGAAATCTGAATCTTCGCATCGTTTGCGAACTGAAGCGTGAGATATTCGTTTGCCCCGCCCTTTTCTTTGATTGTTTCTATTCCCTGAAACCTGCCGATGCCGTAACCGGCGTGAACGACATAATCGCCGATATGTAAATCCGCTAACGTATCGACCGTGACACCGGCACAAACGGGACGCTGCCTTCGCCTGACGAGACCGTACTGGCCGAACAGCTCGTGGTGACTTAGGACAATCGTATTTAGCGAGCTTATTACAAAACCCTGATGGACGAATCCCTTCAAAAGTTTAAACCTTGCCGGCACCTTGTCGTTGATTTGCTTTATAATCTCGGTGACTCTTGAGATTTCGGCTTCGGCCTCGCAGTAAAGCAGGACCTCTTTGCCCTTTTTTGCTTCTGTCACCAGCTCTTCGAGCGCTTCTTTGTGTCCCGACCAGACGGCTCCGGCCTTTCGTTGATATTGCTGAACGCTCTTGACATCGACCTTTATAAACTGCTCTCGGCCCGAAGGTGCAAACCTCCAAAGCTCAAGCTGTGTAAATTTTCCCATCGCCTCATAAATATCTTCCCACTTGTAGAGCCTTGCCGAATCTTCGACCCGGCCCAGATAAATCTGCGCAACTTCCCGGCACTGGGCAGGTTCATCGATAATTATTATCGTATCGGCGGCTAAGGTATTGAGGAAAAGTTCGCTCGAATCTTTCCCGCCGGTTCCACACACTGCTGAGACGACGCCGACCTTCTCTATCCGGGCGCTCGAGAGGTGGGTATCGAGGTTAATTTGCCGGATACTTTCGATATTGTCACCGAAGAACTCAACCCGAATCGCATCGGCGCCCTGCTGCGAAGGCTGCGGGCCATTTTGTTCACGAAGGACCTTGTCCCTTACCAGCGGCGCGTATATATCGACGATGCCGCCGCGCCTGGCGAACTGCCCGGGCAAATCTATTCGCTCCACGCGCTCAAAGCCGTTATCTACCAGCCATGCGGCCGCTTCTTCTGGCGCAAGTTTCCTTTCAGTTTGCAGGAGCAGACTGCTCTTTTCTAAAATTTCCGGCTTTGGCACAGGCTGACAAATCGCCTGAACCGAAGCGGCGATAATGAGCGCCTCTTTTTTCTCAGGCACCTTCAAAGCCACCCTGAGCCTTTCGGCCCGTATCTCGTCGGTGGCGTCGGCTATTTCTTCTTCGCCCTCCCACGCTGCAAGGACGTCGGCATCTGCTGCGCCGAAAGTGCGCAAATCGTCCTGGGCCTTGTCCGCATCTTCGATATGTGGACAGAGGTACAAAATCGGATGGCGAAGTTCCTGCGATATGTGTGATGTTAGGAGGCGCGCAAAGGACCCCCACGTCCCCGCGACTTTAACGGCCCCCCCACCGGTTTCCTGGGCCGACCTTAGCCGGGAAACTATCTGCCCAATCGCCTTATCTCGACCAGGTTCCACGAATTTTATTCATTCAGCTTTCGATAGATTTCTTGGCTGCGAGTATCACATTTTCGGCGGTAATTCCGAACTTTTCGAAGCAGGTTTTGGCCGGCGCGGAGGCGCCGAACGACGACATGCCGATAAATATGCCCCTGTCACCAAGGTACTTGTTCCAGCCCTGCTCAATGCCGGCCTCGATACCTACCCGCGCCTTGACGCTCAGCGGCAGGACCGAGTCTTTATATTCCCGGCTCTGCTTTTCGAACAATTCCCAGCATGGCATGCTTACGACCTGCGCCTTAACGCCTTCTTTTTCCAGGGCCTCGGCTGCACAAAGCGCAAGGCTTACCTCCGAACCCGTTGCCAAAAGCAGCACGTCGGGGTTCTCGGCTGCCAAAAGAACATAAGCGCCTTTACTCAAGTTTGATGCCGAGCCGTACTTGCTCTGGTCGAGTACCGGCAGTCCCTGACGAGTAAGGAACATTGTCACCGGCCCATCGGAGTATTGTGTGGTGAACTTCCAGGCCTGCACGGTTTCATTCGCGTCGGCTGGACGGAACACGAGCAAATCCGGTATCGCCCGAAGCGCCGCGAAGTGCTCGACCGGCTGATGCGTCGGCCCGTCTTCGCCGACTCCTATACTGTCGTGTGTAAAGACGAATATTGTCGGATAGCCGGACAGAGCCGCCATGCGAATTGCGGGGCGCATATAATCGCTGAATACGAGAAATGTTGCACCATAAGCTCGTGCCAGGGAGCTTACAGATATTCCGTTCATTATGGCACCCATGGCGTGCTCGCGCACACCGTATCGTATGTACCTGCCGTCCCGTTTATCTTTTTGAAAATCTTCAGCTCCCGAAAATTTTGTATTATTCGAAGGTGTCAGGTCGGCCGAACCGCCCATAACAAGAGGCAGACTCGGCATAATCGCATCGAGCACCTTGCCGGAGGCTTTTCTTGTTGCGACCGATTCACCCGCATTGAACTTCGGCAAAAGCTCATCGAGGTTTACGCCCAACCTACCCTCGGCGGCGTTACGAAATTCCTGCGCAAGCTCCGGGTGCGCCTTGGCATATTTTTCAAACATCTTGTTCCATTTTTTCTCAGCGCGTTTGCCGGTGCTTACGCATTTACCCATGTGTTCGGCAACTTCATTTGGCACCACAAAGCTTTTTTCCGGGTTCCATCCGAGCTGTTGCTTAATCAGCTTTATCTCGTCATCGCCCAGGGGCGAACCGTGCGCGCCGGCTGTGTCTTGTTTGTTCGGGCTGCCGTATGCGATGTGCGTGCGGAGTTTTATAAGTGTCGGCTGCTGCTTCTCGCGTTTAGCTTTCTTCAAGGCTCTCTCGAAAGAGGCCATATCATTGCCGTCTCCGCCGACCTCGATAACGCGCCACCCGTAAGCCTTATATCTTTTTGCGACGTCTTCGGTGAATGAAAGCTCGGTTGCCCCGTCGATGGTAATGTGGTTGTCGTCGTAGATAGCTATCAGGTTATTGAGGCCAAGGTGGCCTGCCAGTGAGCTTGCCTCGGCTGAAACGCCCTCCTGAAGACAGCCGTCACCGGCAATCGTGTAAATTTTGTAATCGATAATGTCAAAGCCGTCCCTGTTAAAATGGCTTGCAAGGTACTTTTGCGCAATCGCCATACCGACGGCGTTGGCTATTCCCTGTCCCAGCGGGCCGGTCGTGACCTCGATACCGATATCCGGCTCATATTCGGGATGCCCCGGCGTCCTGCTGTGCCACTGGCGGAAGTCCTTCAAATCGTCGAGGCTCAGATTGTAGCCCGTCAAATGAAGCATGGAATAAAGCAGTATGCTGCCGTGGCCCGCTGAAAGAACAAAACGGTCCCGGTTGTGCCACCTGGGATTTGCGGGACTGTGCTTTAGATGTTTAGTCCAAAGAACATACGTCGCCGGTGCCATACCCATCGGCATACCCGGATGGCCGGAGTTGGCTTTTTGTACGCCTTCGATAGATAAAAAACGAATTGTTGCAACGCAAAGCTCGTCAAGCTCTGATAAACCCGGGTTTTTAACAGATACACTCATCGACGATTTCCTGTAAATAAAGGGACTTCTCAATTATTTCTAACTATGAAAACAAAGCTAATACCATACCTGTCAGCCCCTGCTTCTGCAAGTATTTTATACCCTGAGGCCCCTTAGGCCACAAAAAACCCTGACCTTAACTCGGTAACGGTTATTTGCTAAAATCATTGCGATAAGTAACTGTTTTTAACCCGGAAGATGCGGGGCGATACCCCTATTACGACGGTATTATTGGCGACTTTGAATATGGTGATGATCACCGCCGACACCTCCGGAAACGACCCTGCCAACCGGACAGCTAACACTCCCTCGCCGTCAGCTCCACAAAAGCCCTTCAGTCCAGCATAGCAAAGGCCGTTTGCGCAACCTCCTCACTGGCTTTCTTTTTGCCCAGTGACTTGGCCAGCCCGGCAAGCTCGGCGCTAATTTCCACAAGCCGCCCTTTGTCCTGGAGTATGGACTCAATCTTTTCTGTAATTGGTTCAATGGATGAAAAATACGGCATGAATTCCGGAACCACTTCCTTGTTCGCCAATATGTTCACCAGAGAAAGATATTTCGTTTTGACCAGCCACCGGCCCATCAAATGCCACAACAACCTGCTGGACTGATACATCACCACCATCGGGCAACCCGCCGCCGCTACCTGCAATGTCGCGCTACCGCTTGCCGTCACCGAGAAATCCGCTCGGCTGGCCGTCTCAAATACGGAACCTATCGAATAGTTGCACCGAAAACCTAATAACTGAAGCGAACGAAGTATCTCTTTCATCCTCGCGTCCACCGTTGCAACCGTAATAGTTGTCTCCGGATGCATCCGGCGCAGGCTAATTGCTATCTTCTGCATCGGGACCCAAAGCGTTTTAATTTCAGCAGGACGCGAACCCGGCATGAGTGCGAGCTTTAGAAACTTCCTCTCAAAGCCCTTGTATTTGTTCTTCGGACGACTCGAACTGACAGTTAAACCTTCCAGCAGAGGATTGCCCACGTAACAGGCGTCAACGCCTCGCTCGCTGAACCACTTTTCCTCGAACGGCAGGATACAGCAGAGTTTGTCGCACCACTTTTGAAGTTTTTTAATCCGCCACGCAGCCCACGCCCACAGTTGAGGTGCGACGTAGAACAGGGTCTTTATGTTCCGCTTCTTTGCCGCCTTGGCGACGTGAAAGTTAAAAGCGGGCGAATCACACAGTATTACAAGGTCGACCTCGTTGATTATCAGATAGTAGGTTATCCTTTTTATCAGTTTGTAAAAGTACAAGACCTCGCTGAAGGCGTTGTATATCATCACGGCCCTGTTGACCGTGCTTTCTAAGAGCTCACAGCCGGCCGCCGCCATCTGAGGTCCGCCCACACCGATAAATTCGATGTCATAATCGCTGCGTTTCATCGCCCTGATAAGGGCCGCGCAGTGAGCATCCCCGCTTGGCTCGGCTGCACTTAAAAAGACCTTGTAGTTCCTGCCCTTCTCAGCCATATATTAAGTCTATAATCTGAAGCCGAAATTAGAAAGCAAAAAAACAAAAAAGCCCTCCGCCCTTCAGGCCTTACATCCATCCGGCTTAAAAAAGTATCTGCGTTTTAAACAAAATCTCTTTATACATTCGCAGACTCACTGCCTCAGCAAAATCACACCGACTCGCAGCAGATGCCGATTAACTTCACTGTCCTTTTTGTTGCTCTCTTCACATGTCCCTTCTCCTGCGGCCCTCGTCGAGAATATCCCCAATCCCCCTATCCACCGGTTTTTGCACCTTTAACGGCAAAAAAAGCCTAAAATCAAAGAAATTATCGGGCAAAACAAAGTTCTCCCGCACAGCCGTTCGCCTCCGAATCCCCGGCCCGGCAGCCATAAAAAGTTTGCCCGTTGCAGGTTTAATTCTGCCTTAACCTGCGGCAAAGCCGCTTCAAATCACCGCATGCCCCCAACAACACCGAATCGGTCTCAAATGTTGCTCTATTTATCAAAAATCCTTGACATGCTGTTTGCTTTAGGGTAACTTTACCCCTTTAGCGGTCTGGTTGTGCGCACCGGGCCGGAATATAACCGTAAGTTGTTAGTTGTTTGGAGGTTTTTGTGGCAAAAGAGTTAGTTCGTGAATTGATTAACGCAGGGGTGCATTTTGGGCACGGAGCCAGTCGGTGGGACCCGAAAATGGCGCCCTTTATTTTCGCAAAACGTGGAAAAATTCATATCATAGATGTCAAAAAGACACTTGAAGGAATCTTAATTGCAAAACGGCTGATCGCCGAGATTGTTTCGTCCGGGAAGGACGTTGTTTTCGTCGGCACCAAGAGGCAGGCCCAGAAGCCTGTTGAGGCCGTCGCTGAAAGGTGCGGTATGCACTACGTTTCCCAGCGATGGCTCGGTGGAATGCTCACTAACTTCAGGACCATCCGCTCACGTCTGCAGAGACTACAGGAACTCGAAAACATGCAGAAAGACGGTACGTTACAGGCCGAAAGCAAAAAGCAGGCGTCCAGACTAAAGCGTGAAATGCGAAAGATAAAAGCAAATCTTGAAGGTGTCCGTAATATGGCAAGGCTGCCCGGTGCCGTTATCGTTGTCGATACGAGAAAGGAACACCTCGCCCTGTGCGAGGCGAAAAAGCTCGGCATTGCAACCGTGGGCCTTATCGATACCGACTCCGACCCAGACACTGTCGACGTTGCAATACCGGCGAACGATGACTCTATCCGGGCGATTGACCTGATTCTTGGCGAACTTGCCGACGCCGTCGCAATCGGAAAAACAATGGTTTCGGCTAAACAGGAACCCAGGCAAAGGCCAAAAAGAGTTCGTTCCAGAAGACCGGCTCTGGCACAGGCGCGTCGGGAAGAAGAAAAACCCGTAGAACAGCCTGAAGCTGCACAGCGGCCGGCAGAGGCTGAAGGACCTGTTTTGCAGCAACCAGCGGAAGAAAAGAAAGAACCCGAAAAGCCCGAAGAAACCACACCTGAAAATACCGCTGAACCTGCCGCCCAGCAGGCGAATGCAGAAAAGACCGAGAAATAATACCGGCAACTTGAAAATAAAAAACAAAAATGTTTTTGCCCCTGTTTGACCGAGAAACAAGATCCAAGGCGGGGGCTTATTTACACCAAAATGACAAAGGAGTTTTAGGAAATGGCGGAAATATCAGCCTCGACGGTGATGAAACTAAGAAAGATGAGCGGCCAGGGTATGATGGACTGCAAAAAGGCCCTACAGGAAGCAGACGGTGACATCGAGAAGGCCATGGAAATACTCAGAAAAAAAGGACTCGCAACCCTTGCAAAACGCGCTGCAAGAGAAACCACCGAGGGTATCGTCGTCAGTAAAATAAGCGACGACGGAAAGACCGCAGCCTTGGCGACCCTCTGCTGCGAAACCGACTTTGTCGCAAAAAGCGACGACTTTGTCAGTGCCGCTGAAACACTCGCCGAATACACGCTCGCCTGCAAAGCCGACGAAGGCGCTGATAACCTCCTCGAAACAGAAATAGACGGGAAAAAATTCGGAGATGTGCTCACGGAGCTTGTCAGCAAAACCGGCGAGAAAACGCAGGTCGGCGATTACGCAAAATTCAAGCTCGATGCCCCGGGCCTTATCAGCATCTATAACCACTTCAACAAAAAAGTCGGTGCAATGCTGCAGATACAAACCGGCGACGGCGGTCTGGCCGAAAGCGAACAGCTTAAGCAAATCGCCGCCGACATCGCTATGCACATCACAGCTATTAACCCCCTGGCACTCGATAAGGACGGCATAAGCCCCGACGTAATCGAACAGGAAAAGGCCATCTACGCCGAGCAGGTTAAGAACAAACCTGCAAATATAATTGAAAAAATAGTCGAAGGAAAACTGAACAAGTTCTTCGCAGAGAAGTGTCTGCTCTCGCAGCCTTTTGTGAAGGATGACTCAAAAACCGTCGCACAAGTAATTGATGCTACCGCCAAAGAAGCTCAGGGGCAGGCAAAAATTAAAAGGTTTGTCCGCTTCGCTGTCGGTTAATTGTTTACGCTATATACGAACGACTAAATACTATCCAATGGCAAAGACCAAATACAACAGGGTCCTGCTTAAACTCTCCGGTGAGAGTTTCTGCAAACCCGGGGGCTTCGGAATAGACGGAGAAAACCTGCAGTCCATCGCGGAGAGGATCCTGAAAATTCGCCAGTTCGGCCTGCAAATCGCCATCGTCGTCGGCGCGGGCAACCTTCTGAGGGGTGAACAGTTCTCAAAGGTAAGCCGGATACCGAGAAACACCGCCGACTACATGGGCATGCTGGCTACCATCATAAACAGCTGTGCCCTTCAGGAAACACTCGAAGAACTCGGCCAGCCCACAAGGGTCTTAAGCGCAATTGAAGTATCGGCAATCTGTGAGCCTTTTATAAGAAGACGGGCGCTGCGGCATCTCGAAAGAGAACGAGTTGTTATACTCGCAGGCGGAACTGGAAATCCCTTCTTCACTACAGATACCTGCGCGGCTCTGCGGGCCTCCGAACTCGACGCTGACCTGCTCATAAAGGCCACAAAAGTCGAAGGCGTCTACAGTGACGACCCCAAAAAGAACCAAAACGCTCAGCTGTTCGAAAAGCTTTCTTACGATGATGTACTGACTAAGAATCTCAAAGTTATGGATCATGCCGCCATAAGTCTTTGCCGGGAAAACAATATACCGATTATTGTTCTGAATATATTTGAACAGGGCAATATTACAAAAGCCATTTGCGGCCAGCGAGTCGGCACGCTAATCTCTTAACACACGGAGGTCGAACATGCCCACTAAAGAAGTTGTCACTCAGACTGAATCTAAGATGAAAAAGGCCCTCGGGGCCCTCAAGGACGAGCTAAGAGCCCTCAGGACTTCACGGGCCTCCACCGGACTGGTCGAAAACATAAAGGTCGATTATTACGGAACCCCGACCCCGATAAAACAAATAGCCACCATCGCCACGCCTCAGCCGGACATGGTTGTTATAAAACCGTTCGACCCCGCTTCGGTGAGGGAGATTGAAAAGGCCATAAAAAACAGCGACCTCAGCATCTCGCCAATACTCGATGGAAAACTGATCAGACTTAACGTCCCGCCTCTCAGCGAGGAAAGAAGAAGCCAACTCGTTGCACAGGCAAAACAAATCGGCGAGCAGGCAAAGGTTAGCATCCGTAATATAAGAAGAGACGTAATCAAACAGCTCGAAAAGCAGCAAAAGGACAAAACCATCACCGAAGACGACCTTGAAAAGGGGAAAAAACAAATAGGTGATATCACAAAAAACTGCGCCGACGACGTTGACCGGATTGTAAAAGTAAAAGCCGATGAGATAATTCTCGATTAATCACAGGCGGCTATTAAAAATATTAGCAGCAATGAACCCAAGTGCCCGGCTTCAAGTATATAATATCAGTAAGACATTTTTTGGTTGGGGACAAAAATGATGGCGGAAGGAAAAAAACAAAAACCAAAATCAGGCAAAAAAACAAAAAAAATCCTCCTGCTGCTTATATTCACCCTGCTTGTGCTGGTCATTCTGGCGTTTTTGATTATCCCGCCTTTGGTCTCATCGGAAAAAGGCAAAAAACTGATATTGGCCAAAATCAACAACTCCGTAGACGGACAGGCTAACTTCGCCTCTCTTTCTATGGGTTGGACAAAGGGTATCATAGCTACCGACATCACATTTAACGATGACAAAGGACAAACTTCACTGACCATCGAAAAAATCCAGGCAAAACCCCACTTCTTTTCACTGTTGACAGGAAGCCTTTCTTTCGGGCAGACCGTCATTGACCAGCCCCGAATGGAGATTAAACTGAAACCTGAAACTCCCGGCAGCCTCTCGGCATCTCCGGAACCCTCTGGAGATACAAATCAACCCAAAACCTTCGCTGTCCCAATAAAAAAAATCGACCTGACTATCAAAGATGGCAACCTCAAAGTAACGGACCAGGCAGACCAGAGAACTGAACTGGCAGACATTAACTCTTCCCTCAAATTGCGGCCGCCGCCACAGCAAACCATTTTTGCTCTCAACATGAATGTCCTTGACGGGGGAAAAGAATCCAAGATTGCCGCCCAGGGGAATGTAGAGTCTACTGACAAGAAACAATGGACGTTCGAAAAAACCAGCGGCCAGCTCACTGTGCAAATCGAGGAGCTTAACCTTGAATCTCTCGCGCCTCTGATTGCGCTGACCGGCGCTGAAATCGATGCGAAAGGCGTCGTCTCGGCGAATGTAAAAAGCGAAATTGAAAGCGGTCGCATAGAAAGCGCCGCTGGCAATATCTCCGGACAAAACCTTGCCATAACAGGCGATGCTCTAAAAGGTGATCGGCTCCAGACCAGCCAACTCCAAATCAGTGCAAAGCTTAACCGACATCAGCAAATGATGAACATCGAAACCTTACAGCTGCGTACCGACTGGCTGAAGGCCGATGCTCAGGGCCTGGCGCCGACCAGCTTCAGTTCGTTTGACGAATTCCTCAAGTCGGATTCGGATTTAACTGCGAGGTTCGAACTCGACTTGGCGCAACTGCTCTCACAAATGCCCCGCACATTTGGCGTAAAGCAGGACGTCAACGTGACATCCGGCCGGCTGACCGCAGAGATACGGACCCTGAAAGAGCAGCAAAGAAGAAAGATTAGCGCCGAGGCAAAGCTTGACCGGTTGGCCGCTACGCTCGGAACAAGAGCGCTTGCCCTTTCCCAGCCGCTGGGCGCTCAAATACAAATTTCCTCCGAGGATGGGCGTCTAAACTATGACCGCTTAAACTTCTCCTCTTCGTTCGCCAGTTTCGATTGTTCCGGGACAAATCAGCTGCTTGAATACACTGCCGAACTTGACCTCGAAAAACTTCAGAACGAAATCGGGCAGTTTGCTAATTTGGGACAATACCGCATGGCAGGCCGTGTCCGCGAACAGGGCAAACTTAGCATCAAAGAGGATAAAATCACCGCAGATGGCGCTGCAACAATACAGAATCTACGCATCACTTCCCCGGAAGGGATGACCGCCTCTGAAAAAATGGCGCAAATCGATTTCGCCGCCTCGTTCCAGGCTAAACAAAAACTTGTTACCCTGACATCTGTCAAAACCACTGCCGACTTCGGACGCATAGATATAAACAACTCTCTTATCAACTGGGCCGGGGACACAAAAGAGCCCCTGCGGCTGAATGCCTCTGCAGATGTCGATTTGAATAAACTCTATCCCTTCGCGGCGATTTTTGCGTCCCTGCCGGCCGACATGAAACTGGAGGGTTCCGCAAAGTCAAATATCTTCGTAACCTCAAAAAATAGTACATATAAAATCACTACCGACTCGACCAGCATTAAAAACCTGAAACTGACCTCTCCGGGTAAAGAGCCTTTCAGCCAGGAAAGCGTCGATGTGCTTTTCGATGTCGAGCTGAACCCGCTTGATAAAACAATCGACGTAAAAGAGTTTAAGCTGACCAGCCCTCAGATAAAGATTTACAAAACCCGAATAAGCCAAACCACGCAAAACGGGAAAACGAAACTACAGGGCCGGCTTGACTGCGAATACGACTGGGCCGCGGTAAGTTCCCTCGCTTCGGCTTTCCTGCCGCAAAACCTCAAACTCTACGGAAAAAGGACCGACACCATAAATTTTACCAGCGAATACCTCTCGGCCCACCCCGACAGACTGCTTGAAAATCTAAACTCTCAGGCGAAAATCGGCTTCGAAAAGGCCCAGTATATGGGACTCGATTTTGGCCCGACCGAAGTCGACATCCAAATCCAAAGTGGCCTTATGCAAATCTTGCCTTTCTCAACCACCGTCAATAACGGCAAACTGAACTTTAACGCTTCGGCTGACTTCAAACAGAAGCCCGCAATTTTCAAAACCGCAGGCCCCGTTCAAGTCGCCGAAAACATCCAAATCAACGACCAGACAACAAAAAAACTGCTGATGTACCTCAATCCTGTTTTCGCAAATGCCGTCAATGTGAGCGGCATTTTGAATTTCAATTGTGAAAAACTTGCCATACCTCTTGCCTCCGAGCAGAAGAAAAAAATCGAAGCTATCGGTACGGTCTCTATTGAACAGCTTCGGTTACAGGCCTCGGACCTGCTCGGACAAATACTTTCCGCCATCGGGGCAGACCAGCCCGCCCAGGGCATGACAATCAGGCCGACAAAGTTCACTCTTCAGGACGGCTACCTCCGCTACGACGATATGCAGATGGACATCGGTGAGACGCCGGTAAATTTCAAAGGGGTCATCGGCCTGGATAAATCCCTCGATATGCGCATCCTGCTGCCGTATACTGCCGGGGGCCGAAGCGTGAGAACCGACCGCCAGACATCAGAACAAAGAGTAGCTCTGCCCCTGACCGGAACACTTGACAAGCCTGAGATAGATTTCGGCAGGCTGCTTGAAGAGCAATTGAAACAACAGCTTGAGCAAAAACTCCGCGAAAGCCTCCAGGACATCTTTTAGCCGGCACCGGCCCACTTCCATGCCGCGCTGCAAATGAAAAATACCCCAAAAAGAAATAGTACTGCCGCACAAACTCCCAGCACTCTTTTCTGCGCTCGTTCGCTCATCAAGGTTGAACCCTTAAAGCTTGCCAAGGACAATGCCGAGAGCCACATAAAATCGGTCAGCCAGTGCACCAGGGCAAAAAGCCCAAACGCCCAAACTCCGAAACCTCGCGCTTCTATAACAAGCTTCAGACCTACCGTTGCCCACCAAATAAGAAAATACGGGTTGCCCACTGACAAAATTATCCCCGCCAAAACAGGGTTGTTCCTTAACACTTTTGTTTCGCCGCTCTTGCTGCTCCGTAACGCTATCAGCATCTGGGCCGCCATCAAAAGTAAAATCGCTCCACCTGCCAGACCGATTATTATCTGGGTCGCCGCCAACTCCAGTATCCTGCCCATACCAAGTATGATAAGAACCATCAGCGGGAACTCGATTATTCCGTGTCCTATCGCCAGCAGTTCCCCGGCATAGCGATTGCGCGCACCCATTGTAATGACCGTCGCAGTGACGGGCCCGGGCTGCATCGCACCTGAAAATGATATCGCAAAAGCCCCAAGTAAAAACAACAACAATTCCACAGGCCCACCTATTCCCCGATGATTTTTACCAGCACGCGTTTTCTTCGCTTGCCGTCGAACTCACCGTAAAATATCTGCTCCCACGGCCCGAAGTCCAGCTGCCCCTCTGTCACCGCCACAACGACCTCCCGGCCCATCACGCTGCGTTTCAAATGCGCATCGGCGTTGTCCTCGTAGCCGTTATGCCGGTACTGCGAATATGGCTTCTCCGGCGCAAGCTTCTCGAGCCAGACCTCAAAATCGTGGTGCAGCCCCGACTCATCGTCGTTTATGAACACGCTGGCCGTAATGTGCATCGCGTTGCACAGCACAAAGCCTTCCTCAATCCCACTTTCCTCGAGACACTCTTTTACCTGCGGTGTAATATTGAGAAACTCCCGCCTGCTCGACGTATCAAACCAAAGTTCTTTCCGGTAACTTTTCATTATCTTGCCTCCGATATTTTCCAGATAAAAGCCGTCGGACAGATAAAATTACTGCTGTGTTCCGACCAGCTTGTTATAGACTTCCTCTATCACATCGACCATCGTATCCGGCGCGAATTTTTCTTTAACGGATTCCCTGCCGGCCGCCCCGAGTCTGTCCCGCAGGTCCTTATCTTCTATCAGTTCGGCGCACGCTTTTGTCAATTGCTCGACGTTCTTGGGTTCTAATAGCCTGCCTGTGTTTTGGTTAACCACCTCTCTGGCGCCGTCGATGTCGAAAGAGATAGCGCATCTGCCACACAGCATCGCTTGAGGCAGCGTCCGAGCAAGACCTTCCCTCAGGGAACAATGGACAAGAATGTCCGATGACTTTATCGCAAGTGATATCTTGCTTGGCGGCAAAAGACCGGTAAACTTTACTTTTTGTTCTAAGCCGAGTGACTGCACCTGCGCCTTGTATGTATCCGAAAGATTGCCGTCACCGACAAAAAGCCATACTGCTTTGAGATATTTGTTTGCCAATTCTTTCGCCGATTCGATAATATAATCGTGTCCCTTCAGCATAAAAAGCCTTGCTATGCAGACAAGAACAACCGCATCTTCAACTATGCCATATTTGTGCCGAAACTCTGTTTTTTCCTGCTGTGGTATCTCTTTTAAGAAATCATTCTCATCAATCGCCGAATACGCTGTACAGAATTGGCCTTCCTTTCCTATCCCCGCCGCCAAAGCCTGCTCGGTCATCGCGTCAGCAACGCTTATAAAAAAATCCGTCCTTTTTGCCGCCGCTTTCTCGACCGCGATATAAAACTTATTTAATATTTCGCTCTGGTACGGATGAAAGGCCAGCCCGTGTATTGCGTGCACCACCGCGGGCAGATTTTCAGCCCATTTGCCTTTCAGACTCCAGCCTGCGAACCTGCCTAATATCCCCGCCTTCGCCGAGTGCGTGTGCACAACATCCGGCTTTAGCTCCTTCAACAGCTTCTTTATCTCGACATAGCTCAATAAATCCTTCGCCGGATTTATCGCCCGTATCATGTTCTTGACTGTAATGACTTTGTATTTCTGTCCCTTTGTCTGGTTGAAAAGCTCACCTTCGGGCCCGATTGCGGGGCCTGTAATTAAAGTGACATCATGCCCTCGCTCGGTGAGCACCTTACATGTAATTAAAGTGTTCTCCTGTGCTCCGCCCAGTATCAACCGTGTTATAATATGTACGATTTTCATAGTTTATGCAAACATAAGCACTCATTCACATAGACTTCACAACTTTAATTGATTCTATGATATTATGCTTTAAAACAGTCTGCATTTTATTTTGAATAATTTTTTTCACTCTAAAACCATTAGTTATGTGTAGCTTGCCGCTGTCGTCAATATCAAACGACGATACCCTTTTGGAAATTAAGGATATATTGCCCTGGTTGTCGAGCTTTATTAACTCCCAGGAATTTGGAACCAAAGAAGGTTCATTTAAAAATCTCGCTTTTCTTTCAACCTTAGCTAAATCGATTGTCCGCCCAAGGACACTAACATACTTATTCTCAGTCCTCGATTGCAGTGATGGCCCCGCCGGCGTCATAGGCTCGCGGTTAAAAAGCCTCGTAAATGCATCCAGGAATCTCAGTATCGCAACAATAAATCTTACGGGAAATGTTATGAAGTACCAAACCATTTTGATTGGAGAACTATATCCGAGTCTATGATAAGGTCTGCGAATACAATATATATTTCCTTGCTGATCATCCTTAGGAGTGAGGAAATCATACGTGTCATCTGCCAGTAACGTAGTAATTTCGCAGGAAGTTATATTAATCTTATTTATAGCCTCCGGACCATGAGCCCATACAAATCCCTGGTCATCGCGCCCTATTCCTGCGGATTGGTATAATATCTCGTCATTGTTAAATTTACTGAAACAAGGATTCGAATCTCTTGAGTCGCCCGAGGTCAAAGATTTTTCATATTTAGCCTGATTGTCCAATAACTCAAGGTTGACACTTTGGTCTTCGTTTAACATTGCCGCGACAAACTTGCCAAGGCCATGTGAATAATCCATGCCATTTTCATGAAATTCATTCTTATGAAATATCCGCAGTTCTTCATTTTCAGAAATATTGTATTCAAACAAACCCGCAACAATATCGTTAGTGAGTAAATAGAAAATAGAATCCTCATTCTTTGCCATTACGTTTTTGAATCTGAATTTGCGAAACGGCCGCCTACCTGCTTGGCCTCCCCATATAATATTAGAACCATAGTAAGGGTCTACATCCTGGCGTCGGTCACTTTTCCAGCCGTGAACCGACCGCTCGCGTTGAGCTTCTTCCGTTTTTTCCTCGGCAAATTTGCTCGTAATTTCCATATTCTCTTGCCCCTCATTAAGGAACAACCTGCCGTCTGAAATGAACAAATATTTCATTCAGTTCCCTCCTCAGACAAATTTTTCAATTGCGCCCCTCCTAATATCAACCGTGTTATTATATGAACAATTTTCAACATGTTTTTTCTGTTCTTAATACTTTATCCACATAAGGCACAGTCCCTGAGGTGGTGCAATCCCTCCCGCTGCGCGCCGGTCCCTGGCTTGGATAATCGCCTCGGTCTGTTCCGGTGCTATCCGCCCGCAGCCGATGTCCACCAAAGTGCCCACAATGTTCCTTACCATATTATAGAGGAAACCGTCGCCCTCCACCTCAAAATATAACCACTGGCCTTCTTCGATAACATCACGGAACTTACCCGTTTGTCTGCCGCCGCCGCGAACGATTTAAAATCTTTTTTCCCTACAAGCTTAGCCGCAGCCTTACGGATTGCCTCGACATCGAGCTTTGCCGGCAGGTGCCAGCAGTGACGAATCTCCAGTACGGGCCGCTTTTTACCCGTATAAATCAGATACTGGTAAAGCTTGCTGGCCGCACCACCTATGAGGTCGAATCCCTCCGGGACCTCTTGGGCCTCGATTACCGTAATGTCCTGCGGCAGCTTGTGCGTGATTGCCTGTGCTAAATTCTCGGTTGGTATCGGGCTTTCAAGTTGCAGGAGCCCTGTCTGTCCAAGTGCGCTTACTCCCGCATCTGTTCTGCTGGCTCCGAATACGCGCACCTGAGCCCCCACCAGATTTGAAATTGCCTCGGTGAGCTCTCCCTGGATGGTCCGCTTGCCCGGCTGAATCTGCCAACCGCTGTAATCGGTGCCATCGTACGCTATGGTTAATTTTACCGTTCGGGCCGCCATGAACAGCGATTATAGCAGCTTTTCGGCGATTTGAACAGCGTTTAACGCAGCGCCTTTGCGGAGTTGGTCGCCCGCCACCCAGATATTTATCCCGCGGTTCTCCGGCAGGGATTCATCCTGTCTGATATGGCCGACAATTATCTCATCTGTGCCTGTCGCGTCTATCGGCATTGGGAAGCGATTATTCTCGCGGTCATCCATCACCGAGACCCCCGGCGCCGTGCCCAGAAGGTCACGCACCTGCTCGGGCGTAATCGCCTCGGCAAACTCGAGGTTGATGCTCTCGCAGTGTGCCCGCATCACCGGCAGCCGAATACACGTGCACGTAATCGCTATCTCCGGACAGTCGAAAATCTTGCGCGTCTCGTTGACCATCTTCATCTCTTCTTCGTTATACCCGTTCGGCCCCAACTTCGAATTGTGACAGAATACGTTAAAGGCTATCTGGTACGGGAATACCTTGCACGTTGGCTCTTTGCCATCGAGTATCTCACGGCTCTGGTTCTCAAGCTCTACCATTGCCGAATGCCCTGCCCCGCTGGCCGCCTGATACGTGCTGACAATCATTCGCTTGACCGGATTGGCCTTATGCAGCGGCCAGACCGGCACTATCCCAATTATGGTCGAGCAGTTCGGGTTTGCGATTATCCCTTTGTGTTCAGCTATCTTTTCAGGATTTATTTCCGGAATCACAAGCGGAACTTCGGCATCCATCCGAAACGCAGACGAATTGTCCACCACGACCGCCCCGGCCTCTGCCGCCGCAGGAGCAAACTCCTTGCTCCTCGCCCCGCCGGCACTGAAGAGTGCTATATCTATCCTGTCGAAACTGTTCTTCGTCAGTTCCTCGACGGTGTATTCTTTGCCCTTAAACTCGACCTTTTTGCCCTTGCTGCGCGAGCTTGCCAGCATCTTAAGCGAATCAAAAGGAAAATCCCGCTCCTCGAGAATCTGCAGAAATTCCTGACCGACCGCACCGGTTACACCTGCTATTGCCAGATTGCAGCCCATAATAAATACTCCTCGAATTTTAAGTACCCATAACAAGGGGCAGCTGTTTCAGAACAACTGCCCGCCAAAGTCCTAAGTTACCAAATCAACCCGGATTATAACCGTTTCTTAAACAAGATGCAATACTCTCCTGTTAATATACCAAATAAACAATTTTTATTAACTTGCCGCCTCTTTTTGCCAAATTGCCGCCAAAACCGACGCCGTAATTATGCAGATAAACACAAAAAACGCCGCCGGTATCGTCG
>Ga0307378_10001196_pt1 | contig 42995 bp, 35 predicted proteins | sample UN1MG_FD_202238 | JGI IMG/M metagenome (GOLD analysis project Ga0307378, IMG submission 202238) | Soil microbial communities from Risofladan, Vaasa, Finland - UN-1 | ecosystem: Environmental > Terrestrial > Soil > Coastal area > Acid sulfate soil | place: Finland: Risofladan, Vaasa | collected...
GTGCTGCCGGCCGGAAAGCGGCTAGGACGAAAGCTCGCAAGGCTCTCGTCACAAAGCTGAGCCCGGCGAAGGAGGCCAGGCGGGCCGGAAAGGTTCACCTCACCCCGAGGGAAGAAGAGATCCTTCGACTGGTCAGCCTCGGCTGCACCGTCAAGGAGGCCGCGGCGGTGCTCGACGTCGCCCCCAGCACGGCGGACAATCACAAGGCGCGGTTGATGGCCAAGCTGGGCACCGACAAAGCGGCGCTGCTCACACGGCTCGCCATCAAGATGGGGGTCTCGTCGATGACCGACACGCTCGACGCCAAAGAGAAACGGCTGAGCGGTCGAAGCCACGACGGCTGGAACTAAAGGCCTCCAGCAAAACCGGTGGACCGGAGGTCTCGGCCTTCGGATTCCGTGGACCCCCGGCATCGCGCCGGGGGCCCACTGCGGTTTTGCCGCCCCTTCCAAAGTGTCCCGGCACATGCTTCAATCGGTAAGCCGGGGCTGATGGTATCCAATGAGGGTGCGTCCCGGTCAACGCGTGCGCTCAGGCTGCGCAAACTGCTCCCTGAAAACGGGGGGGGCGAACGTGAGGCGTAGGCCCATGCGGCCCCATGCCTCAAGGCAGCGCTGGTATGGCCGCGATCACCAGGCAACACTGTCCCGCCTGCGCCCAGGATTTCCCGGCACATTCGGGGGGAGTAATCCCCTATCGATGTCCGCGCTGCGTGAAGCTGGTGCTGGGCCCGTATTGCGATCTGGAATGGATCGGCGGCGGCGGGATGGGCGATGTGTACCGGGCAAGAGAGCCCGGCTGGGGGGACCGTACGGTCGCGATCAAGGTCCCCAAGACCGACCTCGACCCTCAGCTCGCAAAGCGGCGCTTCCAACGCGAGATCGCCGCTTCGGCCCGCCTAACGCATGAGAGTGTGGTCCGCGCCTACCACCGGGCGCAGGAAGGTGGGCGCCCCTATCTGGTGACGGAGTTCGTCGCCGGCCGAAAGCTGACCGAGCTGGTCCGGCCGGACACGCCGCTTGCGCCCCTGCGCGTCGCCACGATCCTCTTGGGAATCGCCCGGGGACTGGCCCATGCCCCCTCAAGGGGCATCGTCAACCGGGACATCCAGCCGGACAACCTCCTGCTGGCCGAGCCGGACGAAACGCCCAAGATCCTCGACTGCGGACTGGCCCTGATCACCGGCGTGGACGAACCGGCCACCCGATCCGGATCGATCCTGGGAACGCCCAACTACGCGGCCCCCGAGCAGGCCCGACAACCTCTTGGCGTGACGATCGCGGCGGACGTCCACTCGCTGGGGTGCACCGCGGTCTTCTGCCTGACCGGTGGTCCGCCCTTCCCGGAGGGCGACCTCGGCGAGGTGCTCCGTCTGCACGCGGAGGCCCCCCGGCCCAGCGTCCGGATGCTCCGCCCGGACGTGTCGGACGCCTTCGACGCCCTGATTCAGGCGATGATGGCGATCGAGCCGCAGGACCGCCCCAGCCCGCGGCAGGTTGTCGACGCTCTCCAAACGATCCGTGTAACTCTCGCGGACGATCAGGCTACCCCCATCAGGGTGGCAACGAGGCGGCGAATCGACGTTGAGTGCCCCGAATGCGGCACCGTCTACCACCTCCTGCCCAGCGCGGCCGGCCGGCGTCGTCGTGCGCGGTCCGCCCACCGGCCGGGCCCGGGCAAAGCGACGATCGGGCGGCAAGCGGCGTTCTCGTCTGCCGAGGGCGGGCATCGTGATTCTCGTCGGGTTGGTCCTGGGCATTCTGCTGCTGACTCCCTACGTCCGGTGGGACGCGCTTTTTCCCAACCCGGAAATCCGCTGGGCGGAGATCCTGCGGCTTGTGGACGAGAAGAAGTGGGACCGAGTCGTTCGGGAGATCGAGCGATTCGAGGAGGATTTCCCCGAGAGCCCCCGGGTGGGCGAGACCCCGTTCTTCGCCGACCTGTGCAAGGCGGGACACGACGTATACTCCCCCGCGGGAAACGCCGACCGGGGGCTGGAGCTTATGGAGCAGATCTTCCGGTGCCGTAAGACGTCGAGTCCTCGTTCGTGCCCTCACGCGGCCAAAAACTCTGCTTGCCGCAGGGGACGTTCCACCGGTATGGTGAGATTCGGAGCAACCGCCGGCAAGCCCGGATGGTTCTCTACGCCCGCAGCAGCGGCTTCCCGCCTGTGAGACTGGAAACACAGGCAAGATGCCTGTGCTACGACCGCACCCGGGGCAAGCGATGGCCCAGCGCGCCACCTATCGAATCCTCTCTCTCGACGGCGGCGGCATCCGCGGCCTGATCACCGCCATCTGGCTCGATCGACTGGGGCAAGCGCTCGACCCGCCCTTGTGGCGGCACTTCGACCTGGTCGCCGGCACGTCGACCGGGGCCATCCTCGCCTGCGCCGTGGCCGGCGGGGTCGACACCCGGCGAATCATCCGCCTCTACTCGGGCGATGGGTGGAAGGTGTTTCCGTCGCCCCGCTCGGGGCTTGCCCGGCGCGTCGCTCGATTCCGGCCTACGTGGATCGGGGGACCGAGGTATCGCGGCCGCGGACTGGAGGACGCGCTGGAGGCGGTGTTCGACGGGGCGCGCTTCGAGGACCTCAAGCCCCGGGTGCTCGTGCCCGCCTACGACACGTTCACCGGAAGACCCGTGATCTTCAAGAACGACCGCGCCCGGCACCGGCGAATCCTCGTCCGCGACGTCTGCCGGGCGTCGGCCGCCGCGCCCACGTATTTCCCGCCCCACCAGTTGAGAATTGGGGGTGCGAAAGTACCCTTGATCGACGGCGGCGTGGTGGCCAACAACCCCACGGCCTGCGCGATTGCCGAGGCCGTCCGGGTGAACCGCGCCGGTCCCGACCAGGAGCGTCCCGCTTACGGCCTGGCCGACCTCCTCGTGGCCAGCTTCGGCACCGGCGACGTCGTCCGCCGCATCACCGGCGACGAGGCCCGGCGCTGGAGCGCCGTGCGCTGGGCGGAGCCCGTGATCGACGTCCTCTTCAGCGGCTCCAGCGACGCCGTCGACTACATCGCCCGGCAGCTCATCCCCCGCGAAAACTACTTCCGCTTCCAGTTCCCCCTGGATCGCGAGTACGAGGCCATGGACAACGCCCGGCCCAAAAACCTCGACGTCCTCACCCACCTCGCTATCGACTACATCGACTGCGGGGAGGGGCGGCGGAAGCTGGAGGGGCTGGTTGAGCGACTCAACGCGACCGAGTGACCCGCGCACGCGGGCTGCCCACGCGGTCCGCCCCAGGGCTGGTGGCGAAGGGGGCTGTCTCGTAGGCTTCGCGAGCCGCAGTTATGGCGGTCGGCGCCTTCAGCGGTGCCACATAGCCCAGGAACGACCCCGAAGCACGCCCGCGCGGGGCGGTCTGAACCATTGCACCCCTGCGACTGATGTGCTACGATCAGCGCCATTGGGTGGGCGCGTTACTGGGGAGCGGCGTGCCTGATTGACAACCTGGGACTGCCGCACGAATTAGTAGTTACGTATCGGACGGAACCTCCTTGAAGAATGTTACCTATGGCTCAGAACCCGTACCAGTCGCCTCGGTCAGCCGGCGATTCATCGAGATCGCGCGAAAGCGAGAGGCGCCGTCGCTTCGAAATCTCCATCGTGGAGACATCGTTCGGAGTTTGTTTCGTAGCCATGTGGTTTGCCTTCTTGATCCCTGCAGTAAACCAAGCCCGCTACGACCAGCGGCACGCGCCGATTCTCGATGGCTTCTCACCCTTTGCCGTCGACAACGGATGGTCGGTCACGCAGCGATTATTGTTCATACCGGCGTGCGGCGTCAGCATTGGTGTGGGCGTCTGCGTATTACTCCTGGTCGTTCATCCGTTTCTTCCACAGTTCGTGCGTCAACGGATCGTTTGGCTGCCCGCGACCGGTCCGTTGAGCAGCGCCAACAGGCAACACTGGATTCGACATCTTCTCCTTTTCGCATTTTTCTTGACGCTGCTATTCTTGTCGATCATCTTCTTTCCACGTTGACGGAGGCGGAAACCGTGAAAGAGCGAATCGCCGTCAACCCGGCAATTCATTTCGGGAAGCCTTGCGTGGCAGGGACCCGGATTCCCGTGCAGAGCGTGCTGGAGTTGGTCCGCGAAGGCCTTTCCTTTGCCGAGATCATCCGGGATTACTACCCCGACCTGGAGCCGGAAGACATTCGCGCGTGCATCCAGTACGCCATCGACGTGGTGGCGGCTGAAGACATCCGCCTCGCGACGACGCCATGAAGCTCCTAGCCGACCAAGATGTGTATGCCAGCACGATTCGCTCTCTAAGCGGCCTGGGGCATGACGTTGTTCCCGCCGCTCAACTCGGGCTGGCGCAGGCGGAAGACGCCGAGTTGCTTCGTGTCGCCCGCGACGAGGGGCGAATCCTCGTGACTCGCGACCGTGATTTCGGAGCGCTCGTGTTCGTCCAAGGCGGCGGACCGGGAGTCATCTATCTCCGGATCTTGCCCTCGATGCAAAATCCCGTGCATGCCGAACTCGAACGGGTCTTGACGTTGTACAGCGAGCAGGAGTTGCAGAGTTCGTTCATTGTCATCGAGCCAGGGCGGCATCGGATACGGAGATTGCGACCCGGTCCAGGACCATAGAGTTCTGGGCCGTGATGATACGCGCACGGTGCGCGCATGATGACGGTCCAAGATTCTAGCCCGCGGCCTCCTACCCCTTGTACTTCCCCCACTGCTCCGGCATCAGCTCGCGGACCTTTTCTTCCAGCTCCTGGTCGCTGATGGCGGTCATGCGGCCGTGCTCTTCGTATTGGTCGCGGACCCAGCGGGCGACTTTGTGGACCTTCATCACGCTGAGGCGATCGTCGCCTTTGAGGCCGAAGAACTCGTTGACCCAGAGGGCGACGCCGTCGGAGCCGCTCTTGTCGGTCAGGGCGACGCGGGGTGGACGGCCTAAGAGCGCCGTGGTGTCGAAGATGTTGTAGATCCGCTCGTCGGAGCGCAGGCCCCCGGCGTGGATGCCCGCCCGGGTGGTGTTGAAGTGGCGGCCGACGAACGGGTAGTTCTCGGGGATGGGGAAGCCGATCGACTGCATGTACTCGGCCAGTTCGGTGATCACCCCGGTCTGTATGCCGCAGAGGTCACCCTTCAGCGCGATGTACTCCATCACGGCGCCTTCCAGGGGCGGGTTGCCGGTGCGCTCGCCGTAGCCGAACAGGGTGGTGTTCATCGCGTCGCAGCCGTAGAGCCAGGCGGTGGCGCCGTTGACGTGGACCTTGTGGAAGTCGTTGTGCCCGTGCCATTCCAGCCGGTCGCTGGGCACGCCCACCTCCTGGTTGAGCTTGTAGATGAGCTTGGGGATGCTCCGCGGCAGCTCGACGCCGGGGAAGCTGACGCCGAAGCCCATCGTGTCGCAGAGCCGGATCTTGACCGACAGCTCGTCGGGCACCTGCTCGCTCATCCGCATCAGCCGCTCGGCGAAGGGGAAGATGAACCCCTCGACGTCGGCCCGGGTGACGTCTTCCATGTGGCAGCGGGGGCGGACGCCCGCCTCGAACGCGGCGTCGACGACCTGGCAGTAGGCGTCGATGCAGGCCTGGCGGCTCTTGAACTTCAGCTTCTGGAAGATGTGGTAGTCGGACGAGCTGGTGAGCATGCCCGTCTCCTCGAGCCCGGCTTCCTTGGCCAGGCGGAAGTCGCCCGGCACGGCCCGGATCCAGCCGGTGCACTGGGGGTACTTATGCCCCAGCTCGCGGCAGCGGTCGAGGGTCTCGCGGTCGTTCTTGGTGTAGAGGAAGAACTCGGTTTGGCGGACGACGCCGTTCGGGCCGCCCAGCTTCGCCAGGAGGTCGTAGACGTGGACCATCTGGTCGATGGTGTAGGGCGGTCGGGCCTGCTGGCCGTCGCGGAAGGTAGTGTCGGTGATCACGATGTCGCGCGTCTTGAGCGACTGCGGATCGAACTCGACCGGCTGGCCGTCGATGTACTCGACGACCGGACCGTCGAACCGGATCAACGGGGGCAGGCTGTAGTCGAACGTCTCTTCGAGAAGATTGGGCTCGGTCGCGTCGACCAGGGGATAGGACCTCTTGGGCATGGAAATATCCTTTCATCACAAGGGTGAGTGGCGAGTGGTGAGTGCTGAGCGGCAGTGGGCAAGTGGTGAGTTGGGGCCGGCGAGTGGGGCGACCATTCTGCCGAGCAGACTCTGCTTCAGTCTCGACTCTCCCGTCAGGACTCAGCACTCGCCACTCGCCACTCCCTACACGTCGACGCCCTGCTCCCTGCACACGCCCGCGATGAACTCGGCTGCGTCGCCGACGGTCTGGACGGACAGCGCGGCGTCCTCCTCCATCTCGATGCCGAACTCCTCTTCGAAATTGGCCACCAGCTCGACCGACTGCACGCTCTCCGCACCCAAGTCGGTGGTGAAGGCGTGCTCCGGCTTGATCTCGCTGGGGTCGACGCTCAATACGCGGGCAGTCACCGCGATGACTCGTTCTTCTACCGTCGCCATAGAGACAATCTCCTGCGTGTCTTGGACTCTCATGTTGCCACTCGTGCCGCCGTGCGCGTGTCATTGTAGCCGTCACGCTCCGCGTGACGGTGCACATCACGCGGAGCGTGATGGCTACTGCGGCTGCCGGCCGCCGGCTGTGCTAGGAAGCGGCCAAGGCAATCCGGCCTCGCTTGAGGGCCTTGCTGCGCGCTTCGGCCGTGAGCTCGAAGATCTCGTTCCACATGGCTTCGTGCGCCGGCGTCCAGGGAACCTTGCGGCGGCCCATGGAGATCTCGGCGGTCTCGTACACCCCCCGTTTCCCGCGCCCCTTGGTTACCGCGCCTTTGATCAGCCAGGCGAACGACGGGATGAACTTCGGCAACGGCATGCCCGTCGTGTTCACCACGGCCATCGCCCCCACGTTCGCCCCGGTGTTGAACAGCGTGCCGATCGAGGTCTTGGTATGATCCCCGATCAGCGAGCCGACCTTGGTCGAGCCGGTGTCGACGGGCCTGCCGTCCTCGAGGATCACCTCCACGGTGGAGTAATCGTTTTTCAGGTCGCTATTGGTCGTCAAGGCCCCCAGGTTGACCCATTCGCCCACGTAGGCGTGCCCCAGGAAGCCGTCGTGATACTTGTTCGAGTAGCCGTGGATGATCGATTCCTCGATCTCCCCGCCCACGCGGCAGACCGGACCGATGGAGTTCCCCTCCCGGCACTTGGCGCCGAACAGGATCGACTTCTTGCCGATGTACGAGGGGCCTTCGATGCGGGTGAACGGATGGATCTCGGCCTCTTCGTCGATGTAGACCGGGCCCTCGGCGGCGTCGATCACGACCATCGGATGCACCAGCGCGCCGCGGGCCACGTACACGTCCTTCTCGCTTCCCCGAATCGCGCTGGGCTGCTCCACCGTTCCCTCGATCCCGCTCCGCCCGGCCGCCGCGAAATCCTCCCGAAGCTGATCCGGATTGGCCAGGATCAAATCCCAGGTGTAGCTCCACGCCGGCACCTCGCCGTCGACCGACGGCAGCAATTGCCTGGCCGAATCGAGCAAGGCATCGAGCGACGTGGTATCGAGCGTGGCCAGATCCCCCCGGGTGATGCGGGCGTAGAGACACTCGCCGTCGGCGTCCAGGGCGATCCGGCTGGGGCCCGTCGGCGCGACGTCGAACCCCTGCGCCTTCACCCGGCCGTGGACGATCAACAGGTCGTCGCCGACGAGCGTCGCGGGATCGTTCACCGGCCACCGGCACGACTCGCGATACACCTCGGCCATGTAGGGCGGCACGAAGCAGGCCACGTCGGTCGCCCCGAGCTTGCCGACCAGCTTCTCCCCCAGCGTGCTCATCCCGCACCGCAGCTCCCAGATGGGCCGGCTCAGGGCGAGCGGGTAGAAGTGAAAACGCTTTGCCGTAAGGCGGTCCAACAGGATCAGTCGCATAACAGAATCTCCTCAGGGAGCTTGTCGGCGCGCCGGTTTCGTATCTCCAGGCAGGTTCCGGGCGGGATTCGTGGTCGATTGACCGTGTCGCCTCTCTCCCGGAGTCGTAGGGTGCGTGCTTGGCACGCACGTCGCTTCTCTCCCTGCGACGGGACGGGCCGTCACGGCCGATCAGTTCCCTGCCGGGGCGCCGGGCATCTTCTCACGGACCCAATCGTAGTAGTCGAGCATCGTCAGTTTGCTGGCCGCGGGGCGGTCGAGGAAGAAGATCGTGTCGGGATGGAGTTGAAGCGCGCTGGCCGTGCACATGCTGGTCACCGGGCCTTCGATCGCCGCCGCCACGGCCTCCGCCTTGTGCTCGCCGTTCGCCAGGAGCATGATCTTCTCGGCTTCCAGGATCGTACCCACCCCCATCGTGATCGCATAGATCGGCACGTCTTTCGGGTTGTCGAAGAATCGGGCGTTGTCTTCGATCGTCTGCTTGGCGAGGGTCTTGATCCGGGTGCGGGACCCCAGCGAGCTGGTCGGCTCGTTGAAGGCGATATGGCCGTCGGCCCCGATCCCCAGCACCTGGAGATCGATCCCCCCGCACTCGACGATCCGCTGCTCGTACCACCGGCAGAAGGCCTCGTAGTTGTCGGTCGTCCCCGAGGGGATATAGATGTTCGGCCGCGCGATGTTGATGTGGTTGAACAGGTTCTCGTTCATGAAATAGTGGTAGCTTTGCGGATGCGCGGCCTGAAGCCCCACGTATTCATCGAGGTTGAAGGTGGTGATCTGGGAGAAGTCGAGCCCTTCTTCCTTGTGCATCCGAGTCAGTTCTCGATAAAGGCTCAAGGGGGTGCTGCCGGTGGCCAGCCCCAGCACCGCGTTGGGCTTGGAATTGAGCGTCTGGGCCAGCAATTGCGCGGCCGATTTGCTCAGATCTTCGTACTGATCAAAAATGACAACTTGCATCGGCAGACCTCAGTTCTTGCAGTTCGCACGGACAACCAACGCGTATCTCGGACAACGCGAACCGTTGAGTTTGGTTTCTGCTCACTCGGGTGTCAACCCGTGGCCCAGTTCTGGGGAGGGCTCGTTCCCCTCTACATAAGTGTCACCGGACGACCTGACCCTTGCCGGCCGTCCCAGGCACGCACCGGTCGGAGCCGGCCACCCAGCCCCCGATGACGCTCCCGTGCCATGGGCACGCCGGGCGCGTGTGCACAGCGCAAGACGTTGCGCCACGGATACTTGCGCGTCAGAGATGCAGGGCCTCCCGCCCGAACGTCCGAGCGTGATGGCCGACACTCCCACGCCGGAGGGTGGGCCCGAGGAGTAACCACGAGGGTTCCCCCGCTCCTCGCGGTGGCGGGTGGCGAGAGGTGAGAGGTGAGTGTCACGGGTGGCTGGGGTCGGACGAAGTGAGCCCCCGGCTGCCCTAGCATCGCACTCGGCATGGCTGGAACGCAACCGTTCGCGGCGTTCGATGAAGGTAGCAGGCACACGCCGTGTGGGCTGCTCAAAACGGCCGTCAATCACTCGCCACATTGTGTCCCGTTGGTGTTCTATCCTCGTACGCCGAAGGCGTTAGACAACACAGCCCAGGGTAGCTTCGCAACCCTGGGCTATGTTGTGAAACCGCTTCGCGGTTCGGGGGAATGAAAATGGCCCACACTTCCCGCGGATTCATGGCCGTGCTTTCCGTACGTTCTTAGCAGCCCACACGCCGTGTGCCGTTCGCGGATGTCGTGTGCAGTTCACACCAAAACGACGCGTGCAGGCGACTCTGCGACGTACTGCTCGCCAAGCGGACGGCACACGGCGTGTGCCTGCTACTGACGGTGGCCGCCTGGGACGTCCGCACGCGGATCAGATGGTAGGCCGGTGAACGCTTCGCCCTACAGGCTGTCGTCGTCGGTGCCCTGCCGCTTCTTCTGGTATTCGCGGCTGGCGTTTTCCAGGATGCGACGTTCCTTGCGGGTCAGGCTGGCCTCGCCCTCGCGATGGATCTTCTCCAGGATTCGATCCACCTCCTGGCTCAGCTCCTTGTCTTGGCGCCCCCGGCGATCGGGGTCGTGAACGCGGAGGTTGGGCCGCGACTTCAGCCGCACGGCCGGAAGCCAGCCGGTGGTCCAGCGACTGAGGTTCCACCCGAAACGATGGTAGAGCAAGGCGAACGCCGCGCCGCCGAGGTGGGCCGAAAAGGCGATGTGGGTGCTGCCGGGATTGAGGGCCCCGAGCAGATCGATCAAGACGACGAGCATGCCGACCGCCCAGGCGGGCATCGGGATCACAAAGAACAACAGCAGGATCCGCCGGGGGAAGTTTAGCGCATAGAGAACCACGATGCCGGCGATCGCCCCAGAAGCGCCCACGGCAGCCCCGGACTGTCCTTGAAACTTCGCCACAACCGCCCAGATTACGCCGGCGACCACAAGCGTCGCCAGGTAGAGCCGCAAGAACTCCTTGCTCCCGTAACGCGACTCGACGTCGCGACCCAGAAAGAACAGCACCAGCATGTTGCCCACCACGTGCCAGTATTCGGGCGCGGATGCGTGGGCGAAGCCGTAGGTCAGGAATTGCCACCAGAGCCAGGGCTTGGTGAGCGTCTCCACCTGGACGGCGAGGAAGCGGTTGATGTCGCCCAGGGTCGCCGGTGGCTTGATGGGGGTGAGCAGCCCGTCGGCCAGAAAGACCACCACGTTGATCAAGATCAGCATGCCGACGATCGTCCGCGGTCCTCTCAGGGTGTATCGGGATTGCGGCTCCCGGTAGTAGTCGCGGTCGTAGATGCCCATACGTGCTCCTACCCCGCCGCCACGGGGTCTGCGGGTGGTGATCTCAGGGAATGACCGATGCGGATTGCCGGCGAGCCCCGGCGCCGCGTGCCGGTGGTCGCGGGCTCACAATCCTCAGCTATCATTGTGCATAACTACGGGCAAGACGGCCAGGGCGCCCGTCTCCCGGATCGGGACACCAAACGGGGCAGCACGCCACACGGGGGGCCGGAGGGGGGGGGGCTCGGGGGGGAGGATCGAAGGCTGGCGACGGGGCCCCGCCGGTTAGTTCCCGGCCGGGGCCTGGGCCATCGCCTCGGTCCGCTCGTCGATGATTCGGGTCGCTTCCCGTTGAATCCTGGCGATCTCGCCGGCCATGCCTTGGACGGTCTTGATCGTCTCGGCCAGGGCCGCTTGGATCGCGGCCAGCTTGCCCTTGACGGCAGCGAGGTGGACGGCCACGGCGTCCCGCTGGCCGAAGCACTTCGGCCGTTCGACTTCCGCCAACCGGTCACGCTCATCCTGGCGATACTGGAGCTGGCGCTTCGCATCCGGGAGGGCCGGGACGGACGGGGGCTGGAGACCCGCGAGATCGGTGCCGGGCGGTAATCGGTCGGGATCGACATAGAGGACGTTCCGGACGAGCGTGTTCCTGCGGTCGACCCCCTCGGTCAACCGGAGGTGGTATTTGCGGAACAGCTCCTCGTAATCGCGAAGTTGCCGCACGTACCTCCCTTCGACGTTCTCCGCCCGGACCTCCGCCTCCAGCCCGTTCGTCTTCACGATCTGCCCGCTCTCGTCGACCTGGAACACTTTGCCCGCCAAGCCCCGCTGCTTGACGTCTTCCAGCGTGGTCGACCGGCCGTCGCTGACGTACTCGTCCGCGGTCTCTTCGGGCAACAGGGCCTTCAGCTCGTCCTCACTGAGGCCGGCCAGCGACCGGTGATTGTCTCGGGGCATGACCTCGTACAACGACCAAGTCGCGCCGTTGCGGGTCGCGCTTTGGTTGAGATTGGCCAACGCCGGGCCGTCCACTCGGGTGGTCGGCTTCAGGACCACTCCCGTGTTGTCGACCCCGTCGACCGTGAATTGCCCTAGATACCTGCCGCCCTGCTCGACGGGGAGTTGGTCGAAGGCCCACAACACGGTCTTGTCCGCGATCTGATGGGGCGAGGGGAATTCGACGACCACCTTGAGCTGACCGGTCTTGGCCGTTTCCGGCGCGGGCTGAGGCCGGCAGTCGCGCCAGACTCGACCCCGATCGACCAATTCCTCGTCCAGCGCCAGCGCGACCCGGCGGACGCCCATCTTGGCCTCCTCCCGCATTCCCTCCACTTCCTGCTTGGCCCGCTTAAGACCCTCGCCCGCCTCGGCCCCGATCTTGTCGAGCTCCTGTTCTCGGGCGATCACTTCGGGCGAGTCGAGCCCTTCTTTCAAGACCAGCTCGACGTCGCGTTCCTGCGCCAACTCTTGCTCCAATTGGAGCGCTTGCTCGCGCCAGTACTGATGGGTCTTCAGGGCCCGGGCGCCGAGAATGAAGAACCCGATGGAGGCGAGGAGAATCAGCCCGATGAGGACCTTGTTCCAGATGCTCATGGCGCGTTACACCACTAGTGGAAGGGTTCCACGAACCGCGGGGCTCGCCGGCGGCCTCCGTTCGCGCCACTGTAGGGGGATGCGAGGGCAAACTCCATTAACCTTGATGTTATTCGGGGTTGCAGCCACTGTCAAGCTTTCTCCACCGTCTCCTATTCCTCCCAGGTACCCCAGCCTCCGTCAGGCCCTCCGTGCGGCTCATATCTTCGAGAATCGGCAGGGTCAACTGAAGCCGCACAGTCCGCACAATCGTTCAAGTCGGAAGCGGCCGGGGACCGAAACGCAAATGTGTAGAAGTCGCGTCTTCGCGATACCCTCAATGGTGGTACATGATCACCCCTCTCACACAGGTTCCGCTCGTGTCGCACGTCCCCGCCAGAGTCCCCAGTCCAAGGTCAGAGGTCACGGCGATCCGAGCTTGGTGGTTGGGTGCAGGCCTGCTCGGTATCGGTTTGCTCGTGGCAGTCGCCGGTGGCTGCAACCGGGCGTACTACCGTCGGCAGGCCGACCAGGAAGCGTACGGGTTGATCGAGACCGGGTCGGTCGATCCCCGGTGGCCTTCGAACAACTTCACGATCGAGCCGGACCCGACTTCGCGGTTCTACGAGCCTCACGCGCCCGATTGCCCTCCCATGCCTCCGGACGATCCCACGTCAAATCAGTTGATGCACTTCGTGGACGGCAAGCGCAACTGGCCGTACGAGCGCCACTACGGCTGTACCGACCAGGTCGAGAACCCGGCGTGGATCGAGTCGCTGCGACCCTATCTGAAGGTCTCCCAGGAGGGTGCCGAAGGAGCGACGGGAGCGGACCCGGAGGCCGTGCTGGACCGACAGGCGGCGGTCCAACTGGCCCTGGTGCACTCACGGGTCTACCAGGGGGAACTGGAGGATCTGTATCTCTCGGCGTTGGACGTCAGCTTCCAGCGATTTCGTTTCGACACCCAGTTCTTCGGCGGCAACTCGACGTTCTTCACCAAGAGCGGCCCTCTGAGTGGAAGCGCATCGGACTCCAGCGAGTTGTCGACCAGGTCGCCGGTCGGGGCGAGGCGGTTGTTCGCCACCGGCAGCCAGATGGTCGTGGAGGTGGCCAACTCGGTGGTTTGGCAGTTCAGCGGGTCGGACGGCTACACGTCGATCACCCCGGTGAGCCTCCAGCTTGTCCAACCGCTGTTGCGGGGCGCCGGCCGTGCCGTCGTGTTGGAGCAACTGACCGACTCGGAGCGGGCCCTGTTGTCCAACATCCGCCAATTGGAGCGCTTCCGTCGCGGTTTCTACCTGGACACCGTCGCCGGGCTCAGCGCGGGTCCCGGGCCGGCACGCGGCGGGATCGGCCTTGGGGCCGTGGCTCCGGGGGGAGGCCGAGGGGTGGGCGGCTACCTGTCCTTGTTGGAGCAGCAACTGCAAATCCGCAACCAGCGGACCAACGTGGCCTCCCTGAGCCGAAGTTTGGAGCGTCTTGATGAGTACCTGAGGACCGGCATTACCGATCCGGTCCAGGTAGAGCAAATCCGTCAATCGCTCTACTCATCTCAGATCAAACTGCTTTCTCAGGGGATCAACTACGAAGACCAGTTGGACGGGTACAAGATCACGCTGGGCCTGCCCCCGGAACTGCGGGTCCGCATCGAAGATCCCTTGGCACGGCCGTTGGAGCTGATCGACCCGGCCTTGCTGACCACCCAGAACGAAGTGGCCAGGATGTTGGACCCGGTTCGGGAGATGGCGGCCACCGCGGTCAACGCCTACGAGGCCGCCCAGGCTGCGCCCAGGGCCGATCAGGTTGCCCAGGCCGCGCAAGCGTTTGCCGCGGCCAGCGACCAGGCCATTGCTGCGCTTCAGGCCGTGGCGGGACGCGACTACGCGGGGGCCGCGGTTGCCGCCGGCGAGGCGGTGAACCATATCCAAACCGGGGAGAAAGCCGCGGAAGCCGCCGAAGCCGCCGACCTGGTCAAAGGAGCCCGCGACGCCGTTCAAGCCGTCGACCAGACGGCCAAAGCAGCCCAAACGGCCCAGGAGGCCGTGCAAGCCGGCGAGGCCGCCGCGCATGAGGAACTCCTCCAGGCCGCAGCCAGGGCTGCCGTCCAGGTGGCGAGGATAGTTGCGCGGGCAACGGCAAGGTGCGCCGGGATCACGGCCGTAGTGGCCGGGCAAGGGGCGCAGGCGGCCCAAGCCATCGGTACGGCTCAGGGTGCTCAAGATGCCGCCGATGCCGCCATGGCCGCCGGCGCGGCGCTGCGCAGGGCCCGGTTGGGTTTCTACGAGGACGCCGCACAAGCTGGCGGCGAGGCCGACAGCGACGCCGAGCAAGCCGCATCCATCGCCACCATCGCAGCCCGCGACGGGGAGCCGGCCCAGTACACCAGCGCGGTTCAGGAGTCGGCCAAAGCGACCCTGGCCACGACTCAAACGGTCCGCGTCGCGGCGAAGGCCGAGAACACGGTTGAGGTGGCCAGCCAGGCGACGGAGACCGCCACGGCCCTCCAGGGAGCTGCCGTAGCCCTCCAGGACGTGGCCAAGGCCGCCCAAGCCGGCAACTCCAACGAGGCCATCGAAGCTGCCAGCATCGCGGTGGACGCCGCTGCGGGAGCCGACAAGGCCGCACGGGCCCTCATCGACGCCGCCGAAATCGTCCGACTCCTCATTCAGGGGGCAGCGGCGCCCCAGGCCGACGAACAGTCCAAGGCCGTGCTGGATGCGATGGCCAAAGCCGTCGAGGCCGCCACGCAAACTCTCCAAGCCGCCACGGAAATCGCGGTAGCCGCCGACCAAATCCTCCAACTCGCCGAAGAGGACGACCCCGCCAAGACCGCCCAGGCCCTCGCCAAGGCCGACGCGGTGGCCAAGGCGGGCAACCAGGCGGCCGAACGGATGGCGGAAGTCGCCGCCGAAGTGATGCCCCAAGCCGTCCAGGCCGCCGTCGAAGCCGCGGGGGTCGCTTCCCAGGCCGCTCGTGCCGCGCAAGCCGCCGCGCAAACCGCCTCCGTAGCCGCCGAAGCCGCCAAAGTCGAGGTGCTGCCCGACCATGCTCCGGAAGTCCTCCGGACGATCGTCGCCGGCTTGCAGGACGGGGGACGGGAGGCAACCATCCTCGACCGAACGGAGAGCTACCTGGCCCCGGCTCGGGAAGACCGCGACCGGCTTGTCCGTGCGCTCGAGAATCGCGTCGAACAACTGGGAAGCCTGGCCCAGCGAAAAGAGTTCGAGCGAGGCGACGTCGATCCCGGGATCGCCGATCCCGACTCGCTGCGACGGCGCGTCGAAGAAGTGAACGAGAGCGTCGACCGATTGGCGGAGAGTCTGCCTCAGACCACGAAACAACTGAGGCAATTCTGCCGGGAAGCGGCGCAGCGGGAGGCGGAGGCCGGCAGCGAGCTGGAGGCTTGGCGCGATCTGCTCCTCGGGTTGCGTAAGATGTTGGACGAGCTATGGAGCCAACTGCTCGACTTGTCCCTCGCCAGGGCCATGGCCCGGCTCGATGCGCTCACCTTGAAGCCCGTGGAACTCCAGCCCGAGCAGGCCCTCGAAATCGCTCAGGTCTATCGCCGCGACTGGATGAACGCCCGGGCAGCACTGGTCGATTCGTGGCGGCAGATCGAGGTGGTGGCCAACGACCTGGAAAGCGATCTCGACCTCGTGTTCAACGGCGACTTGACCACCCGAAGCGACAACCTGCACTCGAACCACAACACGACCGGACAGATCGAGGTCGGGTTCGAGTTCGACGCTCCCTTGACCCGGCTGGCCGAACGCAACGAGTACCGCCAGGTGTTGATCAACTACCAACAAGCCCGCCGCCAGTACTACGCCTTCGAGGACCGCGTAAGCGAGGCCCTCCGGGGCACGCTCCGAGCGATCCACCTGGCGCCCCTGGAGTTCGAGCTTCAACGGGCGGCCGTGCACACCGCAATCACCCGGACCGCAAGACACCAACTTGAGCTGGAAATGGGACGAGCCACGGGGCCCACCGCTGCCTACAACCTGAACGACGCGTACGGATCGCTGCTCAGTGCCCAAAATGCCCTTCTGAGGATCTGGCTCGAATACGAAATCCAACAGATGAGCCTGGAATTCGACCTGGGCGTGATGCCGTTGGACGAGCAAGGCATGTGGCCGCTGGACGAGCAAGGCATGTGGATCCACTCGGAATTTCTCGAGGGGGGGGATTCCATCGCGCCTGGGACGCCGGACCTACTCCCTTCGGATCTCCCGATGGGACCGCTCCCGGGACTCCCCGGATCGCCAGACGACCTTGTCCAGCCGACAGCGGCCCTCATCGAGTCGGAAAGCGGACTCGGCCAGCCGGGCGCGCAACTCGGTCGGCCGGAAAAGGGAGGGGGGCCAGCGGACCCGACGGACGTCCGAGACATCCCCAGGGTCCATGACGCCGACCGCACACGACGCCTCGCCCTCCGCGGAGCTCATTGAGCGGAATCCGTCCCGCGGCGTCTTTCCGCCGCCCCTCATGCTGACTTCCCGCCACGGGATCTCCTTGGGGGCATCGCATTCCTCCGTCCCCCTTTTGCCGGGGTCCGCTGCCCGGAACGTCGAGCGTCATCCTCCTCCGGGAAGCCGCACCGCGTGAGAGCTCGCCTTTCGCCGCGGCAGAACATTCCCCCATCTCCCCGCCGGGCTTCGATCCTCCGGGCCCCAATCCCCGGTGCCTCCGGCAGGTCCGTGCCGTGGGCGCTGGTCCGGCGAAGGCAGTCGCACCGCACCTGCGGGCGGGGTGTGCCCTTCGAGCGCCGCTCGCGCCAGCATCGAATTCTGACCAATGGCCGCGACTTGGGCAGCTCTCCGGGGTTCCAATGGATGGCGGTGTGCGCCCAGCGCGTCGTCTCCCCCATTTCGTGGGTGACCGGGCGCCGCGGGATACTCCCCCAAACGGCTACAGTGACAAGATGCGTCCCCTTGGTTAGAATAGACGGGTACCACCCCCGACCCCCCCCTGCGAGTCGTCCGGCGGGCAGAGTTGCTGCCCCCGAGTCGTCGCGAGGTAGCATTCCATGAATCGAGCCAGTTCCAAGTATCGTCCGGCACGTTGCCGTAGCGCGTTTACCTACCGGGGATTGCTCTTCGCGATTCCCGTGGTAGCGGCCGTGCCGTTGGTCGCCTGGTTCGGCCTCCCGAGACTGTCGCTGTCGTCGGAAGAGAAGGGCCCGATGATGCACGTGGTCCAGCGGGGGACCTTCATCCACGACGTCACTGAAAACGGAAACGTGGAAAGCGCCAACAACGTGGAGATCCGCTGCGAGGTGGAGAGCCACGGCGCGGGCACGATGATCATCTGGATCATTCCGGAGGGCACCTACGTCGAACCCGTGCCCGATTGGGAGCCCAAAGAACCGGGCGAAGAGCCGCCCGATCTGCTGGTCAAGCTCGACTCCTCTGCGCTGGAAGACAAGCGGATTCAGCAGCAGATCGTCTGCAACTCCAGCAAGGCCGCCGTCATCCAAGCCGAGAACAATTTCAAAACGGCAGTGATCGGCAAGGAGGAATACATCGAGGGCACGTACCAGGAGGAGAAAAAGAAGCTCGAAGGGAACATCTCCTTGGCCGAAGAGGAGCTGATCCGTGCCCAGCAGTACCTTTCCGACAGCAAGGTCCTTCACGCCAAGGGTTTCATCTCCGACCGGGAGTTGCAGGCCGACGAGTTCGAGCTGGAGCGAAAGAAGATCGAGCTGGAACGAGCCATGACCTCCATGGAAGTCGTGGAGAAGTACAGCAAGCCCAAGACGCTCCTCCAACTCGAAGCCAGCATCAACATCGCCCAGGCCAAGCTCGAATCCGAGAAGCACAGCCACCAGCTCGACTTGGACAAGCTCACCGAGTACGAGGAGCAGATCGCGAAGTGCACGATCCGCGCCCCGCAGGCCGGCCAGGTTGTGTACGCCAACGTCACGGACCGGCGGGGCGGTCAGGAGACCGTCATCGAAGAGGGGACCATGCTCCGGGAGCGCCAGGAGATCATCCGACTGCCGGATCCCGAGAATATGCAGGTCAAGGCCAAAATCAACGAGGCCCGCGTCTCGGCGGTTGAGGCCGGGATGCCGGTGAAGATCGAGCTGGACGCGTTCCCCGACAGGAAATTGACGGGCACGGTGGAGAAGGTGAGCGAGTATCCGCTGCCGTCGGCGTGGTACTCCGGCAACGTGAAAGAGTACGAGACCACGGTCAAGATCGACAGTTTCCCCAAAGACCTGCAGATGCGGCCCGGCATGACCGCTAAGGTGTCCATCCGCGTTGAGCAGATCGACGACGTGCTGACGGTGCCCGTCCAGGCCGTCTTCGAACATGGCGGCAAGCACTATTGCGTGCTCCGCAAGGGGGAGGGCCTGGAAGCCCGGCAGGTGACCATCGGCTCGACCAACGACAAGGGAGTCGTCATCGAAAAAGGGCTCGATATGGGCGAACAGGTCGTGTTGGGGGCCGCGCTGTACCGCGACAAGCTCGATCTGCCCGAGCTGGTCCCGGAAAAGGAGACTCCGCTCGTCGCAGGCTCCGGCACTCGCCCCGAGTCCACCGAAACGCCCCAAACCGCAACGGGTTCGCGAGCGACGGAGCCTCAAGGCGAAGCTAGACCTGGCGGTCCGGAGAGACCCGGCACCGCCCAAGCCCCCGGCGGCGAAAGACCGGGAGGCCCCGGGGGACCTGGTGGATTCAACCCGGCTCAGATCTTCAAGAGACTGGATGCCGACGGCAACGGCCGGCTCGAAGGCGAAGAGATTTCCGGCCAGATGAAGGCAAACCTGTCGGAAACCGATGCCAACGGTGACGGCGCGGTCGACCGCGGCGAGTTCGACGCGGCGATGCAGAAGATGATGCGAATGCGTGGCGGACAGGGCGGACAGCGCGGTCCGGGAGCTGGGGGAAGACCGGGAGGCGCCGGCGAAGGGGCCGGTGCCGGCAGACCGGCAGGCGCTGAAGGCCGTACCCGAGGTGCCGGCGGTGCTCGTCCCGGAGGGGCCGGCGGCAACCGTCCGGCAAGCGCCGGCAGTGGCCAGGGAGCCCGCCCATGATGCTGGCCGCTTCCATCCAAAACCTCACCAAGGACTACGTCCTGGACGGGGAGGTCGTCCGTGCCCTGCGGGGCGTCACGTTCGACATCCCCGAGGGCGATTACGTGGCCGTGATGGGCGCGTCCGGCTCAGGGAAGAGCACCTTGCTCAACCTCTTGGGGTGCCTTGACCGTCCCACGTCGGGCAAGCTCTGTCTGGGCGAGGAGGACGTCAGCCTGCTCGACGACGACCGGCTTTCCGAAATCCGCGCCTCGCGGATCGGCTTCATCTTCCAGTCGTACAATCTCATCGCCCAACTGACCGTCCTGGAGAACATCGAAGTCCCCCTGTTCTACCAGGGCCGACTCGCCGGCAACGCTCGCCAAAGGATCGTCGAGCTGGCCCAGATGGTCGGGCTGGGCGACCGGCTCAAACACCGCCCCACGCAGCTCTCCGGCGGACAGCAGCAACGCGTGGCCATCGCCCGAAGCCTCGTCAACGACCCCTACTTCATCCTCGCCGACGAGCCCACCGGAAACCTCGACTCGGTCACCACCCGCGAGATCCTCGACCTGCTCGACGGGCTCAACGCCGCCGGCAAGACGATCATCATGGTCACCCACGAAGCGGACGTCGGCGCCCGAGCCAAACGGATCATTCGTCTCAGAGACGGCGAGATCCAGTCCGACCAGCGGAAAGAAAAGTACGAGGCCGCCGTCTGAGCCAACTCCCCCCGTCCTCTGCAATCAGCTCTTGCGAATGACCTTCCTCTGGCTACGTACCTGGCAGTTAGGCGTCAAAAGCCTCCTGTTGCACCCGCTGCGCTCCCTGTTGACGGTGCTGGGGATCTTCATCGGTGTGTCGAGCGTGATCTGGCTTCTGGCCATCGGCGAGGGAATCAGCCAGAAAGCCCAGGAGCAGATCGAGAGCCTGGGGGCCAACAACATCATCGTCCGCTCGATCAAGCCACCCAGCGAAGCGACCAGCGGCTCCAGCGGCGACATCGCCTACGGCATTACGCGCGCGGATTACGAACGGCTCACCGAGACGATACCCACGATCGAACGGGCGCTACCGATCCGGGAGATCCGCCGCCGCTTCAGCTATGCAGGGCGGAACATCGACGGACGGCTGGTCGGCTGCACGCCCGAGTACGCGGAAGTCACCCGGCTGGAGGTCCGGCGCGGGCACTTCATCACCGACGCCGAGTGCCGCGACAAGAAGAACCATTGCGTGTTGGCCGCGGAGGTCGCCGAACAGCTCTTCCCCTTCGAAGATCCGATCGGCCGCTCCATCCACGTGGAGCAGCACTACTACGTGGTCGTCGGCGTGATGAAGCCCAAGTCCCCCTCGGCCGGAATCGGCGGATCGTTCGCCGCCCAGGAGTTCTCCAACGACGTCTACATCCCCATCTCCACGCTCTGGAGCCGCATCGGCGACTTCATCATCACCGCCCGGACCGGCTCCTTCGAACGCGAGAAGGTCGAGCTCACCCAGGTGACGCTCCGCGTCGACGCGGTCGACAACGTGATGGAGACCGCCGATCTGGTCGAAATGACGATCGCGAAGTTCCACCGCAAGGACACCAAAGACTACGGCGTCACCGTCCCCCTCGAACTCCTGGAACAGGCCCGAACCACCCGAATGATGTTCATCGTCTTCCTGGGGCTCATCGCCGCCATCTCCCTGGTCGTCGGCGGGATCGGGATCATGAACATCATGCTGGCCACGGTCACCGAGCGAACCCGCGAGATCGGCGTCCGCCGCGCGCTCGGCGCCAAACGGCGCGACATCATCCGCCAGTTCCTGGTGGAGACGATCTCGCTCTCCGTGGTGGGCGGGATCACCGGGATCCTGGGCGGGCTGATGTGCGGCCCGATCATCATGTTCGTCCAGCGGCAGCTCGATCGCTTCATGCCCCGCGTGATGGAGCAACTGCCCGACGTCGTCAAGAGCCTCGAGCCGATCATCCTCCCCCAATCGATCCCCCTGGCCTTCGGCATCTCCGTGACCATCGGCGTCGTCTTCGGCATCTACCCCGCCATGCGCGCCGCCGCCATGGACCCCATCGAAGCCTTGCGGCACGAGTGAGGAGGGGCGGGGTTGAGAGTTGAGAGTTCAGGGTTGAGAGTTGAAACTTGAGAGTTACGCTCGTTCCCAAGCTCCAGCTTGGGAACGTACGTGAGGGAAGCTGCCGGTTCCACAGGGGCAAAGCGGAGCTTCGCGGTTCGAGGTTCCCAAGCTGGAGCTTGGGAACCAGTAAAGCGGCCCCATTCCACCGTCCAACCAATCCAGCCGCTTGCGCTTCGGCCCTCAACCCCCGACCCTCAACCCTCAACCATCAACCATCAACCCTCAACCCTCAACCATCAACCCTCAACCCCCGACCCGAACGTCGCCGTCACGGTCGTCGTGATCCCGCCCCGGGCGCTGAACGCGGCTTCGATCGTCATCCGGCGGGGCTCCACCACCGCCGTCAGGTCGTCGAGGATCCGATTCGTCGCGTGCTCGTAAAAGATCCCCTCGTTGCGATACTGCTGGAGATAAAGCTTGAGGCTCTTCAGCTCGATGCACTTGCGATCCGGCACGTACGTGATCACCAGCGTCCCAAAGTCGGGCTGGCCCGTCTTCGGGCACACCGACGTGAACTCCGGACAGACGATCCGAATCGTGTAATCCCGACCCGGATACTCGTTGTCAAACGTCTCCAGCTTGCCGCGGAACTCGTCGCTCACCTCGGGGCTCCTTTCTTCCTCGAAGTCATTGTGGCATAATAACTGGTTTGCGGGAAGGGTTGGGGGAATGCTGGATGATGATTGACAAGAGCGGCAGGGCAGCGGCCTGCGGACGGGCCGTTCACCGTTCGGGGCAAAGGCGCTGGCGAACGATTTTCCAGCAGCGCCGCACCCGTCCACCGGGGGGTGTTTCGCGATGACGTGCGTCGCGACGCAACTTGTCGCGTTCTGGAAAGCGACTCAGCAAACGCACCATTCCTTACTCTGCAAGCGGTTCGAGCAAGAATGCGGCAAAGGCTTTAGAGCGTTATCGTGCTGCGACATGCACCGCTGCCCGGCCGGTGCGCGGACGCCACCCATTTCCGCCCTGGCGAGAGCGCGTTATCGTGCGTCGCCGAGGCACGAATAAGCCCGTTCATTGGTGGAAGCAGGAAGGCGCAAATGCTGGTCAGCGCGTGGCTTAACGTGGTAAACTGCCGGCATGACCGAGGGCGCTATGGTGCAAGGACGCGCCCGGTTGGCCGACTCGGCGCGCCAATGAATTACATAGTTGTGCCGCGGCGGCAAAGCCGCTGGAGGAGAAGTATGCCCGAATCGATTGACGATCGCTTCAAAGAGAAGCTGGCCCAACAACTGCGGTTCCTCGTGCGCTCATGCGAACTCTTTGACCAAGGCGATGAGGAAGAGGCGCTTCGTCTTGCAACGTCGCTGAGAGTCATTTTTCACGATACCCAACGCAGCACCTCTCTGCTGACCCACCTCGGTCTGAAAGACACCAAGATGCTATCGTCGTCGCGGGGCCACGGTAACTTGAAGGACTACCTGGCGTACAAAATCGACGTTACTTCTCCGCATCCAGTGATCGCGCGTCCGCTGCTCGGCAATGAGTTCGTGGCCCTTTCGATCGACGACTGGTGGAGCGACGAGCCCGTGTTTATTCACGCGACCGAAAAATTCTCAAGGCGCGTTATCATACTAAGCGCTGCAAACAAAGACGGCGGCGCGCACGTGGATCAAGAACTCGAAGAATACTACAAGGTACTATGTGCAGGCGAATATGCATCTGCGATCCGTATTACGGGGGACGTGCAATACGAAGGTGATCCTCCCTTTCCGCAGGGCGTCCCGATCTCTCCGAAGAATGCCCATTTAGCTCTGATTCGTCAATTCTCCCACGAGACGATGCGGAGTGCCGATCATTATCGTTGGCTCAAGAAATGACTGAATCTCTAAGGCGATGCGAAGCGGCCAGAGAGACGCGGTATAACCAGGCACTCAAGCGGACCTGATGGGCGGCGCCGGCCAACCAGGCCGCTTAGTGCCAACGTTCCGCCTCCGGTAACCGTCGTTTTGCGATCAAAGAAATGAAGCCAACCGTCTACCTCGAAACGTCGGTGATCGGCTATCTGACGTCGTGGCCGCAGGAAAACGTCACCGTGGCGGGCCATCAGAACACCACGAGGCAGTGGTGGTCAACGGCTGCCCACCGCTTTGAGCTCTTCGTGTCGCAATTGGTGGTTCGCGAATCCTCCGACGGGGACGCGGATGCCGTGCAAGATCGGCTCGGCAGCATCGGCGCCATTCCCGTGCTTCCGATCACGCCGGCGGCGGAACACTTGGCGGAGGCACTGATTCGCGGACACGCCGTTCCCGAAGACCAGCCCAACGACGCGCTGCATATCGCCTTGGCTGCGTCGCACGGGATACAATATCTCGTGTCGTGGAACTTCCGCCACATCGTGAACGCATCCATTCGGCCCGCAATCGAACGCGTCTGTCGCGACGCGGGGTATGATCCACCGATCCTCTGCACTCCCGAGGAACTGCTGGAGTCCAACGATGATTGATGACCCGATCGTAAATGAGATCCGACGCATCCGCCGCAAGTACGCGGAACTGTTCGACAACGACCTTCACGCCATATGCGAAGACCTCAGGCGGCAGGAACGGGAATCGGGTCGTGAGTGCCGATCTCCCTCGCAGAAGAACGTCGATCAATCCGTAGGTCAAGCCGTACCCGATAAACCGGCGTGATAGCGCTGCCGTGAGGCCGTTTGGATAGGGTCCCGCTGTCACGGCATCTCAGCCTGTCCCGAGTGTCTCGAAGAAGGACCGAAAAACGGGGCTTTCCCGATCCGGACGCCTCTTCCGAAACGGACGGATGTAGATTGTGGACCCTTGCGTCAACCCGCCCATGACCAAACCAGCCGTCATCCTGCTCTCCGGGGGCCTCGACTCGGCGACGACCGCGGCGATCGCTCGCCGGCAGGGGTTCGCGCTTTACGCGCTCTCGGTCGACTACGGCCAGCGGCACCGGCGCGAGCTTGCGGCGGCCCGGCGGGTGGCCGGCGCGATCGGGGTCGAGCGGCACGTGGTCGTGTCGGTGGACCTCGCGCAGTTCGGCGGTAGCGCCCTGACCGACGCCATCGACGTGCCCAAGGATCGCAGCCCGGACCAGATCGAGGAGGACATCCCGGTCACGTACGTCCCGGCGCGAAACACAGTGCTTCTCGCGCTCGCCCTGGCCTACGCCGAGACGGTCGGGGCGGCCGACGTCTTCCTCGGCGTGAACGCCGTCGACTACAGCGGCTACCCCGATTGCCGGCCGGAGTTCCTCGCGGCGTTCGGCAGGTTGGCCAACCTGGCGACCAAGGCGGGCGTGGAAGGGCGGCTCGAGTTCGCCATCCACGCACCGCTCGTGAAGATGACCAAGGCCCAGATCATCCGCCGCGGCACGGAGCTGGGCGTCGACTACGCGCTGACCCACTCCTGCTACGACCCGGCCGAGGACGGCCGAAGCTGCGGCCGCTGCGACGCCTGCCGGCTCCGCTTGAAGGGCTTCGCCGAAGCCGGGCTGACAGATCCCGTCCCGTACCAAGATTCGCCCCCCGGCAGATCGGGGGGCTGAGGGAAGACCGCTTGGGCGGAAGCGTGTGTCCGCACGCGGCGCCCCGAGCAATTTCGACGGATGGGTTTACCGAACGTGTACGCTCCTGACTGACGATGCGAATTGCCGAGATATTCCGATCGATCCAGGGCGAGGGCCTGCTGACGGGCACGGAGAGTGTCTTTGTCCGCGCAAGCGGCTGCAACTTGCGATGCTGGTTCTGCGACACGCCCTATGCCTCGTGGGAGCCGGAAGGGGAGGATCTGCCGGTCGAGGAGATCGTCGCGCGGGCCGAGCAGCTCGGCGGGCGGCACGTCGTGCTCACCGGGGGCGAGCCGATGCTGTTTGCGGAGCTGATCCCCCTCTGCGCCGCGCTCCGCCGGGAGCATCGCCACGTCACGGTCGAGACGGCGGGCACGCTCTACCTGCCGGTCGAGTGCGACCTGATGTCGATCAGCCCGAAGCTTTCGAGTTCGACGCCTTCGCCCGAGCAGCACCCGCGCTGGGCCCGCCGTCACGAGCGGAGCCGGCACGTGCCGGAGGTGATCCGCCGGATGGTGGCCGAGTACGACTATCAGCTCAAGTTCGTGGTCGACGTGGTCGAGGACTGCCGAGAGGTGGAAGCGTACCTGGCCGCGTTTCCCGAGATCGACCGCTCCCGGACGATGCTTATGCCCCAAGGGACCGACGCGGCCGCCCTGGCCGAGAAAGCCCGGTGGCTCGAGCCGTACTGTGCCGAGCACGGCCTGGGCTATTGTGCCCGTCGGCAGATCGAGTGGTTCGGACACCAGCGGGGGACGTGACGAGAGCACGATGGACCCAGCCGCCGGGGCAACGAGTCTCCGGCGAGGTCCGAATTCGGGGCACCGTCGGGCCGCGCTCAGTTGACGCAGCTCACGGCATCCGAAGTCTGCGCGATCCGCTCCGAGATCTCCTGCCGGTGGACGGGGACTTCCACGGGGCACTCGAACCCGAGCTTCACCCGTTCACCCCGGACTTCGAGAACGGTCACGTGGATGTCTTTGCCGATCACCACGCGTTGACCCTTCTTGCGGCTGAGAACCAGCATATCGAACCTCCTTGCAGAACGTGTCTCGGTCTCGCCGGATGGGGGAACGGTCGTCGTCCTTCGGTCGGCTGAGGGAAAAGCAAACCGAGCCGGCGACGTTTTTCCCTCGAGATAAGGCTTCCGGAAGACCGGGCGGGAAAAGGCCTGTCTAAATTGCGCCATTTCTTGCTGTCATATCTGCCTGATTGTAGGGCGCGGCGCAATTCCGTCAAGCAAGAAATTCCGAGAATTCGGCGTGCCGGCAACGCTGGCACGCAAGCCTGAGCCTGCTCGTCCGCGCCGGGCACCGGAGCACGCGGCTTGGGCCGGTCGGCCCCGGACCTCCCGCTGACCATGACGCGCCAGCCCCCCGCAATCCGGGCGGGACGGATGACGCGCGTTGAGATCGCGGGGCGGTCGGGAACTCGGACTCGGCGACGCCGCCGGAAAAGTCCAGATCTGGCCCTCTTGACGACTATGCGTCTGTCGCTATCATAAAGACAGACAAGCTGTCTTGTGTCAGACGGAGGCCGTGCGTCGATGAGGCTCGATCAGGTTACCGAGGCGGAGCTTTCCATCCTCCAGGTCCTTTGGGAACGGGGGGAGGCGATCACGCGAGAGATTGCGGCTGCCCTCTACGAGGAAGTCACCGACCCGAAAATGGCATCCGCGCAGAAGCTGCTCGAGCGGCTCGAGGCGAAAGGGTGCGTCCAGCGGGACCGTAGCGGGCGGGCGCATCGTTTTCGGGCACTGGTCAGCCGCGAGGATTTCCTCCGAAGCCGGCTGCAAGCCTTGGCCGACCGGCTTTGCGACGGTGCTCTCGTTCCGTTGGTCACGACGCTGCTGCGCTCCAAAGGAGTCTCCCGCAGGGAGCGTGAAGAGCTGCGCAAGCTCGTCAACGCCCTCTGGCCATCGGAGGGGAGCGGACGCCGGACTTCCGACTAAGGATCGGCCGAAGAATAACTTCCGTATTTGCGGAGTAGTAGGCACACGCCGTGTGCCGTAACCAGCGGACGGCACACGGCGTGTGCCTGCTACTGAAGTCGGGAAGTTATTCTTCGGCCGCCCCTAAGCGAGAACGGCCATGCACGCCTTTTGGGAAATCTCGGCCAGCAACTCCCTGGTGGTCGCGGTCCTGGCAGTGGGCGTTGCCCTTCTGGGCCGTGTCTGGAAGAACCCCGTGGGGCTGCATCTCCTCTGGGTCCTGGTGCTCGTCAAACTCATCGCGCCGCCGCTGGTTACCGTCCCTCTCGCGTTGCCGATGAACCAGCGGCCCGTTACCTCGGAACAACACGGAACCCACCGGGATGCGGCGGATCAGCCGCCCGTCACGCCCGGCGGGCTCGATGAGCGAGGGTCGCTCGATCAGGGAGCCGTTGGAAGTCCGGCAGCGGCGACCGACGCTGGTACAACTTCACGGTGTGGTGGATCAACCTATCGGTAATGACGGGCAAGGACACCGGTTATACCTTCCGTATACGCGACCGCAAGATCAGTTCGGCGCTCGCGCCGACCATCGCCATCGGCGGCAAGGTGACCGACGGAATGGGAAAACCCGTGAGCGGCGCGGAGATATGGCTGCGTCTGTTCACCCGTGAACGCCACGTCCTGCACGCGAAGTCGGAGGCTCAGGGTCGGTTCGTCCTGGAAGTCCCCTCCGCCTGGGTCGCCGAGTTGCCGCCTTGGGACCGGGCGAACACGCTTTGGGCCTATGCCAGCGGGGATCAGTGGCCGACGGGAGGATATCAGCCCGGCCCGCATTTGGGTACGGCAAAGGTGGCGCCGTCGGGCGGGGCATCCGACGTGGTGGTTCGGCTCGGACCGACGTTCGAAAACCGGTTCACGGTGTTGGACCCCGAAGGGCGGCCTTGCGAGGGAGCCTTGGTCGAGCCTTACTACATCAGGACCTCCCTGGGCTATGAGCCCGTGCCCGAATGGCTGCTGGCCCGCATCGGCGTGCGCACCGACGCCGAGGGCCGCGTGAAGCTCCCGGCCGTCCCGCCCGACCTGCTGTACCAGGTCCGCGTGACCACGCCCGACTTCGGGATTCAACTCCAACGCACGGACGGGAGCGAGCCGCGAGCCGTCGTCGGGCGGACGATCCGTCTGCGGCCCGTGGGCAAGATCGAGGGGCGGGTGCTCGCCGACCAACCGGAGATGGCCCGAGGCGTCCGGTTGGTCTTCACCTCAGAGCAAGTCGTGAATGAGCCGGCTGCCCGGTCAACCGAAGCGTGGCTCACCGAAGGCTTCGCGGACGTCGAGTCGGACGAGCAGGGTCGATTCGTCGTTCCGGCCATGGCCACCGGCACCGTGCGGATCGACGCCTACGTGGACGACGAGCTGCCGCTGCGCCCGAGAGTGCCGCCGTCTGTCGAGGTGCTGCCGAACCACACGACCACCCTCGACGTCCCGATGGCTCCCACGGTCGTGGTGCGAGGGTCCGTCCGCGCCACGGATACCGGCGAGCCGATCCCCGGCGTGCGCGTTCACGTCTATTACGGCGTCGGAAGGCAAGGGGCCGACCCGGTTAGCGACGCGCAAGGTCGATACACGGCCCCGGTGTTGCCGGGTCCTATCCGATTGCAGGTGATCTACATGCCGGAAGAATACGTTCAGTCACGTGGAGTTGGATTCCCCTTCCCATCCTATGAAGTCCCCGCCGATGCGAAGGTGTTCGAGCTGCCGCCGCTGGAAGCCGTTCCGGCCAAAAGCATTACGGGCCGGGTGATCGACGAGTCCGATCAGCCGGTCGCCAACGTACGGATTTCCATTCTCGTCGGGAATCGGTATTTCGGGCACGGCAAGTCGGACAGAAACGGCCGGTTCAACCTGACCGGCGTGCCGACAACGATCGACCCCGCGAAGGTGAAGTACCAATGGAACCCTGAGGTCGGCTCGACCATGCCGTCGGAGTGTGAGGTCGTCAAGGCGAATCCTCTGGTTCTCCGCACGCTGCCGAGAGCCGCTCGCATCGACCGCCCGTAACGATTCAGCCGAACGAAGGCGGTCCATGTGTAATGAGGGAAAAGGGGGAAAGCGGAAGAATGGAAAAAGCAGATTGATGTGACGGTGACCGCGTCCCGCTTGGGAGTCGCTCGTTCGCCTTTTTCCCCTCTTCCCCCTTTATTCCTTGTGTCCTGCGATCGTTGCACGGTACTCCATCTGCCATCGCCGAGGAAAACACCACGGAGGCACGGAGAACACGGAGGAGGCCAAGACATCCGTCCATTTGGCACCAGCCATTTGAGGTCGTCACTGACCACAAAAACCAATTGCGTATCCATCGTCCGCTGGATGCCCAACAACCGTAAGTAGTTGCAGTGATGCATCTTAACCTCCGTGTTCTCCGTGTCTCCGTGGTGAAGTCCGCGCCGTCGTCGTGCCGTGCCGTGCAATAGTCGCAGGACACCAGGCCTTTATTCGCCTCGCAACGCCGCCAGGAGCGGGGCGGCCAGCACGGCCCGGACCGCGCCCAGTCCGGCGAGCAGGCCCACGGCCGCGACCAGCACGAGCGTCGCGCCGAGCGAGCCCCAGGGAATCGACGCCCTGCCCGAGAATAGATGGGGAAGCACGGCCACCACCGCGGCCGCCACCCCGCAGGTCAGCCCGGCAACGAGCAGCAGGCCGTTCTCCAGCATCACCAGCCGGGCCAGCACGCGGCGGCGAAACCCGGTTGCACGCAGCAATGCCAGCTCGCCCCGCCGTTCCAGGACGTTCCGCAACTGGACGGCGGCCAGCCCCAACGTGCCCAGCAGGAGCCCCAACCCCCCCAGGCTTTGAAACGTGCCCAGGTACGTGTTCTGGACGACCAGGAACCGGGCGAGCCGCTCGCCGGTGGTCTCCGTCACCAGGCCGTAGTCTCCCAGGGCGCCGTCCAGGGCCCTTTGGACCGCTCGGGTCTTCTCGGCCGGCGCTTCGGTGAGGAAGAACCGGTAGCCGCTCGTGTCGGGAAAATGCTCCAGCACGAACCGCTCGCTCATCAAGAGGTCGCCCTGGAAGATACTGCGGGGCAACACGCCCATCACCTTGACGCGAACCGGCCGGCCGCGACCGGTGGGGAGGTCCAACGTGGGGCTCCGTTTGCTCAAGTGCAGCAGGTACGTGGCGGTCGAGGCCTCAGTGAAGACCGGCACCAGCGGCACGCCGTCGCGATCGCGCCCCAGGTCCCGCTCCAGGAGCAGCCACGGATTCTCGGCCTCTCGTTCGGTCAGGTCTTCCCAGGCCGAGAACTCGAACCCGCCGCGCCGGATCAGCTCCTGCGGCACGCCCAGGATACGGGGCTCGCGAGGCTTGTAGAGGTTCAGGCACGTGGCGTCGTCGCCCGGCTTGACCCGCAAGGCGTACGTCTTCGCGGCTTTCAGCAGACGCGTCTCTTCCCGCGAGAAGCCCAGCTCCTCGCGGCCCTGTTCCGTGTCCAGATCGTAATGGATCGGCTGGTCGCTCTCGGCCACCAGGGCGAACCCGCCGTTGCCGCTTTCCCGGTTGGGGGCTTGCTCGCTGGGGTCCATCTGGAACGCGCTGACGGACACGATGAGGAACGAGGCCGCGGCGACCAGCCCGATCACGAGCGTGCTCCGTCCCGGGTTGCGCGCCAGGCTCCGCACGGCCATGCGCACCAGGTTGCCGCGTCCGACCGCCACGGCCGTCCCCACCGCGCCGGCTCGCAGCCGGGACCAGGTCAGGGCCAGGGAAGCGGCCAGCACCATGGCCCCGGCCCCGAAGAACGCCCCGGCCTGCATCTGGTCACCGATCCGCGCCGCCACGAGCCCAAACGCCACCGCCGCCACCAGCAGCGCCCAGCCGATCCAGCGCCCCACGCGCGACCGGCCGTGGGCGGGACCGCTTTCCGTGCCGATCTGGCCGGCCAGGAGTTGCCGGGCGGGCGTGCGGCGGGTCCGCCACACGGCCCACAGAATCGCCCCCAGGGCGACCAGCACGCCGCCCAGGTATCCGAACGCCACGCTCCCCGGCGCGGCGTGAAACCGGAGGAACGGCGTGCCGACGGCGGCCAGCCACCAGTGCTTCGACTGGAGCCCCGCCAGCATCAAGGCCGCGTAGCCGAAGCCCACGGCGACCCCCACCAGGCTCCCCAACGCGGCGATCACCAGCCCTTCGCCGGCCAGCAGTCGGGCGACCTTGCGCCGCGTGAGCCCCACGGCCAGCAGGATGCCCACCTGGTTGGCCCGGCCGTCGATCCCCAGCCGAAACATCAAGGCGACCAGCATCATCGCCGCCGCGATGATGAAGAAGCTGAACCCGATGAACAGGCTGCTGAACGACGTGGCCCCCACCGAGGCCTCGAGCCCCTGCTGCTTGACCGGCTGAAACACGAAGCCCAGCGACGCGGCGTGCGGCGCGAGCTTCCTTTCGAGCTTCTGCTCCAAGTCAAGCTTCTGCTCCAGGATATCCGCCGACCGTCCCTTCGCCGGGGGTACACGCCACGACGTCGTCCGCCCGAACCGGCTACCCCACAACCGCCGCCCGGTGGCCAGCGAGACGAACGCCTTCGGGGTGGTCCGGTACTTGTCCCAATACTGCTCGTCCTTGTCCTGATCGTCCGGGCCGTACTTCTCGTCCTTGCGAGGCGGACGAATGCGGTTTCTGTCGAAGGGACGCAGCGGCGGGTCCCAGTCGCTGATCGACTCCTCGTCGGTCACGCCGGGGACCTCGGGCGTAAAGGCCCGATCGTCGGCCGGGCCCTCCAGCCGGACGACCGCCGCCAGCTCGAACTCGGCGGTCCGCTCCTGCATCCGGCCGTGCGTGCTCTCCGGCTCGAAGTAGCTCACGCGAATCGCCTCGCCCGGTTGGGCCTCCAGGTCGTCGGCCGTCCAGTCGTTGAGCACGATCTGGTCGTCTTCGAGCGGGCCGATGGGCGTTCCGTCCGGCGTGCGGAACGGCCCCAGCGGCGGCTGATCGACGAAGTCGACGGCGGCGATGATCGAGTAGGCGATCTCGCGCTTTCCCGCCGCGATCGTGTTGGCCAGGTAGGTCAGCGCCGGTTGGGCGTCTTCGTCCGCCAGCGCCTCGGACAGCAGCCGGTCGGCGACCGGGTCGAGGAGCATCCGCTCGGTGGTGACGTTGAAATACCCTCGCTCCGCCTCTTCCACCCGGATTCCGTAATCCTCGAGCCGGGGCCGCAGCAGGCGCTGGACGACTTGCTCGCCTTCTGGGGATGGATCGCCGCCGGTCTCCTTGCCCGCTACCAGGATCGCGTTGACCCGGCCCGCGCGCCTGCCGATCTCGCGCCGAAAGAGCCTGCTTCCCAGCTCCAGCGACACGTAGGCGTTGAGCGGAAGCTGCTGGCTGGGCCGCAGGGTGAAGCGGCCCAGCCCTTGCGCCGGAATCACCTCGCTGACCGTAAGATCGTGTCCCTCGACCGTGTTCGTCTTGTGCCCCAGCAGCGTGTCGGTGGGAACGGTCCCCACGTTCGGCAGATGAAGCATCACCGTGGTCTCTGCGTCGGGCGCGCCGAGGCCGTCCCGGCCCGCCCTGATTCCCAGGCGCTCGGCCAGCGGCTGGTTGAGCACCACAACCCGGCGGCTCTCAGGCGGCACCTCGGGCCCGCCCGACCCCAGCCGCCAGAACCGCTCGTCGCACGCGATCACGTTGACCCCGTTCACACGGACCGGGCCGCTGGAGCCGTTCGATGGCAGCTTGACGCTCCCCCGAAGCACGATCGCAGGGACCGCCTCGGCGAAGTGCTTCTGGAACTCGGGATCGGCGGCCAGCTCGTCGGCCAGCTCGGCGCGGAAGAACTGCTCGGCGACCAGCACGTGGTCGATCCGGCCGAGCCGGTCCCACGTCAGGTCCCGCAGACTCCCCCGCATCGAGTCGCCCACCAACAGCGCCCCGGTCAGCACGGCCGTACCGGCAGCCACGCCCCAGGCGACCGCCAGGTTGAGCCGCCAGTGGTAGACCAGCGAGACGAGGATCAGTCGGATTGAGGACATGGCAGTGGGAAGGATGAAGGAGGAGGAGGGATGAAGGATGAATGCTCCGGTTCCATGAGGGCCGCCGCTACGGACTGTGGTTCGAAGCTCGTATGTTCATCCCTCATCCCTCATCCTTTGCTTCAACCGCCCTTCATCGAGCTCAACGGTTCTCGTCATCCGTTCGGCCAGGCGCGTGCTGTGGGTGACGACGATCAGCATCATCCCTTCCTGCTCTTGGAGTTCCAGCAGCAGCTCGCTCACGCGTTCGGAGGTGGTGCGGTCGAGGTTGCCGGTCGGCTCGTCGGCCAGCACGAGCGCGGGCCGGTTCACCAGCGCGCGGGCCAGGGCGACGCGCTGCCGCTCGCCGCCGGAAAGCTCGGCCGGGCGATGGCCGAGCCGATCCTGGAGCCCGACCCGCTCCAACAGCGCTTCCGCCCGCCCGAACGTCTCCCGAGTCGTCGGCCCGGCGGCGATGGTCGGCACCAGCACGTTCTCCAGCACGGAGCACTGCGGCAAAAGGTAATGGTCCTGGAAGACGAAGCCGACGTTCCGGCTGCGGAACCGCGCCAGGGCCGGCTCGGCCAGCCCGGCCGGGTCCTCGCCGTCGAGCGTCACGCGGCCCGAGGTGGGCGCATCGAGCGTGCCGATCACGTTCAGAAGCGTGCTCTTCCCGGAGCCGCTCGGGCCCACGACGGCCAGGTTCTCGCCCGCCGCCAGCTCCAGCGACACGCCCCGCAGCACCACGAGCGGCTCACCCCGCGTGGGATACTCCTTGGTCACGTTTTCCACGAGCAGCTTGGTCATATCGCGTTCGTCGCACGCAGTAGCAGGCACACGCCGTGTGCCGTCTGCCGCGTTCTTGACGTCCTCAGCGGACGGCACACGGCGTGTGCCTGCTACTTTCCAGGCCGTCAACGGTTACCGTCGCACACTTGGTGCCCTCTCGGAATCTTACCCGACGACGGCTCAGCCGTCCAAGCCGGTCAAGAGGGCCAGGGTCCCCAAGCCGTAGAAGGTGTACTCCACGTCGGCCGCGTCGTCCCAGGCGCCGCCGCGAAAACCGCCCTCCGGTCGCTCGAGCGACTCCGCGTATCGCCGGGCGTGGGCCAGATCAACCGCCGCGAGGGCGTCCAGGTCCGCCAGCGTCACCAGCGCGGTGAACGTGCTGAGCAGGTCGGCCACGGGGATGCGGCGGTTCGCCCGAAAACCGCCCTCGGCCGTCTGCATCCCCGCGACGAATGCCGCGGCGTGCTCTCGGGTCGGCTCGTCGAGGGAGTCGGCCAGCCGCAACAGGCCGACGCCCGCGGCCGTGGGGTTCGTGCCGCTTTGTCTCAATTGGCCGAGCTCCACGAAGCCGCCGTCGTCGCGCCGGCGGGAGCGGACCAGCTCGACCATCTGCGGGGCGTCGTCCAGCGGCAGGCGCACGAGCTGCTTGCACGCCGCGGCGAGGAACGTGTGGTACGTGCTGCCGTGCGGGCTGCGGTCGGTCTTGGCGTAGCCGCCGTCGCTCCGGCGGAAGCGGTCGAGCGTGGCGGCGACGGTCGGTTGGGGATCGCGGCCGGCGTGGGCGAAGACGTCGATCCCGCAAAGCGTCTCCAGGAGCACGGCACTGAAGACCAACGAGACGAAATCGATGCTCGGCGTCTCGTCGGCCAACCGCTGAGCGAGAAACGAGCCCGCTCTGGCGGCCACCTTCTCGGACAATCCACCCAGCAGGGCCAGCCCGCGCAGGGCGAACCCGGTGTAGTACAGATCGCTCGGCCCCTGACGTCCGGCGAACCCGCCGTCAGGGTCCTGGGCGTCGGCCAAGAGCGCCGCGTGTCGCCGCCGGATCTCCTCCGGCAAGCGCATCGCCCCGGCGGCCAATCGGACGGTCAACTGTTCCAGGTACGGCATGGCGGTTCCGTGATCGCTCTCGCGGTGGGCGGCCTCTTTCCCCGTGCACGCATGTCAATGTAGTCATCACGCTCCGCCGTGATGACATGTCGTCACGGTCATCACGGCGGAGCGTGATGACTACATTGCGACACCTGTTTCTCGAACGATCCTCAGGGCGGAGTGTCGACACTGACGTCGAACTTCCGGTAGGCCGCGGCGACGCAGGGCACCAGCGCCGCGCAGCCGGTCGCCACGACCAGCCAGGACACCGACAGGGCGGCGATCCACGATCGGCCGCACACGAAATAGGCGATTGCGCCCAGCGCGGCCGCCACGCCGAAACACGCGACGAGCACGAGCATCTTCGCCGCAACCAGCACCATCATGCGCCCGATGTGCTGGAGATCGCCCGGGGTGGCCGGCGCCATCCGCGTCGGGAACAGCAGGAAGAGCAGGTTCTCGACGCCGATGAGGAGGAAGTTGAACGGGACGCTGAAGACCGCAACGGCCAGCAGCACGGCCGCCGCCCCCGGAACCATCGCCGCCGCCACGCCCAGCACCACCAGATGGATCCCGGTCAGGATCAGGGTAGGCACGACGAGCTGCCCGGCCGCAATCGGCACCGATCCCAGGGGAAGCGACTTGAGCAGGTCCATGTGGTCCAGGTCGCCGCGGAAGTCGAACGGCACCATCTGCGTGAAAATGAACGTGATGAAGATGAGCACCCCGGGCAGGGCTCCCATCGCCGCGCTGTGATTCTGCCGGGAGCCCACAAGGATGATGCCCATCGGAATCCCCATCACGACGAGGAAGAAGAGCAGCCCCCGCGCGGTCCGCACGGCGCCGATCAGTTGCCGCCGCACGATCGGCCCCGCCCCGCCCAGCCAGGGCAGACCCGGCAAGTGCATCTTCGGCTGGCTCCCCACGGTCCAGGCCAGGCCGCCTCCGCGGCGGACCTGCTCCAGCCGCCGGTAGAGCCGCTGACTGGCCGCGATCGCCGACTCCGCGTAGTTCACGTCCAGTCGCAGGACCAGAACCAAAAACGCCAGGTCGATGGCCGCCGCCAGCGCTCCCCAGCCGACCAGCTCCGGCACCAGCGACCCGGCCAGGATCGTTCGCCCGAATACTTCCATCGGAGCCAACAGGACGATCCCCGCCCAGGAGTGCCGAAAGCCGGTGAGAAGCGCGAACGGGTCGTGCCCTCTCGCCGCCAGCGCCGCCTCGCCCAAGCCGATTCCGACCAACGCGAAGATGCCCAGAAGCGCCAGCCTCCGCGCCCGGGTGTACGCCTGCTCGGCCACCGTTTGGCCGATCAGCACCACCGTGGTGCTGAAGAGCTGCACGAACAACAGCGTGAGCAGGCAACCGACGTAGGCGGCAGGCCACAGCGTCGCGTGTTGCAGGAGGAACACCGAAAAGAGCAGGGCGACGAAAATCGTCCCGATCATGCCGCTGGAGAGCTTATAGACCAGGAGCTCGCGCCGCGTGAACGGCCCGGCGAAGAGGAAGTCGATCTCGGGCGCGGTGAACGGAATCCCCTTCTGCCGGCCGGACATAAGAACGCTCAGAAGGCACAGGCCCGCCAGCCCCAGCGGGATCACGGCCCGAACCACCTCGGGATCGAACCGGCCGCGGGCGGAGACCCCCACCACCGCCATGACCAAGCTGGGCCCGAGCCAGAGGACGAACATCGCCGCGCCGATCGCGAAGAAGACCGCCCCGCGAGGCGTCTTCAAGCCCCGGAACATCACGCGCAGCCTGCCACGCAACCGCAGCCGGAGGAGCTTGCGGAGCGCCGGGTCCATCTGGAGATCCGACCTCAGTCGGCCGAATCCTGTGACGCGGGTGATTTGGTTCAAGGTCCCGTATCCCCCTCCGCCTCAGTTTCCCCCGCCGACACGTCCACCTCCCCTGCCGGCACATCCTCTCGCTCCCCGGACGACCCGCCCGCCTCCGTCGCCCGAAAGAAGACTTCCTCCAACGTGGCGTCCGGGCGGAGATCGGCGAACTGCTCGCGGACCTCGGCCATCGGCCCGAACAGCAGCCGCTTGCCGTGGTGCAGGATCAGAATGTGGCTGCACAAATCCTCGACCAGGCTCAGCAGGTGCGAGCTGATGATCACCGCCGCCCCGGCGCGGGCCCGCTCGAGAATCAAGTCCTTCATCGTGCGGATGCCCCGGGGATCGAGGCCGGTGAGCGGCTCGTCGAACAGCAGGGCGATGGGATCGTGCAGGTAGGCGCAGGCGATGGCCACCTTCTGCCGCATCCCGCGGGAAAGCTCCTGGGCCACCGTGTTCCGTTTCTCTTCCAACTGGAGCCTGGCGATCAATGCCGTCGCCTTCTCCTCGAAGCCCTTTACGCGGTAGGCCGCCGCGATGAACTCCAGGTGCTCCCAGACGGTGAGCGTGTCGAAGAGCTTGGGGTCGTCGGGCACGTAGGCCATCGCCCGCTTGGCCGCCACGGGCTGCCCGACCACGTCGCTGCCGGCCACGACCAGCTCACCCCGGGTGGGCGGGATGATGCCGGCGATCGCCCTGAGCGTGGTCGTCTTCCCGGCCCCGTTGGGCCCGACCAGTCCGAGGATCTCGCCCGGCGCCACGTCGAAGCTCAGCCCGGCGACGGCCACCGTCTCCCGGTAGGTCTTGTGATAGTCGCGAACGTGGATCAATAGAAACACCCTGCGTGTAACCTTGCCCGCAACGCACTATTGCTTTCTGCGTTTCTGGGCAAACTTGGCAGCTATTTCCTCAGGGCAGACGAAAACGACCTTGATGCCGCATTCCGCAAGAGCCTCTCGCCAACCCCACCATTTGGCGTCGGTTCCCTCAAGGATCGGGGGACAACCGCCATGCGACACGGCAACTGCCACGAACTTCCGATCTGAGGGGTCAAATTGGGCTAGTCCCGGATGGTTTGGGAACTCCTCGAAGTTGCAGGCGTCTGACCGTATCGGCGTTATCGGGACGCAGACACAACGGTCCGGGTTCCTCAGATTCCGTAGAACCCAAAGCAGAAAGCGATCGCCGACGCCAGGCTGCCCTTTCGATGAAAGATTACCGCGGTATTCGTTGATAATTCGCCATCCGTCGTCGAGCACGACGCATCCGGAGCCGGTTAACTTGCGGATAGCTGTGACGCACGAACGCACGCAAACGGGGCCAGCATTCGAACTGCCGTTGGCGGTGACCGGAACATTGGTGTCAACAACGTAGGGTGAGGGCGCCTTGCTCATCCGCACATTCCTTCCGCCTGGCGAGCCATCGCCGCGTCCGTCATTGCGGCGGTATCCTCCATCACGTCACCGAAAAAGTTCGCTGGCCAATTGGCTATGTTGCCGAACAGGTCGATGTCCAGACGCCGAATCATAGCACCCTTCGACCCAGGTTCACAGAAGTACAGCGCCGCCTCCTCAGGCCGCAACGCCTCCTCGGCGATGCGCCTTTGGAGGCGGGAGAGGAAGTGTTCCGAATGGCTTTCCACGATGAGCTGGATGTTCCGATTGGCCCGGTCCTCCCTGGCGTGAATCACCTCGATGAAGAGATCCGCAAGCGCAGCCTGGACGCTCGGGTGCAGATGGATCTCCGGCTGTTCGAAGATGATCGTGGAATTCGCCGGTGCATGGAAAGCCTGGACGAGCACAGGCAAGAGCTGGGAGACTCCAAACCCCACGTCCACGAGATTGACGAACTCATCGCTCCCAAGGGTCCGCACAAGAACCTCGTGTTCTTTTCGGTGCCTCGCCACTGCCCTTGCCTCGAAAGCCGTGATCAGCTTCATCTTCTTGAGCCAGCGAGAGATCATCTGGGCGAACGGCAACTGCTTCTTGTGAGGTCCGGGCGCGATCTGCCGGTCGGTCGCCGCCAGCAACGCCTCCACGGCTCGTTCTCCCCGCCAGCCTACGTGCTCCGGAATCTCGCCCGACCAGGTGTAGGAGCGTTTCGGATACTCCCGCAGAGGCCCGAGATAGTAGAGGCGACCGAGCTGTTCCTCAAGCGCGAGAACCAGGTCGGCGGTGAAGTCCGCATTCTGGTAGTAGGCGACCACCTCGTTCGGAAAGCCGTAGAAACGTACGGGAGCGGGTAGCGGCCACCCTCGCCCCTGATTGCGAACCAAGTGATAGCCTTCACTCGCGAGCTCGTACTTCCCGTAGTTCGCGTCCTTTGCCGTCATGCTCACGCGTAGACCATGCTTGGCGGTGTCTCCCAGAGTGTAAGACATGTGCCCTAGTACGATCCGTTCGCCCTTCGTCTCCTGAGTCTTCACCTCGGCTTCGAATCTCAAATCGTGGCCGAGGAACGTCCGGTTGGTTCTCGGATCCTTCACCCTGAGCGGTGAGGGTAAGCGGCAATCAAACGAGAATGAGATCGGCGCGCCGGAATCGTGGCCGAACACCATGTCGTGAAACGTCCCCAAGTCGATCGGCGTCTGCGTATCACCAGGGTGAAGCACCCGTCGGCGATCCGGTGACTGGGCGGTCTGCTTGAGCATCAACAGCAGTTGGCACAGACTGGTCTTGCCTGAGCTATTGGTGCCGAAGAAGACGGTCAGCGGCGCCAGGCGGATCGGCCCCGTGTCCCGCCAAGCTTTGAAGTTCTGGATTCGGAGGGTAGTGAACATCGGAATCTGCTCCTTCAACAACCGCTGGAAGCGAGCCCTGCACACGCTTGATCTTGACGCCGCCGAGTGCCGCAACCAAAAGGCATACTGAACAGACTAGTGTACAAGACGCGCACGGCGCGCACAAGTCACAGCGCGAGACTCTAGTTTATCGAGCCTCACCACTACCACAAGTCTTAGGGGCACAATAAGGAGAGACCGATAACCAAGCAACTCATGCGTGCCGCGTATGCACGACGGTGCGAATTCGCTTGGACTATGAGCCCGAACCGTGGCGACGTGACCGAGTTGGCGGCTCACGTCGGACTTCCGCGCTCCACCAAGGCCAACGGTCCCGCGTCCAGGATAGTATCGACGAAGTAGTGGAGCAGTCGGCGGAGGTGGTCGGGCTGGACGTCGTCGGCCGTTTCTCTCGCCCGCTGGCGGTGCTTGGCCACCAGCCCGGCCGCTTTCGCGTACGCGCCGGCCTCGTCGTACAACCGGCCGACGCGGTCGATCGTCGCTTCCTCGTCGCCCGCCGCATCGGCTACCAGCGATTCGAGCTCGTCCCGGCCGGGCGTCGACAGCCCCTCCAGCGCCAGCGCCCAAAGCACGGTGGGTCGCCCGCCCAGGACGTCGGTCCCGGCGTGCCGCTTGTTCGTCGGGTCGCCGTCCCAATCGTCCAGGTCGTTGAGGATCTGGAAGGCGACGCCCAGGTGCCGGGCGAAGCGGGCGACCGGCTGCCGATACGCTCGGGCGGGGCCGGCCAGGCGGAGCCCCGCATAGAGGGCCGCCTCGAAGGCCGGGGCGGTTTTCAACGCGTAGATCTTCAGGGCCTCCAGCGGCGTGAGTCGCCTGGCGGGGCCGTCGCGCCAGGCCAGCTCCGCCCCTTGACCCTCGCAGAGCCGCGTGTGCGCTTCGCCGAGCCGGGCCAGGACGTCGACCACCGCCTCGGCCCCCAAACTCGCCCGCTCCGAGGCGATCAGCCGATAGCCCAGGCCGATGAGGTAATCGCCCACGTTGATGGCCACGGGCGTGCCGTACTTGCGATGCACGGCGGGATGGCCGTAGCGGAACGGATCGTCGTCCTCCACGTCGTCGTGGACCAGCGACGCCTTGTGGAACACCTCCATGGCCAGGGCGACCCGCTTGACCGCGTCGGGCAGTTGGGCCACGTTGCGGGCGCCCTCCGGGCCGGAGCCGGCTGCGCCGTTCATCGCATCGTAGGCGGCCAGCGTGATGAAGGGCCGCAGCCGCTTGCCCCCCTTGAGCAAGAAGTCGTAGGCCACCAGCTCCGTCGACGAGAGCGGCTCCATCGCCTCCAGCCCCCGGCCGTCCGTCTCGGAAAGCGAGGGCCGTGGGCGCGATCGCGGGACCAAACGCTCCAGCTCGTCCGGCTGGAACATCGCCACGGCCGTCCGCAGCAGGTGCACGTAGCTGCGCGTCTCGACCGGGCCCGCGCGATAGGGCGTGTCGATCATCTCTCGTACCCAGTCCTCGTCGGTCGAGGTGTGGCGGCACGTGGACGCCAAGAGCGGCACGGCCATCGACGGGAGGCCCACCATGAGGATCTTGTCCAGCGCCTTTTCCAGCGAGTTCAGGCAGGCAACCCCGAGAACCGCGTCGACGTGCCCGGCCAGAATGATCTGCATCACGATCGGCGAGCCTTCGGCGATCAGCACGCGATAGCCCCGCCGGCGTGCCAGCTCCCGCAGCCCGGTCAGCCGGCAGGCACCGCAATCCTCGCACCGCAGGCCGAACTCGTCATACTCCGCCGGGCAGGTCTCCGTGTCGCGCAGACAATGCGGCAACAGCAAAAGCCGCCGGCTGGCGGGGACGACCATCACCTGGTCGCGCCAGAACGCCGCGCCCACGGCGACCATCGTCCAGCCCACGTACCCCTCCGGCAGGCTCAACGTCGCCAGGATCGCCCGGGCGTGCGCTTCCATCTCGTGCTTGACCAGCGGTCGCGACTTGTCCAACTGCGCCGCCAAACTGATCGCCGCGTTGCGGATCCGCTCCCGATCGGATCGCAACGGGGGCACTTCCTTCAAGTGATCGGTGGGGCGACGATCGGGCGAGGGGGGCGCCGCGGAGAGCGACTCCTCGGCATCGGATTGTTGGCGGAAGGGCAGGCTGGCCAAAGCGGTCGTCTCGCAGCAGGCGTTGAAGTCTCGTTAGCCGGCGGTCGCTGTGCCAAGGGGGGGACGCTCAGCAGTCCGGGTCGCGGCACCGGCGACGGACTGCTCGGCCGAGGGCCGAAACGGTGAATACTAGCGGATACAACCTCTCATAATACCACAATTTGGCGAAGTAAAAACCGATCGGGCCGGCTTCCCGATGCCTGCCCGACTCCACGGCCTCCACCAGCCAAGTCAGCCCAGCCTCTCCGGCTGCCCCGACCCGGTCATCCTGCACCGGTTCAGACGCCAAGCCGGCTCCGGCCGAAATCAGGGCCTCCACGGCCACCGCCGTCTCCTCGACGCTGGACACTCGCCCCTCACATCACCCCCCGAAGGTGATAGCTTGATACCCCCCCATCCGTGGTCCGCGTTGCGGGCCTCGACCAGCCACTGGAGCCCGCGTCGCGCCGGCTCATCGTCCAATCGGCCGAGGTCGCGGTAGGCCAGGAGCACGCGGCCGGTGCCGTAGACCGGGTTCTCTTCCGCCGGATCGTCCTGGTTGCCGAACCAGAGCGGGACCCAGCTCCCGTCGGGGCGTTGCCGGTTGGCCAGGAACCGAAGCCCCCGATTGATTGCCCGCTCCGTCTTCAACGGGAGGTCTCGCCATGCGCGAAACGCACGGAGGGCGTGGGCCGTCAGGTCGACACCGCTGCGATCGAACGGGAGCTTGCCCCACCCGCGACAGAACGTCGGCCAGCCGCCGTCCTTGTTCTGAAGGCCCAACAGCCACAAGATCCCCATGATCCCGGCCTGTTCGATTGCCTTCACGTCCAGCGAGCCATCCGAGGGACGAAACGCGGCCAAGGCCAGCAGGGCCCCAGCGGTATCGTCGGCATCGGGGACCGCGCCGCTCAGGTCGGTCCACCCCCAGCCGCCCGGCGCCGCGTTGGTGAACGGGTGCACCTGCGTGTGCTGGCACGAGAGGAGCCAGTCCAGGCAATCGAGCTTGCCCACGTCCTCGCCCGCCGCGGCCAGCGCGTTGATCGAAAGCGTGGTGACCCAGGTGGCCAGGTTCGTGTCGATCGGCCAGGCGCCGTCGTCCCGGACCGAGTCGACCAGGAACTCCACGCCGCGCCGGACCACGGGGTGATCCGTGCGCCCGATGCCGGCCAGGCTCATCACCACGAAGCTCGTCAGCGGGGTCGCCTCCAAAAAGCCCCCACTGGCCGGCTGCATCCGCCCGAGGACTTTGAGGCTCCGCTCCACGGCCAGGCGACGCACCGCCCGGGTGATCGGGTTGAGCGGCTTCCGGTGGAAATGCCGGGCTTGCCCGATCGCCACCAGGGCCGGAATCGCGTAGCTGACGACCGGCAGCCGCAGGAGCCGGTACATCGCTTGCGGCAGGCAGGCCAGCTCGAACGGCAACGCCGACACCTCGCGCCACGGGACCAGCCCGGCCAACGCGCAGTTGGTGAGGATGGGCACGGCGAACGTCTTGTCCCTGCCGTAGCGCCCGCGCAAGCCCGGCACGCC
>Ga0307378_10001199_pt1 | contig 42934 bp, 32 predicted proteins | sample UN1MG_FD_202238 | JGI IMG/M metagenome (GOLD analysis project Ga0307378, IMG submission 202238) | Soil microbial communities from Risofladan, Vaasa, Finland - UN-1 | ecosystem: Environmental > Terrestrial > Soil > Coastal area > Acid sulfate soil | place: Finland: Risofladan, Vaasa | collected...
ATGATCCGTTTCTTGGCGGCCATTGTTTCCGGGGAACCTCGCTTAATTATCGCCTGGCGACGGCGTGCGGGAGAAGGAGAAGATAGAAGATAGAAGATAGAATAATAGGCGGCGCCGAGATCCGGAACACGTCTTTGATATTCTATCTTCTACCTTCTATTTTCCACCTTCCATCTTCTCTCTTCCGCCTTCCGCCCACGCCTTCATCTCATTATAGCACCCGGCCCGGAGCGCACAAGAAGCGGGCGGGCGTAAAAAGTCTTCACTCCTTGGGTGGGAGTTGTCCGGTGGATTCCCTTTTGAGCATGATGAGCTCGACGGCGGCCTCACGGACCAGGGGATGGAGCATCTGGTTTTCGGCGACGTCCTCCAAGTCCTGCTCGAGCAGGAAATGGAGCTGGCTGAGCGAGATCTGGGTGGGGGTGTAGGGGTTGTTGATGAGGGTTTTTTTGACGACGTAATGGTTCATCCATTTGAGGTCGCGGTAGACGACCCAGAGGACCTGGGCGCTGGTGGGCCGCTTGGAGGCGATGCGGACGACGTGCTGGAGGGTGACGGCGGGATTGAGCAGCAGGTTCCTTATGACCGTCGGGTCCTGCTCGTGGCAGAGGCGGCTGATCATGTCGCGGTCGCGCAGGCGGGCCTTTTGGCGCTTGGTGCCCAGGGTCATTTCCTTGAGCACCGGGTCCTCCTCCAGCTCCTCGTCCGTGCCCAGCTTGCGGGCGGCCGGGATCACCTGCATCAGGCGGACGATGTCCCTGTAATCCTTGCTCCGGGCCAGCGCGTAGACCTCGGCCATCTTGTCGTAGCCCACGTGCTTGCCCAGCTTCTTCACGTCGGAGATGTCGCGGAAGCCGTCGAGGAAGAGCGGCTCCTTGAAGCGGGCGCCGTGGGAGATGATGCGGAAGATTTCGAGGATGGTCTCGGCGTTTAATCGGGAAAGTTTTTTACCAATGGCGTAGACGCGCTGCTGGCGGTCGAGGATGCCGGAGGTCTCGCGCACGATCCTTTCCGCGATGGCCTTGATTTCTTCATGCGGTGTCGGGGTCATTTCTCTAGGGTGAGGTCTCGGCGGGAGGGGTCAGGGGACAGGGGGCGGTGTTGTCTTCCAGGACCTTGCAGTCCACCACTCGCGGTTTGGAGAGGGTGAGCTTTACGCCTTCCGATATCTCGGGGAAGAACACCACGGTGAAAGTCCGGGTCTCGCCGGGTTTGATGTCTATGCATTTTTGGGTGCGTCCGCCAAAATAGTCCGTGAAGGTCAAGATGTCCTTGCTGCTTAAGTTCTTGAGCTCATCTTCGGTGAAGCTTACGTCACAGTAACTCCGCGCGGTTTCGACCGTCTGGTCGTTCTGGTCCTTGAGGGAGACCTCGGTCTGGATCCAGAGGACGGTCTTCCTGGTGTTGTTGATGACCTTGCCGCTGACCGCGATCTCGGACTGTCCGTCCGGCCTGACCGGCTGCTTGACCTCGGCGCTGCCCTCGAGGTACTCCACGATGCCGGTGTCCGGCCTCTCGGCCAGGCCCCAAGCAATTTTTATTTCCTGGATGGCGGGACCGAGCTTGGCCATGCGGAAGTGGAGCAGGTCATCGAACGTGAACCACCCATTGCTGTTCATGTATCCTATGAGGCCCAGGGGAACGGCCAGCACGATAATGGCGATGATGATGGGCGTGGCCAGCCCTTTCTTGGCCCCCTTGCGGGGCTCCGTCTTAATGACGGGCTTGGGCGGGGGCGGAGGAGCGGCCTTGACTTCCTCTTTGCGCTCCGGCTCGGCCTCGGAGTCTCCGATGCTGGCCTCGAAATCGTCGCGGACCGGGGCGCGCGAGGTGGGAGAGCGCACGAAATCCTCGGCGGGCATGCCTTCGTCACCGCCGCCGGCCGCCGGCAGATGGTCGTTCTGGTCGAACTGGAAATCGCCGAAGCCGGCCTCCTCGATCTCGCCGCCGCCGCGGGCGTCGGCCTTGGGCGGCGCCGCCGGCTGCTCGGTGAAGCTTATATTGCCCCACTCTCCATCGCCCTTGGTCGGCGGCGCGGGGGGCGGCGCGGCCTTTTCCGAAAAGCTGTCATCGTCGAACTTGAAGTCTCCGAAATCATCGGGCCCTCCCTTGGCCGGCGGCGGCGCGGGGGGCGGCGGGGCCTGACTGCTCAAATCCACGGCCCCGAAGTCCTCGACGGCTGGCTCGGGACCGGCCGCGGCCTTGGGCTCGTCAGACAGGGAGAAGTCCTCGTCCGAGAAATCAAAGGCCTCGTCCGAGCCGGCCGCTTCCTCGGCCGCGGGCGGGGGCGGGGCCGGCTTTTTGGCGGGAACGGGAGCGGCGCTGAAGCCGGGCTCGGGCGCTGGGGGCGGAGGAGCGGGTTTGGGGGGGGCTTCCACCGTCAGCTTGTCCTCGCCTTCGCTGAAGTCCAGGTCGTCGGAAAAATTGAAATCGGAGAAGGGGTCATCGCCCGCTTTCCGGGGCGCGGCCGGCGGGGCGGGGGCCGGCGCAGAGGGTGCGGGTGCGGTCTTGGGCGACAGGGCCTCCGGGGCGGGCGCCGGGGCGGAGTCCGGCTGCTCCTTGGACTTCTTCACGGTGAACACGGCCTTGCACTTGGAGCAGCGCACCTTGGCGCCCTTGTCGGTCACCTTCTCGTCGGCCAAATGGAACTTGGCCCCGCATTTATCGCATTGAACTATCATTTGTTTCCCGGCTACAGGCCTTTAGCGCCGGCGATGAGAAACCCTCTTACCCTGATTTTACCTTAACAAAGCACGCCATTGAAATCAAGTTGAATCTTATCATTCCCGCTTCCCGCCCAAAACCAAGAGGGACACGGAATCCGCGCCCCTCTTGGATGATCTGGTGAACGCAGCTCAATTGGGCATGTGGGTGGTAATGGCATCCGGGGAGATCGTGGTCCCTTCATGCGGTTCAGCGGCGACGCTGGTATCGGCGGAGGGCGGCGCTTTGCGGGCCAGGAGGGCCTCTCCTCCGACCAGGGCGGTTTTAAGGACCTGGTCCATGTGCTCGACGAGCTTGATTTCCAGCTCCTTGGTCACCTTCTCCGGGACGTCGGGCAGGTCCTTCTCGTTGGCCTTGGGGATCAGGACGGTCTTGATGCCGGCGCGGTGGGCGGCCAGGAGCTTTTCCTTGAGCCCTCCGATGGGCAGGACTCGGCCGCGCAGCGTGATCTCTCCGGTCATGGCGATGGCGCAGATGACCGGTGTCTTGGTGAATGCGGAGGCGATGGCGGTGGCCAGCGCGATTCCGGCGGATGGCCCTTCCTTGGGCTGGGCGCCTTCCGGGAGGTGGATGTGGATGTCGAACTTCTGGTAGAAGTCCGGCTCGAGGCCCAGGTCGGCGGCTCGGGAGCGGATGTAGGAGAGGGCGGCCTGCGCCGACTCTTGCAGGACCTCGCCCAGGTTGCCGGTGATGTTGACCTTGCCCTTGCCCCGGACCACGGCGGCCTCGACGGTCTGGATCTCCCCGCCGAATCCGGTCCAGGTGAGGCCGTGGACGATGCCGACCTGGTTAACGAATTCGCACTCGTTGAGGTCGAACTTGCGCACGCCGAGGTATGAGGACACGTTCTTGGTGTTGACCCGGATTTTCTGGTCCTTGCCCTCCTTGGCGACCTTGCGGGCGACCTTTCTGTAAATGCTGGCCATCTCGCGCTCGAGCGAGCGCACTCCGGACTCGCGGGTGTATTGGCGGATGATCTGGCTGATCGCGTTGTCGGTCAAGGTCAGGTCGATGTCTTCGAGTCCGTGGTCCTTCTTGAGCTTGGGCACCAGCCATCCCTTGCCGATCATGAGCTTGTCCACCTCGGTGTATCCTTCGAGACGGATGATCTCCATGCGGTCCTGCAACGGCGCCGGGATGGTGGAGAGCTGGTTGGCGGTGCAGACGAACATGACCTTGGACAGGTCGTAGTCGCAGTCGAGGTAATGGTCCTGGAACATGTAGTTCTGCTCCGGATCCAGGACCTCCATCAGGGCGGAGCTGGGGTCTCCGCGGAAGTCGGAGGAGAGCTTGTCAATCTCGTCGAGGAGGAAGACGGGGTTATTGGATCCGGCGCGGCGCATTCCCTGGACGATCTTGCCGGGGAGCGCGCCGATGTAGGTGCGGCGGTGGCCTCGGACCTCGGCCTCGTCGCGGATCCCGCCCAGGCTGATGCGCACGAACTTACGGCCGGTGGCGCGGGCGATGGACTTGCCGAGGCTGGTCTTGCCCACGCCGGGCGGGCCGGCCAGGCACAGGATCGGGCCCTTGAGCTTGCCCACCAGCTTCTGTACGGCCAGGTACTCGACGATCCGCTCCTTCACCTTTTTCAGGCCGAAGTGGTCCTCGTCCAGGATTTTTTCGCACTCGGCGATGTCGAGCTTTTCCTCGGTCACCTCGTTCCAGGGCAGGGCCAGCATCCAATCAATGTAGTTCCTGACCACGGTGGCTTCGGCGGACATGGGCGACATCATCTTGAACTTCTTGATCTCGCGCTCGACCTTTTCCTTCGGGTCGTCGGGCATGTCCTTGCTCTTCAACTTTTCCTCGAGCTCGTTGAGCTCGTTCCGGAACTCGTCCTTTTCGCCGAGCTCCTTCTGGATCGCCCGCATCTGCTCGTTGAGGTAGTATTCCTTCTGCGTCTTCTCCATCTGCTTCTTGACGCGGGCGCGGATTTTCTTCTCGACCTGGAGAATCTCGATCTCGCCCTGCATCAGGGTGTAGAGCTTTTCGAGGCGCTTGGCCGGGTCCTCGATCTCCAGGATTTCCTGCTTGTCCTCGAGCTTGAGGTGGGTGAGGTGGGCCACGATGGTGTCGGCCAGCCGTGACGGCTCCTCGATGCCCGAGACGTGCACCAGCATGTCGGGCGGGATCTTCTTATTGAGCTTGACGTAGGTCTCGAAGGTGGCGTTGATGGAGCGGACCAGGGCCTCGCTCTCCACGGTCAGGTCGTTGTTCTCCTCGATTTCCTCGGCCTCGACCTGGAAGAAGTCGGTGCGGGGGAGGTAGCGGAGGATGCGCGCGCGCCTTTTGCCCTCGACCAGGACCTTGACCGTTCCGTCGGGCAGGCGGAGCAACTGGATGATGTGGCCGACCGTGCCCACCCGGTTGATGTCCTCGGGGTTGGGGTCGTTGGTCTTGGCGCTCTTCTGGGCGACCAGCAGGATGCCCTTGTCCGAGCTCATGGCCTCCTCGAGCGCGCTGATGGATTTTTCCCGGCCCACGAACAGGGGCTGGACCATGTACGGGAACATGATCACGTCCCGAAGCGGGAGCATGGGCAGGGTCTTGATCTTCTTGCCGGGAGGGTCGGGAAACGAACTATGACTGCCGTCCTTTAAAAACATGGGTCCCCCTATTCATTCTTGCTGAAGCCACCGCGATTGGTTCAGGCGATCTCGGCCTCTTTTTCCAGTTCGAGGATCGGGTCCTCTCCCTTCAATATCACCTCTTCACTGATCAGGCACCCCCTGCACTGGCGCTCGCCGGGGAGGCGATACATCACGTCGAGCATGGAGCGCTCCAGGATGGCCCGGAGCCCGCGGGCGCCGGTGTTCCGTTTCAGGGCCTCGCGGGCCACGGCCCGGAGCGCGCTCTCCGAGAACTTGAGCTTGACGTTCTCGAACTCGAAGAGCTTCTTGTACTGGCGGGTGAGCGAGTTCTTGGGCTCGACCAGGATGCGGACCAGGTCGTCCTCCCCCAGCTCGTGCAGGCTGGCGACCACCGGGAGGCGGCCGACGAATTCCGGGATCATGCCGTACTTGATGAGGTCGTCGGGCTGGACTTGGGAAAGCGTCTCGCCCACCGACTTCTCGACCTTGGACCGGACGTCGGCGCCGAAGCCGAGTCCGTGCTGTCCGATCCTCTGCTCGATGATCTTCTCGAGTCCGACGAATGCCCCGCCGCAGATGAAGAGGATGTTCTGGGTGTCCACCTGGAGGAATTCCTGCTGGGGATGCTTGCGTCCGCCCTTGGGCGGCACGTTGGCCACGGAGCCCTCGATGATCTTGAGCAGGGCCTGCTGCACGCCCTCGCCGGAGACGTCGCGGGTGATGCTCGGGTTCTCGGACTTGCGCGAGAGCTTGTCCACCTCGTCAATATAGACGATGCCGCGCTCGGCGCGCTCGACGGAGTCGTCGGCGTCGCGCAGCAGGTTCACGATGATGTTCTCGACGTCCTCGCCGACGTAGCCGGCCTCGGTGAGGCAGGTGGCGTCGGCGATGGTGAAGGGCACGTCGAGGAACCGGGCCAGGGTCTGGGCGAGCAGGGTTTTGCCGGTGCCGGTCGGGCCCATGAGCAGGATGTTGGACTTCTGCAACTCGACGTCGCCGGTGAGTCCCATCGAGTAGATGCGCTTGTAATGGTTGTACACGGCGACCGCCAGGATTTTCTTGCCCTGGTCCTGGCCGATGACGTACTCATCGAGGAAGGTCTTGATCTCGTGGGGGGCGGGGAGCTTGCCGCGTCCGGTGAAGTACTCGCGCTCCTTTTCCCTCTCCTCGGCGATGATGTCGTTGCACAGCTCGATGCACTCGTTGCAGATGTACACGGTGGGACCGGCGATGAGCTTCTTGACCTCGCGCTGGCTCCTTCCGCAGAAGGAGCAGCTCAGGTTGCCGCCGCCGCCCGCCTCACTCGGATTTTTCTTGGCCACTACCATCTCTCCTGTTAGTCATCGCTTGTTTGGAGGGCCCGCTTTTCCGGGCCGCCACCACCTCGTCAATCAGCCCGTAGGACTTGGCCTCGTCCCCGGAAAGAAAATAGTCCCGGTCGGTGTCCCGGGCGATGGTCTCCATGTCCTGACCCGTGTGCTCGGCCAGGATGCCGTTGAGGTGCTCGCGGAGCTTTAAAATCTCGCGGGCATGGATCTCGATCTCGGTGGCCTGTCCGGAAAAGCCTCCCATGGGCTGGTGGAGCAGGATGCGCGAGTGGGGCAGGGCAAAGCGCTTGCCCTTGGCCCCGGCGGCCAGCAGCACCGCGGCCATGCTGGCGGCCTGTCCCATGCACAGGGTGGTCACCTGGGGCTTGATGTACTGCATGGTGTCGTAGATGGCGAGCCCCGAGGTCACGATGCCGCCCGGCGAGTTGAGGTACAGGTTGATGTCCTTGTCCGGGTCCTCGGATTCGAGGAAGAGGAGCTGGGCGATCACCAGGTTGGCCACGTCGTCGTTGATGGGCGTGCCGACAAAGATGATGCGGTCCTTCAACAGCCGCGAATAGATGTCATACGCCCGCTCGCCCCGCGGCGTCTGCTCGATCACCATTGGTACCAACGTCATTTTCTTTCCTTGTCCGTTTCATCTTTAATGGTAGCGCTACGCACCAGAAAATCAAGGGCCTTGTCGAGCACCACCTGGCGGCGGGTCATTTCCTGGAGCGCGTCGCCGAAGCGGGCCTGGTACTTGTCCGGATGCATGTTCACCCGTTCCGCGTCTTTCTTGATCCGCTCCTCCACTTCCTCGTCCGTGGCCTCGATGCCTTCATTTTTCGCGATGGCTTCGAGCAGGTAATTGGCCTCGAATGACTTTTTGGCTTCCTCCTGGAACAGGCTGGAGAACTGCTCGACCTCCTCGTCCTTGGGCATGCGGCGGACGGTGCGGGTCATGAACTGCTTGGCCATGTTCATGGCCTCGCGCTTGATCAGGCTGGGCGGCACCTCCACGGCGTTCTTCTTGATCAGGGATTCGAGGGCGGCGGCTTCAAGACGGCTTCTGTTGCCGCTATTCATCTTTTCCTCGAGGCTGTCGCGGATGGAGAGGCGCAGGGCCTCGAGGGTGTCGTTCTTGGTGTACTCCTTGGCGAACTCGTCGTTGAGCTCGGGCAGGATCCGCTCCTTGATCGCCTTGATGGTGAACGAGAAGTCGAGCTTCTTGCCCTTGAAGGGCGCCGGCACGCCGTCATGGTCCTCGATCTCGGCGGTGAACGTCACGGTGTCGCCCACGCCCCTTCCGGCCAGGCGTTCATGCAGTCCCGGGATCCAGGTCTCGCGCCACAGCTCGATCTCCTCCTCCTTGTCGCCGGGTTTGAACTCCTTGTCGCCTTCCTTGATGGACACGTCGGCGGTGACCTGGTCGTCCTTTTTGATGGGGCGCGGGGTTGGGGGCTCCTTGATCAAGGCCACGCCCTCGGCCAGGCGCTGGACCGTTTCATCCACGTCCTGGTCCTTGACCACGTCGTCGCGGTGTTCGATCTCAATGCCCTTGTACTCGCCGATCTCGACCGCGGGCTTGACCTCAACGTGCGCCGTGTACAGGTAAGCCTCGCCCGGCTTGAGCTCGCCCCGGTCCAGCACCGGCTCCACCACCGGCTCGATGCTCTTCCGGGCCAGCGCCGTCTCCAGCGTCTCCTCGATCAGCTTCTTGATCACGGCCTCGTAAACGTAGTCCTTGAACAGCCGCTCCAGCATCTTGCGCGGGACCTTGCCCGCCCGGAACCCCTTCACCTGCGCCGTGTTCTTCAACTCCTGGTACTGCTCCTCGATCTCGTCGCCCACCCGCTCGACGGGCACCTCGATCTCCACCCTCTTTTCCACCTTGGAAACGTCCACAACCTCGACCTTCATGTTATTACTTTCCTTTTCTCAAAATGTCCGCCGTCATTCAGGTCTCAGCGGTCCATGCAACCGAACGGGCGCGACCGCGGCCGGTCCCGGGAAATTATAGGCAGGAGTCATATAATTTTATTTATTGGTGCGAGGGAGGGGACTTGAACCCCTACGCCGAAAGGCACTGGATCCTAAGTCCAGCGCGTCTGCCAGTTCCGCCACCCTCGCCCGCCGTTATTATCAACAGGTTATCATATTTCGGCGGAATCACCAAGGAAGCAAGCCGCCTCGCGGCGCGAAAAATTGTTTAGAGCTCCCCTGGAACCATCGGAGATTTGTACGGACGGCGGGGTTGTTGGTAAACTTGGATCAGGCGCGCGGTCCGGGGCCGGGCGCCGTTGGTCAGAGGCCGCATGGATCCCCGGGGAAACGACATGAAAATCGGAATCATCGCGGACACCCACGACCACCTGCCGCGGACCCGCGCCGCCCTCGAGCGCTTCCGCGTCGCCGGGGTCACCCACGTCCTCCATGCCGGCGACGTCTGCTCGCCCTTCGTGTTCCTGCTGTTCAAGGAATTCAAGATCCCGTTCACGGCGGTCTTCGGCAACAATGACGGCGAGTGGCTGTTCCTGATCAAGGTGGCCCACGGCCTGGGCGAGATCAAGAAGGGCCCGCTGGCCCTCGAGCTCGGCCCCAGGAAGATAGCGCTCATGCACGAGCCCGTGTTCCTGGACGCGCTCGCGGATTCCGGGCACTTCGACCTCATCGTCTCCGGCCATACCCACGACCTGGACGAGCGCCGAAGGGCGGACGCCCTGATCGTCAATCCCGGCGAATGCTGCGGCTATCTGCGCAATCGCGCCACCGCCATGATCTGCGACCTCGACACCATGGCCGTCACCGTGGCCGAGCTCGCCTAGGGGCGGCAATGGACGCAGGCTCCGGATTGAAGGCCCGCCGTGGCCGCTGAGCGCCCGCCGCGGTCCCTTCTGGCCCGGTGGGGCTTCCGCGCGGCCACCGTGCTGGTCTCCGCGCTCATCCTTTATTGGGCGCTGTACGGGATTTCCTATGAGGAGCTGCGCCGCGCCGCGCGCGGCGCCGACCTCACCCTGGCCGTCCTCGGCGCGGCCGTCCCCCTGTTCGTGTTCTGGATCACCGACGCCCTCTTCACCGTCCGGTCGTTTGCCTGGTGCGGCCGGCCGGTGCCGTTTAAGAGCTACCTGGTGATCAAGGCCGCGGCGTATCTGCTCAACATGGTCAACATCGCGTTTTCCACGGGCGGCGTGTTCCTCTACTTCCTCAAAAAGACCGGCATCTCGTCCCGGGCCCAGGCGGGCCTGTTGCTGTGGCGGCTGGACATGGCCGTGTTCGGCGTGGTCATCTTCTTCACGCTGCTGATCGCGGGCGGGCTTTGCTTCCCGCCGGCGGTCACGGCGAAAATGGACCTCGGCCTCATCCTGCCCGTGCTGGCCGCGTCGCTTCTCATCATCGCCGAGTGGTCGCTCTATTGGCTCAAGGGCGGCGGGCTAGTCATGAAGCGGCTGCCCCTTGATTCCAACGCCGAGTTCTGGACGGCCTTCCGCATCATGGGTCCCACGCAGTGGGTCAAGGGCCTGGCCTACACCCTTCCGCCCATCCTCGTCAATTTTTTCGGGATGTACCTTTGCGCCCGCGCCTTCCGCCTCGAGGTGCCGCTTATCTACTTCATGATCTGGATACCCCTGGCCGCGCTCCTCTCCGCCCTGCCCATCGCCTTCGGCGGCTTCGGGACCACCACCGCCGCCTGGGCCGCGTTCTTCGCACCCTACGGCGCCCACGCCGACATCGTGGCCCTCACCGTCTTCATCCCCGCCGTCCGCCTCATTACCCGCGCCCTCTTCGGGATCATCTTCATGCCCCTGGCCACCCGCGAGATCGAGTCGCTGGCCAGGGAAACCGAAAAATAACGCCCGCTCCGCGGTCCACGCGCAACGGCCGCCGGCCCGGCAAATATTTTCGATTTACTTTGTGCCCTTGGTGTCTTGGCGGTTCAATCTTTTTTTTCTTCGGACGCCGGCTTCCGGCTTTCGCGGAGGTAATGGAGGTAGACGCGGGCGGAGTGGCCGTCGAACACGGCGCGGTTGTCGTAGAGCTTTTTCGCGCTCTCGCTGGTCCCGAAGGCGGCCTCCAGCTCGGAGCGGACCTTGTCCTGCTTGGGCACCTCGGACATCGAGTAGCCGACCACGTTGAAGCTCAGGTCCACCGGCGGCGCCGGATCGCCGGAGATGATGTGGGCGATGATCTGGTTGAAGTTGAGGAGCCCGGATGCGGTCATCTCCGGCCCCAGTCCGGAATAATCGAACTCCGACTCGACGATCCGGACGGAGCGCGGCGTGCTCTTTCTGTAGATGTCCGCGATCTCGATGTTATGGCCCTTGAGGGTCCAGCGCAGGAGGCCGGGGCGGGGGCGGACCTGGAAGTTCTCGATGGCCTCCCGGATCGGGCTTTTCTCGCCGCCCCCGGACTGGGCCCCCACCGCGAGCTTGCCCAGCTTCACCGCCGGCGCGTCCTCGTCCAGGGAAAGATCGCGCTCCGCCTTCTCCCGGACCCGGCCCCGGACCACCAGGAAAACGTCGTCGTGTCTGACGGCGGTGGGCGCGCCCAGCGCGTCCAGGAAGACGGTCTCGTCGTCGGCCATGGTCTTGATGCCCAGGGCCTGGATTCGGCCGAGGAGGCGTTCGATGCCGCTCTGCTTGGCCACGTAGGCGTCAACTCCGAGCGCGGCGAGCCTGCGGACCAGCTCCTGGGCCGGGGCCGCGTCGTGGCAGGTCCGGGCCGTCCACGGCGCCGGAGATTTCAGCTTCTGCCGCGTGGTGAAGGGGTCGAGGTTCAGCTCCGCGCTCACGCCCTTGAACATGGCCGCGGGAATTTTCTGGCGCGGCGACAGGATCACCAGAAAGACGTCGGCGGGCGGCGCCGGCTTCGGGGACGCCTCGCCCGCGGCCGGGGCCTTTACTTCGGGCCCGGTGGTTTCCGGGAACACGGCCGCGCAATAGATGCACCGCAGCGCCTTGTCGCTATTGGGCCGCCGGCACTTGGGACATTCCTTGGACATCCGGTCCTCCCCCTCGTTTATGATGATACCAGATCGCCGCGCGATTCATGTGTTTTTCTCCCGCTTCATTCCAGAACCGCTTCCCGGCGGGGCGTCGGGGGCCTTGGCCTCGATCTTCCGGATCCAGACGTCCCGCTGCGGGAACGGGATCTCGATCCCGGCCTCCTTGAACGCCTTGAAAATGGCGACCCGAATTTCCGATGCCACTCGGAGCCTGAGATCAATTGACGGCAGGTAGGCGCGCAGCTCGAAGTCGAGCGACGATTCTCCATATCCGGTGAAGAGCGCGGCCGGCTTGGGGAAGGTCAACACCTCGGGATGCGCGCGCGCGGTCTGTTCCAGGATGGTGAGGACGGTTTCCGGGTCGGAGCCGTAGGAGACGCCGACCGTGATGACGACTCTGTTAAGCCCGGTGGTGTGGGTCCAGTTGGTGAGCTTGCTCCAGAGCAGGTCGCCGTTGGGGACGATGAGCTCGGACTGGTCCCAGGTCTCGATCAGGGTGGCCCGGATCCCGATGTGTTTCACGGTGCCCCACACCCCTTCGATCTCCAGCACGTCTCCGATCTTGATCGGGCGCTCCACCAGCATGATGAGGCCGGAGAGGAAATTGTTGACGATGTTCTGCAAGCCGAAGCCGATGCCCACGCCCAGCGCTCCCGCGACCAGCGCCAGGCTCGAGAGTTTGACGCCGAGGATGGACAGGGCGGCCACGAAGCCGATAAACACCAGCGAGTAGCGCAGGCCCTGGTTGATCGCCTCCTTGAATCCGGGCTCCATGGCCGAGCGCGGGTACACCTCGGTGTCCAGGAAAAAGGTGAGCAGGCGCGAGGCCTTGATGGAGAGGTAGATCGCCAGCGCCGATCCCACGGCCATGCCCAGCGTCAGCCGGTTCGGCCCCAGCGTGAAGCCCAGGCCCCAGGCCTTGAGCGCATAGGCCAGGAGAGGCCGGTCCAGGCCCCAGATCAGCGCCAGCATGTAGACCCATACGGCCAGCGAAAGCAGCGAGATCAGCCGCTCCCACGCGCCGATGATCTTCGCGGAGTGGTCCTTCAAACTCTTGAGCGCCGCAAGGCGCCGCGTGAAAATGACGATCACGAACAGCGACCGGAACAGCCGGTAGGTGGCCGCGATGAACAAGGTGATATAGACGGTGCGGAAGGTGCCCTGGCCGAGGTACAGGCTGGCGCGGTTGTAGCCCAGGGCCTGGCCGAGAAGCACGAGCCCGAGCAGGACGAGCAGGAGAAGCTCCGCCGCCCGGAGCCAGCGTTTGAGCTTCGAGTTCCCGTTGTCCCGGCCGATCAGCCGGTAGGGCGTGAGCGACACCAGCACCACGCCGATCCCGAACGCCGCCTGGCCCATGAACACCACGCGGTCCAGCGGCGCAAATCCGGTGACCACTCCCTGCGTGAGCCCGATCACGCTCACGCCGCCCATGCCCACGATGAAGCGCCGGAGCCGCTGCTCGGAGATGAGGTGAGTGAGCAGGATCAACACCGGGAACACCAGCATCAGCGTGAACAGGTCCTTGGCCAGCAGCGGAGCGTTCGGGTGCAGCAGCGGCAGAGGCAGCGAGATCAGCAGGAGCGCGATCGAGAACGGGTGCTCGAACGGCGGCAAAAGCTCCGGGCCCGTCTCCGGCGTGTCCTCCAGCTTCCGCCGCATCTTGATGAGCATGATCCGGAGCCACAGCCACGCGGCCAGCAATACCGCGGCCTCGATGAAAATCCGGACGGACACCGTGATAAAATACTCGCGGGCCTCGCCGACGTATCCTCCCCATTTTCCCAAAAGCGCGGCCCCGCTCACCTGAGCGAGCTGATTGTAGAAACGGGACTCGAATATTGACGGGCTTTCTTTCTGCCAGCGCGATCCGGCGATGGCCAGCCTGGTCTGGTTCATGAAATCGAGATGGGCCTGGACCACGGTGCGCTCGCGGCTCAAAATCTCCTGGGCCTTGAGCAGCGGCGAGATGTTGGAGTCGAGGCCGGCGCGGCCCTTGTCCAGCGCGGCGAGGACGGCGCGGACCCGGTCGAGCGGAGCGCCGGTGTAGCCCGCGGCCTGGTAGGATTCGAGCGTCTTCTGCCATTTAAGGCGGGTGGCCAAAAGGCCGGCCCGCGCGTCCTGGATGGCGGAGATCCGCGTTCCCAGGTCTTTGGACTGCTTATCAATGTCGTCCAGGTTCCGCTGCCATTCCGCGACCCACTGGTCGAGCTGGTCCAGGTTCAGGAGGTTCTGCGCGTCCTCCCGCTGGATGATCTCGCGCGAGCGCGCCACCCGGCCGTTCAGCGCCGCCGTGTCCCCGATCTCCGGGGCCGCCGCCGTGACCTGCTGCAACAACAGGCCGGCCTCGCGCTCGTCCTTGTCCGCCTCGTCAAACAGCGTGGAAAGACCGATCACGCCCGAAGGCAGCTCCGGCGCGGCCGCGGTGCCGCCGGCCTGAGGGGCGGGAGGGGCGGCCGGCGGCGCCGGTGCGGAATTCTGCGCGAACGTGGAGGATAATGGAAATAAGAGAAGAAGGAACAGCAGCAAGAATCGGAGGATGGGCGGCCCGGCAGAGGCGGTCCACGCCCCTGTATACCTGACCCTGCGGCGGCGCTGATTATTTAGAACTGGTTTCATAACCAGGACAACCATCTCAGATGAAAAGAGTATTAACAAGGATATTCAGGATTCCCAGGATGATTTCCGGTTTTTTTGAATCCTGAACATCCTGAATATCCTTGTTAAAAAATTTTGGTAGGATTATGAAACCGCTGCTACGTAATTTGGCCATCGCGTCATTTAACCACGCTCTTGGACTTCAAGTCCTGGATCTCGGCCTCGGTGAACCCGGCCTCCTTGAGCACCAGGGCGGTGTGCCGGCCCGGGGACACGCCCGCGAAGCGATACTCGCACGCGGTCCGGGAAAACTTGTACGGGCTCCCCGTCTGCCGCTGGAGCGTGCCGTCGCCGCGCTCGACCTCCACCACCATGTTCCGCGCCCTGGTCACCGGGTGCTCCGCGGCCTCCTGGATCGAGAGCACCGGCTCCACGCACGCGTCCGTCTTCGCGAAAATTTCCTCCCACTCCTGGCGCGTCCGCTTCTTGAACTCCTTGCCGAGCTCGTCCTTGAGCTTGTTGCCGCGCTCGCCCATGGCCATGTGGAAAGAGATCAGGTCGTCCCGCCCCAGCGCCTGGCACAGGGCCTTGAAGAACTGCGGCTCCAGGCTGCCCACCGACATGTGGCCGCCGTCGGCGGTCTCGTAAAAATCGTAATAGCTGCCGCCGTTCAGCACCGTGCTCTCGCGCGTGGCCTGCCGGCCTGCGCTCAAACAGTTCATGAGCTCGAGGCAGCCAAGATGCACGGCGCCGTCGGTCATGCTGATGTCAAGGTACTGCCCCTGCCCGGTCCGCTCGCGGCTGATGAGCGCCGCCAGCACCGCGACCACCGCGTTCAGCCCGCCCGCGCACTGGTCCGCGACCTGGATGCCAAGAGGCAGCGGCCCGGAGTCCTTGCGGCCCAGGTACGACATGACCCCGGAAAGCGCCAGGTAGTTGATGTCGTGCCCGGCCCGGTCCCGGTACGGCCCGTCCTGGCCGTAGCCCGTGATCGAGCAGTAGATCAGCCGCGGGTTCTCGGCGGCCAGCGCCTCATAGCCCGCGCCCAGCCGCTCCATCACCCCGGGCCGGAACTGCTCCATCACCACGTCAAAATTCTTGACCAGGCGCTTCACCACCCGCGCCCCCTCCGGGTTCTTGAGGTCGAGCAGGATGGAGCGCTTGTTCCGGTTCATCTCCCGGTGCGCCGCCGACACGTCGCCGTCCATGGGCGGCATCATGCGCAGCAGGTCCGGGAAATTGGGGGCCTCGACCCGCACCACGTCCGCCCCCAGGTCGCCCAGCACCATGGTCCCGAACGGGCCCGGCAACAGCCGCGTGAAATCCAGGATCTTGATCCCATGTAAAGGCGCGCTCATTCCGGCCTCCTAACTTTAATCGCCGCTCGGAAAATAATTTTTGACGGGATTAACAGGATGAACAGGATGAAAGAAAATAAGCATCTACTCGCTCCGGAAAATCCCGTTATTAAGAGGAGCAAAGAAGATTGGACAGGATTAACAGGATTTACGGGATTCAATAATAATGAACCACTCTTCCGGTCGGATTGGCGCCAAGGGAAACCGGCAGTTATCCTGTTTATCCTGTCAATCCCGTCAAAACTTTTTTCCTTTTTCTATTGTTTCAATGTCCATTCTACCATGCTCCCCTTAGTGATCCTGTTAATCCTGTCAAAAATCTTTTCATTATTTCAGGGCGCCGCCTCACGGCATTTGGAAAGGTACGGACAACTGCAATCGCGGCAACAACACCGGCAACTCTTATTGTTTCCTCGATCCCACAATCTCCCCGATCAGCTCCAGGAGCTTTTTTTCCGCCCCCGCATCCTTGGAGACGTATCCCTTGTAATTTTTCTGGAAGCCGGGCGACATGGAGGCCACTTCCGCCGAATTCTTTTCCACCCATTCCTTCTGCTTGCCCGAGTAGATGATGAAGGGGATGTGGGTGAGGTCCTCATAGACGGCGTCAATGATGGCGCCCACCTGCGCTCCCATCAGGTCGGGCATTTCCATGTCCAGCACGAACAGGTCCACCGACGCGCGGAACTCGTCATTGGCCAGCAGCCGCTGCTCCAGGTCCTGCGCGTCCTCCGCGCTGTGCACCTCGTAGCCCGCCTCGGTCAGGGCCTCCCGCACCATCTCCCGCGCCGTCCGCGAGTCGTCAACGTGCACGATCACTATTTTGCCTTCCCTCATTCCAGGCCTCCTAAGCCGTCACCGCCCTCACGGCGTGGCCTCGGTCCGCATCCGCACCGGGCCTTTGATGTTTCTGGTGTGCTCGTCCCCCTGCTCGCCCCGCACCAGCGCCTCTTCGTCAATGAAAAGGTAGTCGAGACGCACCCAATACTCGTAAATGGAAAAGGCGATCGCATAGGCCGCGCTGTCCGGGACCCGGCAGGCCGCGGTCTGGATCTCGAGCCCGGCCGCGTCAAAGAGCTTTTTAGCGCGCTTCAGGTGATACGGCGAGCTCACGATGATCGCGCCCTTGCCGCCCCGCGCCCGCACCAGCGCGGCCGAGTAGCGCGCGTTGCCGATCGTGTCCATGGCCTCCCGCTCCTCCACCACCGCATCCGCCGGCACGCCCCGCGACACCGCGGCCTCCTTCATCACCGCCGACTCGTAGTAGTCCTGGTACGTGTTCCCCCCGGTCATGATCAGCACCGGCGCCAGGCCCTGCTGAAACAGCTCCACGCCCTTCTCCACCCGCCGGACGAGCTCGTCCACCGGCTGGCCCGCCTTGTCCACCGGCGGCCCGTACCCCAGCACCACGATGGCGTCCGCCGGCCGGAGCGAAGCCTCCGGCAGCAGGAGCGGATGGGAGATGATCTTCGCGCAACCCGCCGCCAAAATCACGCACAGCAAAAGCGCCGTCCGCCGCCAGGACCTTTTTTTCATAATCATGTCTATTAATTTACCAGACCCTTCCCGGCCCTACAAGCACAGCTGGCTTGGGGGAGGCTTGGGGCTTGGGGAAGAAGAGTGAAGAAGGCTTGAGGCTTGGGGCTTGGGGAAGAAGAGTGAAGAAGGCTTGAGGCTTGGGGCTTGAGGCTTGAGGAAGAACCATGAAAGCGCGCCTCACCCCTCAAGCCCCACGCCCCAAGCCCCACGCCCCACGCCCCACGCCACACGCCCCACGCCCCACGCCCCAAGCCACAAGCCCCAAGCCCCAAGCCTCAAGCCCCAGGCCTCTTCTCTGTTCCACCTTCATCTGTTATCATTCTGGTCATGGCCTCAAGCCCGCAATCATGGCCCTGGTCCCGCGCTCGCGGAGTCTGGCCCATTGTCCTGCCCGCCGCCCTGCTGGCCTGGCTCCTCGCCTGGGTCTTTCACTTCGGGACCACCCTCATCAACGACGAGTACCTGGCCATTGACTACTTCTACCGCATCGTCCGGCTGGGCCGGGCCTACCCCACGCCCGACGCCTTTCACAAGCCGCTCTCGGTGCTGATGGGATTCTTCGCCTGGCTCACGGAATCGCCGCTGGGCTACGAGGCCGCGGTGGCGGTGTTCGGCGTCATCTTCGTCGTGGTCCTCTACTTCGCGCTGCGCCGCGAGCTGGGGGCCTCATTCGCGCTGGCCGCGGCGGTGGCCGTGTCTCTGCACCCGGACCTCATGTATTACACGGCGCGGGGCTCCACCGTCATCCCCTTCTGCGCCTTCACCTTTGCGGCGCTGCTGGCCGCCCACAAGCGGGATGAGAAGTGGTCGCTCTGGGTTTACGCGGGCTCTCTGTTCCTGGCCGGCCTGATCCGCGCCGAGCCGTGGGTGCTGGCCGCGCCGGCGCTTTACTGGTGGTGGCCGCGCCATAAGAGCGCGCGGGCGTGGGCCGGCCTTTTCGCGGCGCTATGCTTGATCGGACTGGCGCCGGTGATATGGCTGGGCAAGGACTACTTCATCAACCACGACCTGATGCACGGCTTCAAGGTCGCCATTCGGGTGCGGGTGGTGGGCATGGGCCAGCCGTTCAGTCTGCTCGACGCCCTGCTCTCGTTTTGGCTCAAGGTGCCGAACAAGGTCTCGTGGCCGGTGGTGGCCGGGGCCGTGGCCGGCGCCGTGCTTTTTGTCAAGGAAAAGGGCCTGCGCCCGGGCCTGATGCATCCGCTCATCGTGTTCCCCGCCCTGGTCAGCGTTTTCCTGGCCGCGGTCGTTTACCTGGGCGTGTATCCCAATCCCTGGTATTTTTATTTCGACTCCGTGTTCGCAATTATCTTCTGCCTGAACTTTTTCCGGACCGTGATCCCGCGGATCAAGATGGGCGCGGGCCGGGCCGCGTGGACCGCCATTATGTTCGCGGCCATTTTCATCGCCATCGCCATGTTCCTGGCGCGGGGCGGCGGGGGACTCACGGAGGGCCGCTGGCTCCTGATCGCGGCATCATTGATCTGCGCCGCGCTCGCCGCCGTGCTCGCCCGGCCGGAGGGCGTGCTCTCCCGGCCCCGCGAGACCTTCCTGATCGCGGCGCTGACGCTGATCTCCCTGTCCTTCCCGCTGATGGCGCACACCCTTTATCAATCCGAGATTGACGAGCTTAGGCTGGAGGCCGCGAAGCAGCGGGAAATGGCGGCGGTGGCCGAGTTCCTGCGCCGGGAAATTCCCGAGGGCCGCGGCGGCCGGATCATGCTGCCCTCCCGCCGCAATGAGCAACTGAGCTGGCTCTTCCGCGACCGCGAGCCGCCCGACACCGTGGCCCTGCGCGAGGCCTTCTATCTGAGCTCCATGAAGCACATTGATTTCCTCGACCTCCACCCGGACTGGATCATCTACATCCCCGCCGATTACCATTTCCGGGGGCCGGAGAACATGTTCCGCTGGCTCGGCGGCCAGGACCAGACGGAATTGAACGGCGTCAAGATCAGCCTGGTGATGAGCACCGGCCACATCCGCGTTTTCAAGGTAACCTATCGCCCCGGCCACGCGCCGCGCGGGCCGCTGCCCCCGATCCCGTAAACCTAATCCGGTGGAGGGATTCTTGTTAAGCGCAAAGACGCAAAGAACGCAAAGATTATCAAGAAAAAATTCCTTTGCGTTCTTTGCGTCTTTGCGCTGCTCAGAAAATATTTTTTTGACAGGATTAACAGGATTAACAGGATGAAAGAAAATAAGCATCTACTCGCTCCGGAACATCCTGTTAATCCTGTCAAAAATCTTTTCATTATTTCAGGGCGCCGCCTCGCGGCATGAGGAGCTGCCAAAAAAATTTCAATAGCGTCATCCGGGACAAACCGGACGGCCGCTAGGAGGCCCGGGAGAGGGGCACGAGGTACCCGGAGCGGTCGCTGGCCTCGACGGTGAGGGGGAAGAGGGTGGAGGGGATGAGGCCGCGGAGCTCGCGCTCGAGCCGGATGAGGCGGAGGATGCAGCGGACGAGCGCGATCTTGTCGCACTTGGGCAGGCGGGACACGGATACGCTCAGGATGTCCAGGTCAAAGGGGACGAGGCCGTAGCGGCGGCACAGGACCAGGTAGCGGTCCTTGGTGCGCTTGTACTCCTCCAACATGCGGCCGGAGACCTCATGATTTTCTTTGCGTTGCCGTTTTTTCATGGTCCACCTCACTTTGCCGCTTACTTGGCCCGCTTGGCCAGCTTACCTCCTTCATTTATTATCCCGGACCTTGCCGATTCCGCCATAATAATAAGCAACCATTGTGCCAAAGCCCGCAAATATCTTCGATTAGTGTTATATTTCAATATGTTGGAAACCGGCGCTGTATTTGAATTCATATTCAGAAGGCCGGATTGCAGTAATAATTACACGTTTTGGCGCACAGACTGAAATATGTCAATAACGGATTAAGGAAACCTTTCTTACGCGGATGCCTCTAACTTGAAGGACACAATTGCATGCAACTGACTAGAAAATTGAATAATTTTTCGAGGCAGGACTTTGCGTGGATCAATTGAGCCCATCATCTAATCATACGGTTTTTACAATGATTGTTGACGGCGTTACATTTTTTCCGCATTCTCCGGGCCGGCAATCAGGGGAGAAAATAATGAGTTTAGTTTTTTCAACAGGTTATGAGCCGATTGGGAATCGTTAAGAACTGGCATTTAGTTTGCATGAATAAATTTTGCTACGTCAACGGAGTGTAATATGAACACAAGGGGGTTTGAAATGTTGGAGCCGACACTGCCATTGAGCCAGGGGTCAGCGGCCAGAGATCGCCTTCGCGAGCATTATTCCTATAAAAAGGACGAGTATCTCGAGTTGTGCTGGCAATATAATCTTCCGCCCAAGGATTTGAGCCTTTTGTTGATGGGCAAGCGATCCATCGCCTCGGGGGACCGGATCCGATTGATCCGGCTGGTGATCCTGTTGATGGACATGGAGAAGCTGCTCGACCGCCGTGACATCGAGGACTACCTTTTCGCGGAGAACGAGGCCCATTATTCGAACAGCGGGATTTTCCGGCACGAGCTGCATTGATCCCGGGCCGTGAGTTCGTAAGGATTTTTTTTAAAAAAGCGCCAAGGCGCAAAGAACGCAAAGCAATAACCGGATTTTTGGTCAAGGGCCGGCTGGTGTTTTCAGCCGGAGAGGGTGACCAAGCCGGTTATTTTTTTCAGGCCCTTTGCGTTCTTGGCGTCTTGGCGCTTCATGAAAAGGCTTGATTTCAACATCCGGTTTCACACTTGTTTGATAGCCATCAAGAAAAACGCCAAGACGCCAAGAGTGCCGAGGTTCGCCAAGTAAAACCGGATGTTTCTTGGCGGCAAGTCTCGGGAAAAGACGCATCGCCTTGACTCCAACCTGCTTGGCGAACCCGGTGACGGGAACGCCAAGAAAGATTAAACTGCCGGGAGGCCGGCTTGAGAATTTAATAAAAACATCGCCCTTGGCGTTCTTGGCGTCTTGGCGTTTTTCTTGTGCCTATATTTTGGACAGCACTGATCCGGTTTTATTTCTGGGTTCGGATGCGGATGCGGTCGGCGGCTTCCTTGGCGGTTTTGGCCTGGGGCGTTTCCAGCTTGGCGATCTCGTCGAGGAGTTCCAAAGATTTTTCGGAGCCGATTTTGCCGAGGGCCTCGATGGCGGCTTCGAGGACCACGGGCTCTTCCTTGCCCTGCTCGATGGTGTGCTCGATGGCCTTCTTGAAACGCTTGAAGAGACCGCCTTTGAGGGCGGCGCGGTCGCTGGCCATTTGCAGGATCGTTTCCTCGACCGTTCCCTGGTTGGGCAGTTCCGCCATGCCTCCGAGCGCCCTGATGAGCTGGGCAATCCAGCGGTCGTGCTCGACGGCCTGCTCCTTGTCCCCGGGCCTTTCCTTTTTGATCAGCTCCAGGATTTTGTTGACGGACGATTCGGAGGGCGGCTGAAAGAGGCTGAGGCACCCGAGGGCGCGGCGCTGCACCCTTTTGTCGGTGTCGTGGAGGGCGGAGATGACGAGGGGCTCGGCGTTCCTTCCCTCGAGCTTGAGGGAGGTGTTGAGGGCCTCCTCGCGCAGCCGGGGCTGGGAGTGCTTGAGGAGGCGGCGGGAGCGTGCGATGTCCTCGTCGCCCTGTCCGATGTGGCCGATGATGAGCAGGGAGTTGCGCTGGAGGAACCACTGCTGGCGGGGGTCGTCGAGGATTTGGCGGACGCGGCGGCGGGAGAGGTCTCCCTGCTTGATGAGGGCGTCCACCACGGCCTTGCGCACTCCGCGGTCCTGGCTCTGGGCGAGGACCTTGATCAAGACCTCGACCCCGAGCGGCCCCATGCGGGGGATGACCTCGTCCATCAGCGCCCGCTCGGCCTTTTCCGCCTTCTCGTACGCCTCCACCAGTTGGTCGGTGTATTCATGGAAGATGAAGATGAGGGGGTTGGCGGGCAGGCCGGCGCCGCCTCTGAAGACCTTGGCCTCGGCGGCGGCCTTGTCCACGCCCTTGGCGAGCTCGAGGATCACGGCCCATTTTTTCCGCTCGATCAGGATGGGGGCGACGCGGTGGAAGCTTTTGAGCAACGCCATGGCGTCCTCTTCGACGGTGGCGTGGAGGAGGCCGGCGATATAATTCTCCAGGTCCTTTTCCAGGTCATCGGCGAGGCGCAGGGTGTTGATGCGGTACTGGACCTCCGGGGGCAGCTCCTCGAAGGCCAGGATCTCGTTGAAGTATAGCTGCTCCAGGAAATTCTTGGCGCCCTGCACGTCTTCGAGGACGACGCGCTGGGCGATCCATTTCATGATGCGTTTCACGCCCTGGAAGCGCCGGTTCAGGATCTCGTTGTCCGCGTGCTCTTCCCTTTCGGAGCGCAGTCTTGCCAGTTCATCGAAGATGAAGCGGGAGGTGGGCAGGAGCATCTGCATGGGGAAGCAGGCGATGATGGTCTGTTCCAGGTCCTCGGCCTCGATGTCTTCCACGTGCTTGGCGATGACGTAGCAGTTGAGCACGATGTCCTTCAGCAGGAAGGGGTGGCGCAGCGGCCGGATGATGTCCTGGATGATCTGGACCTTGAGCTTCTTCATCTCCTCGTGTGACTTGCCCTTGAACATGGGCAGGACCTTCAGGTCCTTGGCCAGCCGGTTGATGGCCATCTCGGCGCGCCAGGGCAGCTTTTCCTCGACCAGGATCATGTCGTCCATGAACACGCTGGAAATCTCGGAGATGCCGGCGGAGATCAGGGCCTTGGTCAGGAGATCGCCGACCTTGGCGCCCTCGCCGCGGTCCGCCTTGGGATCGCTCATGATGTCCACGAAGGCGTCGAAGTGCTCGGGCGTGATTCCCTTTTTAATGGCGAAGGAGACGAGGCCCTTGCGGTTGTAATAATCGCGGAAGCGGGGCACGAAGAGCTCGGCCATGCCGGCGCCCACCACGGTGCGAACGCTCACCGGCTCGTCGAGGATGCCGGTGATGAGGACGTCGGTTCGCTCGCGGGTCTCCTGGTTGGTGAGCATGAACTCCTTGTCGTCCCCCAGGGCCTTTTCCAGCTGCTCGAAGAGCCCCTGCTTGGCGTCCTTGGCGCCGGGATGGTCGGGAGCGTAATAGCCGCTCCGGAGCATGGCCTTGGCCAGGTCCATGATGAAGTCGCCGACGGGCTTGACCCGCTCGCGCTCCTCCGCGGTCAGCTCCTTTTTCTCGGCCGGAGGCGGCGGGGGCGGCGTTACAACTTCGTCTTCGTATTTCATCTCGGCCTGGGCGATGACCTCTTTGACCCAGGCGAGCTTCTTACTGAACGACGACGGCGCGGCCGGCTCCGGCTTCCCGGCGCGCGGCTTGGGCTCGGGCGCCGGCGGGGGCGGAGTGGGGGCCGGCCTTGGCGGCTCCGGGGCCGGCGGATGGGCCGGCGAGCGGGCCGGCGGCTTAGGCTCGGGCGCCGGAGGCGGGGCAACGGCTTGGGGCTTGGGCGGCCGGATGTATTCGCGCACGTGCTCGCGGGGCTTATGCTCGGTCTTATCCTGATCGAGGGAGATTTTTATTTTGGGGGCGGGTGGCGGAGTTGGTTCCGGCGGCGATTGCGCCCCTGGGGGCAGGGGCGCCCCTTGTGTTTGCGGGGCCTGCTCTTGAGGCGGGCCGTGCGGGGGCAAGGGTCCCGCGGTCACTTCGAGAGCGGGCCCGGTCTCGGCCCCTGGTTTGGGCGGCTCCGGCTCCGGCGGCGCGGGCTCGGCGATGGGCGCCAGCTTGTCGCGGTAGGCATTGCTCGCGCGGAGCGCGGATTCCAGATTGGAGAGGACGGGGGCGGCATCGGCGGGAAAGGCGACCAGTATGCCCGAGGTTTTCCCGGTTCCTTCGGAACGGTCATCGGAGATCACGGCTCCGTCCAGGATGAACTCGTCCTCGATTCCCGGGACCACGATCTCGACGGTCAGCTCGGTCCCGGCCGGCGAGGGGTTCTTGGAGGGAACGAACACCTTGGAATCGCGGAGAAGGGCCCAGTCCTTGAGAAACCGGTCCGGCGATGGGTATTTGAGCCTGATTAACTTTCTGGCCAAACCCGACCCCTATTCAAGAGTTTTACAACAAGATCCCGGTCATGAGGCAGGTCCATGGAATCTTGAGTCGCTCCGGACTCAAACCAAGAGGACTATGTAAACCATATCTTATAACCATTGCCCATGCAAGAAAAGAAGCGCTGATCCGCGCGCCGGGAGGTGCCTGTCTTCCCATTCAGGCCGGCCCTTCATCGCCTCGGCGGCGGATGCGGACGGCGGCCACGGCCATGGCGGCGACGGCCGGGATGGTTACCAGGCCCAGCGCGATCAGGCGCGGGTCGCGGGTGAGGAGGGCGGCGACGGCGGCGCCCTGCAGCCAGAAGCCGGCGTAGGCCAGGATGGGGTAGTAGTCGAGTCTTTTGTCGGCGCGGGTCAAATCATCACCTCGCAAAGCCGGACGCCGGCGGCGGACTCGGGCCGGGCCGCGGGCCGGAGGCGCGGCGTCCTGGATACTATTTTGTGCCCTCCGCGCAAAACTTTCAAGTCGCGGCCTCGTCCACCCCGAAGAGCCGCGCGGCGTTCTGATAAAAAATTTTATTCCTGGCCTCCTGGCTGATCTTGAGGCGCATGATGCTGGCCAGGGACTCGGTATAGGGATAGGGCAGGTTGGGGAAGTCGGAGCCGAACATGATGCGGTCGGAGTATTGCTCGATCGAGCCGGGATCGCATTTCGGCTTGGTGTCGAAGAGACTGGTGTTGACGAAGATCATGGTGGTGTCGAGGTAAAGGGCGGGGAATCGTTCGAGCATCGAGAAGGCCCGCTCGACGTCGTAAGCGCCCATGTGGGGGAGCACGGTGCGGAGGCGGGGCCGGCGAAGGAGGACGCGCTCGAGGCGGTCGAGGCCGACCCATTCGTTGGCGTAGGGAGCGGTGCCGGCGTGGACGATCAGGATTTTGTCGAGCTCCATGAGCCGGTCGAGCACGGACGCGAGCCGCTCGTCGTCCACCCCGAAGCCGCATACCAGCGGCTGGATCTTGATCCCGCGGAAGTCGTGCTCTTCGAGGAAGGGCGCCACCGCGGCCCACGGGTCCGGGTCCGCCGCGTGCACGGTGCCGAAGGGGATGGCGCCGGGGTGCGCGGCGCAAAATTCCCGGGTCCACTCGTTGAGCGCGGCGGCCTGTCCGGGCCGGCGCACGTAGTTGAGCACGGTGTAGGCCGAGACGCCGTGCGCGATCAGCTTCATGGGCAGCTCGTCCACCGGTCCCCGGTGCGCGATCCGCCAGCCGCCGCTCTCGAAGAAATTCCAGATGGCCTCGAACATCTTCTGCGGGAAGAAATGGGCGTGGGCGTCAATCACCGGCCGATAGGGCTGGACGCGCTCCGTTGGTTCCCTGGTCTCGGCCCATTCGTCGGCCTGCGGGACGGAGCCGTTCGGGCCATGCATTCGGCGTTCATGCTTGCGGGCGGGGACAGCAGGCATCTCACGGCCGCCCGCGGAACTGGCTCTTGAGCGCGGGATAGAGCGCGCAGAACCGTTCGTATTCATGCTCGTAGAGCGGGACCCAGTCCGGGACCGGTACGGTCTCGCCGGCCACGGCGAGGGTGCGGTCCGCGGCCTCGTCCACATCGGTGAACTCTCGGGACCCGACCAGGGCCAAGAGGGCCGCGCCGAAGCTCGGGCCCTCGTCCACTCCGAGACGCTTTAGCGGCAGGGCGAGAACGCTCGCGATGATCCGGGCCCACAGCTCGCTTTTAGCGCCGCCGCCGGAGAGGTAAATCACGTCCATGGCCGTGCCCGCCCGGGCCATGAGCCGGACCGAATCCTTGATGCCGTAGGCCACTCCCTCCATGACCGCGCGGGTGAGGTGGCCAAGCCCGTGCTTCAAGTTGAGCCCGGAAAAGACGCCGCGGGCGTGGGGGTCAAAATGCGGAGTGCGCTCGCCGGTCAGATAGGGCAGGAAAATGAGGCCGTCGGCGCCGGGCGGGGATTTTCGCGCCAGCTCGTTCATCGCGCCGTAGTCGAGTCCGGGCTGTAATTCGCGCAGGGCCTCGCGCAGCCAGCGGAGCGAGCCGCCGGCGGAAAGCATGACTCCCATGGTGTGCCAGCGGCCGGGCGAGGCGTGGCAAAAACAATGGAGGCGGGCCTCGGGGTCCACGACCGGCCGGCTGGCGCCGGCGAAGACGACGCCGGAGGTCCCGATGGTGACCAGGACCGGGCCTTCCCGCACCACGCCGTTGCCCACGGCGCCCGCGGCCTGGTCGCCGCCGCCCGCGGCCACCGGCGTGCCGGCCTGAAGCCCGGTCAGCTCTTCGGCCTCGGCGGTGACGCGGCCCGCGATCGCGGGCGACTCGAAGCACTCGGGCAGAATGGCGGGATCAATTCCGAGGAGCTCGAGCAGCTCCCGCGACCAGACGCGGTTCTTGACGTCGAAGAGCAACATGCCGGAGGCGTCGGACACGTCGGTGGCGAAGAGGCCGGTGAGGCGGAAGCGGACGTAGTCCTTGGCCAGCAGCAGGCGGCGCAGGCGGCCGTAATTTTCCGGCTCGTGGTTCCGGAGCCACAGCACCTTGGGCGCGGTGAAGCCGGTGAGCGCGCGGTTGGCGGTGAGCTCGACGAGCCTCGTGAAGCCGGCGCGGGCGGTGATCTCGTCGCACTCGGCCTGGGTGCGCTGGTCGCACCAGAGGAGCGCGGGCCGGATCACGCGGCCCTTATCGTCCAGGAAAACGGAGCTGTGCATCTGTCCGGTCAGGCCCACGGCCTTGATCGCGCCGCCTTCCCGGCGCGCTTTGGCCGCGAGCTCGGAGATGACCTGCACCGCGGCCCTCCACCACTCATCCGGGTCCTGCTCGGCCCAGCCCGGACGCGGCGTCATCATGCCGTACTCCACCAGCGCGGCCGCCTCCACCTTGCCCTCCACCGACACCAGCAGCCCCTTGGTCCCCGAAGTGCCCACGTCAATCCCGATCACAAAATCCATCCCGTCCTCCCGACTTGTTCCGCCGCTGGTCAGAGCTCATCCCTCTTGATTTTAACTCCCTGCTCCGACGAGCGGTAGGCCGCCTTGGTCCAGGCCACGGCCATGCGTGCGTCCTCCGCGGTGGCGGCCCAGGGGCCGGGGAAATTTTTCGAGAGCGTTTCCCCGCCGGTCAGCCGGTCAATGAAGTGGCGCATCTGGCGGAAGTAAAGCGAGCGGCGCTTGCCCACCGGCCTGACCGCCGGCGTCCAGCGGTCGAGCGGGATGTTGGCGAGCCCGTAGCGCCAGACCTTCATGGGCCTCAGCTTATACTCCTGTTCGCACTCGAAGCGGAGCTTGCCGCGCGCCCCGTAAATGAAGCCGTGCTCGAAGCCGGTGGGCCGCCCGATGACCTGGTTGCTTTTTTCCAGGACCACGAGGCATCCGTTTTCGAGGCGGAGGGTGGCGACGGCCTGGTCCTCGAAGAGGCGGCCGGGGACCAGGTTGTTGGTCTCGGCCGAGATGCTCATGACCTCGCCCAGGATGAAGCGGGCCAGGTCAATGTAGTGCGGGCCGTGGTCGAAGAAGTCGCCGCCGCCGGAGCGGGGATCGAGCATGCGCCATGCGCCCCACTCCTTGAGCAGGTCCTTGCCCAGCCAGTCGCGCGACTTTCCGATCAGCCACCTGGCCGGATTCTTCGTGAAGTCCGGGATGAAGTAGTGCCAGTACACGCTCATCTGGTGGACGCGGCCGAGCTCGCCTTGGGCCACCCACTCCTTGATGCGCTGGAAGCCTATTTCGAAGCGCTTGGAGTGGCCGGCCTGGACCATGACCTGGTGACGGTCGCGGGAGGCGATGATCCGGTCGCAGTCTTCCAGCGTGCCGGCCAAGGGCTTTTCGCAGAGGATGGCGAGGCCATGTTGCGCGGCGTCCTCCACGTGTCCGGCGTGGAGCCAGGGCGGGGTGGCGATGACCACGGCGTCGAGGTCCGCGCGGTCCAGCATCTCGCGATGGTCGGCGTAAGCGGCGCGCGCCCTCGTTTTTTTGGCGAAGCGCTCGCGGTTGCCGGCATCCGGATCGGCGCAGGCGGCGGCGACGGCGCGATCATCGGCGAGCACGGCCGGCCCGTGCCCGACCTTGGCCACCATGCCGCAGCCGATGAATCCGATGCGCACGGGCCGTCGCTTGACGGGTAACTTCAGCGCGGCCGGGTTTTCGCTCATGCTTTCACCTTTACACCATCTCCGGGTTTTGCTGCAACTCACGGGCCGTGATATTTATGGGAGTGGTGGACCATGAAGGGCGATGAATTCAGCGGGTCGGTCGTGAAAATTGCCACGCGCATCGGCGCGATCATCGTGGCGATCGGCGTGCTGTATCTTGGCTCCATTTTCCTCTCGCGCTATCTATTCCCTCCCGGCCAGGTCTTTGAACCGGACGCGCGGCTTACGGCAACCACGCCGCCGCTGAGGCGGCCCGTGAGGGTGAACGCGGACAAGGTGTTGCGGCAACTGCTGGCGGACGAGGACACGGACCGCGACCTGAAGATCACGGTTGATGACCGGGCCGGCGGGGGCGGGCGGGGCGACAAGGTGTTTGTGTTCGCGGACACGGCGGGAGTGCGGCACTCGGTGCTGGGCGCGTACGCGCTTTCCAACCTGTTGCAGGAGCTGGCGCGGGCGCGGGCGCGGGGCGAGCGGGCGGCGGTGCTGGAGCCGGCGCGGATTTACGAGAACGCGGTGGACCGGACTTCGCGGCTGATCCGGGAACAATACTGGGACGGTCTCACGCGGCGGGTGGACGAGGAATTTCTGCCGCGGATGTTCACGGACGAGAAGGCCGCGTCAACTGACGGGCTCAATCACTTATATGTTCCGGACGGCGACAGCGTGGCGCTCGGGTATTTTCGCGGCGCCGCGTCGCGCCACCCGGAGTGGAAGCTCGAGGTTGACACGCTGCCGGCCGGGATCACGCCGGAGTACGTGCGCGGGCTGGACGGACGGCACGGCGTGCTGGCGCTGGCCTTAAGAGAGGAAGGCGGAAGGCTCAGGGGCGTTCCGTTCGTGGTGCCGGGCGGGCGGTTCAACGAGATGTACGGGTGGGACTCGTATTTCGAGGCGCTGGGACTGCTCACGGACGGCCGGGTCGAGCCGGCGCGCGACATGGTGGATAATTTCGTTTATGAGATCGAGCGCTATGGGAAGATCCTGAACGCCAACCGCTCATACTACCTGACGCGCTCGCAGCCGCCGTTCCTGACGGCGATGGCGCGGGCGGTCCATGCGCGGCTCCCGGACGATGAGCGCGGCCGGGCGTGGCTGGGGCGGGCGACCGCGGCGGCGGCGCGGGAATACGAGACGGTGTGGACGGCGCCGCCGCGGCTGACTGACACCGGTCTTTCGCGCTACTACGGCGAGGGGCTGGGCCCGTGCCCGGAGGTCGAGCCGGGTCATTACGATTCGGTGGTGCGGCCTTATGCGGCGGCCGCGGGCGTGAGTCCGGCTGATTATCTGAAGGGCTACGTGGAGGGCAGGTTCCAGAGCCCGGAGCTGGCCGCCTTTTTCACGCATGACCGCGCGGTGCGGGAGTCCGGGCATGACACCACCTGCCGCTTCGGCGGCCGGACCGCGGACTTCGTGACGGTGGACCTGAACTCGCTGCTCTATAAATATGAGATTGACATCGCGGACGCGCTGGAAGAGGTGTACGCGGAAAAGCGGCTACTCGGGGGCGAGGCCCCGGACCCGGCGCCGTGGCGGGAGAAGGCAAAGCGGCGCCAGCGGCTCATGAACGAGCTGATGTGGGACGCCACGCGGGGCATGTTCTTTGATTATGACTTTGTTCACCACCGGCGCTCGACTTATGTCTCGGCCACGGTTTTTTATCCGCTGTGGGCGGGCCTGGCCACGCCGGAGCAGGCCGCGGCCGTGGTGAAGAACGCGCTGCCGCTCCTGGAACAGCCGGGCGGGCTCGCGGCGTCGGCCGAGTCGTCGCGCGGGCCGCTCTCCGCTGACCGGCCGCAGCGGCAGTGGGACTATCCTTTTGGCTGGGCGCCGCACCAGATGCTGGCCTGGCAAGGACTGCGCGATTACGGCTTTGCCGCCGACGCCGACCGGCTCGCCTACAAATGGCTGTACATGATCGCCCGGAACGCCGCGGACTTCAACGGGACCGTGCCGGAGAAGTTCGACGTGGTCCGGAAGACGCACCAGGTGTTCGCGGAGTACGGCAACGTGGGCACGGGCTTTTCCTACATCACCAGGGAGGGCTTCGGCTGGATGAACGCTTCGTTCGAGGTCGGACTGGCGGCCCTGCCCCCGGGGCTCAGGGAAAAGCTGCGCAAGCTGACGCCGCCGGAGGAAGTCTTTGACCGCTGATGACCATGCGCCGTGACGGCTTGTTTCAGGGGACCATGGCGGGATGGTCCGGCCGGTGGGCGGCGCGGCGCCTCTGGATCAGGGAGTCGCGGGAATTGGCGTAGCAATAGAGGCAGCGGTGGGGGCAGGTATCGTAGGCGCCGAGGTCGAGGGCGCGGTGGCAGTTGCAGGCCTTGCGGGTGGGCGCGGGCTCCGGGGCCGCGCCGCATTCCGGCCAGAGCGAGCGGATGAGGTCGGCGTCAATACAGCGGGCGGGCAGGACGCCGAAGCCTTGGAGCCTGGGGTCGCAGCAGGCGTGGAGCGTGATCCCGGATCCCGCGCCGATCGCGGCGAGCCGGGACGACAGATCGAACAACTTCTTATCTTCCGGCACACAGACCGCGTCATTGTGCTCCCGCTCGTAGCCCGCGACCCGTGCCGCGGTCTTGGCATAGGGCAACATGACGCTGGTGTAACAGCGGCCCACCGACCCCGCCAACTTCCGGCACAAGGCCTCGAACCGCTCGAGCGTCCGCTCCGGCGTGATCTTGCGCGTGAACACCATGGGATCGAAGCGCCAACAGATGCGGTCCGGGCCGATCAGCGACGACAGCGCCTTGAGCACGCCCACGCTTTCTCCCGCATCCGGCACTCGCGGCTCCCACTCCCGGCCCAGCCCGGTGATGGTATAGTGGACGAGCCAGCGCGAATAACCGAGCCTCGTCAGCTCATCAACGCGCTCCAGCATCGGCGCAAAATTCTTGGTCCAGAAAACGATGGCGGCAACCCGCTCCGGGCCGAGCGTCACGGCGATCCGCTCATGAGTGTAGGGATGGAGGTACTCGGCGCGGCCCCGGCGCAGGCGTTCCATGAGCCAGTCCGCGTAAAACGCCGGTACGTCGGTGCGGCGGGAAGCGGAAAGGATGAAGGACTGATCGTTCATTTCCGCCATGTTCTCTTGAGGGGCCAAAGCTCTCAATCCGTCAGCGGGATGATTTCCAGAAGCGATATTTTGACGCGGGCGGGGAAGGCCGCGGGGTCCAACCTGAGCTCCTGGATCACCCCGGTCTCCAGCCAGGCCAGGTTATTTTGGACTTGAAGCAGATATTCATGCTCCTTGCCGTCGGCTTGAATGGAGAAAATTATCTTGGCCGCTTCGCAGAAGCGCTGCGTTTTCTCGCCCCGCCAGTATAATTGGGCATAGCCGCTGGCCGGCCCGGAAGGGGCCGCGGGTTCGATGCTCATCCTGATCCGCAGGCGGCCGACCGCCCAGGCTTCGATCCTCATGCCCTGGCTCAGCAGGTATCCTTGCGGCAAGAGCGCGAACGTCCCATCCTGGCCCTCGGTCCCCGAGGCCGGCCTTAAGAGGTGCGGCCCATTCTCCGCTTCAATCTCGACCGGCCGGAGTTTTATTCCGGACTCAATGAGCTCTTGACGCCGGCGCCGCCATTCTTTGACCTTTGCGGTCTGGTCCCTGAAGCTCCCGTTCAGATCATCCCAGGCCAGGACCAGGTCGAACTGGTCGAGGGACCGGCCGGGACCGGCATCGGCAATGTTGAGCCCGGTCAGTTCCAGGTCCATCCGGGGCGGCTTTCCCGGCCAGGAACCGGCATGGCGTGAAATGAAATAGTCCTTGAACCCGTTGCTCATCATCAGCACGTCACCCTGCCGCGCCGGGACACTCCGCACCAGCGCTCGTGAGCCCGGATGGATCAGAGGGACCTTGAGCGCGAGCTCTTCCTCGATCAGCCGCGTTTTTTCCGTGGCCGCGAGCCAGGGCCCATAATGAGCAGGGGCCTCGAGAGCGAGCATTACAGCGGCCGCCGCGGCCAGGCCCGTGCTTGCCCATCGCCATAGGCCTTTCTCGGACACCGCGCAAGCCGCGGTTGCGGCCACGGCCGCCGTGGGAAAAAGCAGCATCCGGTCGTTCATGACCGCGGTGTCGTGAGGGAGGAGATGCGCCACGGGAAGAATGGTAATCCAGGCCAGGGCGGCCGCCGCCAGAGTCCGCGCCCGCGTTCCCGGATTGATGGCCCCGGCCACGGCCAGGAGCGCCAGCGGCCAGCCGGCGGCAAAGCGCGTGACGAAGTTTTCCGGGACCGAGGCGATCCAGGTCGCGGCCAGGCCGCGCAGTCCCTGGTCCATGAACATCAGCCCGCCATGGGCCGAGTATCCGCCCAGACCGTGAAGCAGGATGATCCGCAGCAAGAGGTAAGCCACGGCCACGCCGGGAAGCGCCAGCAGCGGCTTAAGCCATTGACGCCGGCCCGCGCCGCGCGGCGAGGACCAATACAGAACCAGCGCCGCCGCCGGCACGGTGATGGCCATTTCCTTGCAAAGCAGGGCGAGGAGGAAAAGTCCGGCGGAGGCCGCATAACGCCTCCGGACAAAACACAACAGGCTAAGGAGACTGAAGCAGAGGCAGAGCAGGTCAAACCTGGCCGCGGTCCAGGCCACCGCGCCAACGCCCACCGGGTGCGCCGCCAAAATGGCCGCTCCCGCGCCGGACGCCGGACGCGTGAGCCCGGCCGCCTCCAGCAGCCGGAACAGGAGGATGATATTCAGGCAGTGGATGAGAAGATTGGTCAGGTGGAATCCCCAGGCGTTGGCCCCGTAAAGCAGGCGGTCAAGCCTCCAGAAAATCGCCGGGACCGGACGGATGAACCGATTGCCCAGCAGCCCGAACTCCCCTAGCGCCCGGGAAAATGAATCGGAACAGCTCCAGAACTCGAAGTCATCGGCCAGGAACCCGACCCGCAGCGCGCGATAGTGCGCATACCAGCCCGCGGCGAGAGCGATGGCAAGGCAAAGAAACATTAACCGGTTCCGGCGCCCAATGCGGCCGCGGCCAGGATCGGAGGATGGGCCATCCTGCAAGTTTGCCGGGATCACCACACTATTCTCGCCATTTTCGACACGGGCCGCAACTGGCGCGCTGCAATCATCTAAAAACGGGATGACAACGCGCGCGAAAGCTCATGGCCCAGTTTCACGTAGTCGGCGAGTATCCGCTCATTGACCAGGGAGATGCGGTCGGCCGGGGTGTGGCTTTGATAGGCGGGGCCGATGAAGTCGAGTCCGTTGTATCCGGCCCGGCGCCAGGGCATGAGGTCGGTGGCCATGCCTGCCGGGATGTAAATCTTTTTCAGCGGGATGCAATTTTCAGCGGCGGCGTGGTCGAGCTTTTGCATGAGGCCGGCGGGGACGCGGCGGCGGGGCAGGCCGTAGGCGGCCAGGACCGAGGGGACGCGGCCCCGGCCGCAGCCGTCGAAGTTGATGACCACGGTGCGGCGGGGGTCGAGCTCGGCGCGGTGGGCGTCGAGGTAAGCGAGCGAGCCGCACAGCCCGATCTCCTCGCCGGCGGTGGCCACGACGCGGAGCGCGAGGCCGGGCGGAGGGTCGGCCGCGAGGCGCGCGGCGATCTCGCAGATGATGCCCACGCCGGTGGCGTTGTCGAGCGCGCCGTCGGAGAGGTTGCCCACGCGGTTGCCGAGGAAGGAAAGAGATACGGCGAAGAGGGCAATGGCCAGGGGCAGGATGACGGGCGCGAAGAAGCAGGTCGCGCCGAGCATGAGGATGATGGCGCAGGCCGAGAGGAGGACGACGAGCGCGCCGCCGATGGCCGCGGAGATGATAAAAAGGAGGATGCGGAGCCAGATGGGGAAGGTCTGGCTCTTGGAGTCGTAATGGGCCATGAGGATGACGGCGGGTCCCGGCGCCGGCCCAGCCGGGAGTCGGCCCACGATGTTGGCCAGGCGATATGCCGGCCGCTTGCTCCCGCTCCGGAACCCGCTCTGCGCGCGCGACGCCACATAGGCCGCGGGCAGGAACGAGGCCAGAGCGAGCACGAACGCGGCCGCGGGCCAGCCGCTTTTCAAGAGCAGCGCGGCGGCGAGGAGCATGGCGCCGGTCGGGACCATGGCCCATCTCGCCGCCACCCGGATGGCAAAGTCCCCGCAGTAGAACCACTCCTCCTCGACCGTCAATCCCGCCGCCTTCAACGCCACCTTCACCCGCTCCCGCGCCTTCGCCTCCCCCTCGCTCCCGGCGAGGCGGGGGAAGGAGAGCATGGCAGCAGTTCTGAAGGCCATGGGTCCCAAATCTCCGTCGCCCATAAATGCTCTCCGTTTTCTCCGGCCTAGAAGTCCTGGCGGAGCGTGCCGCCCAGCGCCTGGAGGTGGGAGGTCTCGTTCAGGGCGTGGATGACGGCGCGGGGCGGGTCGTAGTCGAAGCGGTTGAGGCAGGCGGTGTCCTGGCGGACGGCCCAGAACTTGTCGGGCTTGACGCCAAGGAGGCCCAGCATGATGAGCTTGCAGACCACGCGGTGGGTGCAGACGGCGATCACGGATTCGGGGTTCTCGACGGCGAGGCGGGAGATGGATCGCATGGCGCGGGCCTGGACCTGAGCGAGGCTCTCGCCATGAGGGAAGGTGATTTTTTCGGGCGTGTCGGTCCAGAGCTTGAACGGCTCCGGGTATTTTTGGCGGGCCTCCTCGATGGCAAGTCCTTCCCAGTCGCCGAAGTTCATGTCTATGATCCCATCGAGCGGGGTGACGGGCAGGCCCAGGCGCTGGGCCAGGGGCGTCAGGGTCTGGACCGCGCGGGAGAGGGGGCTGGCGTGGATGAGCGTCACCTTTTCCGCGGCGAGCGCGTCGGCGACCAGCTCGGCCTCCCTAAAGCCCTGCTCGGAGAGCGGCACGTCCTTACGGCCGCGGAAGCGCTGGTCCTTGTTCCAGGCGGTCTGGCCGTGGCGGACGAGAATGAAACGGGACATGTTCTCCTCCTTGACTACAACCGGTTTCCTAACCCGTACCATCATCCCCGGCCAGAAGATCAGAAACAAGGATGTCAAGGATTTTAAGGATAAATCCGGGGATTTTTTATCCTGATTATCCTTAATATCCTTGTTTCTTCTTCTTGAAAGGACGATGAAACCATCTCTAATCAATCCGCGGTGTCGCCGGCTATCGGGGACGCGTCATCGTCGTCATTATCTTCATTCACCGGCGCGTCTTCGTGGACGGCGGTGTAGATTTCGGTTCCGCCGTCGGGGTTTTTATGGTCGAGGTTGGTGTTGGACTCGAACACCAGCGAGGTTCCGTCGCGGTTCACGGCCACGCCGCCGGAGGCGCCGAAGAGGAAATCGGTGACGGGCGAGGGGTCGGTGAGCTGGGGCCGGTCGCCGCCCCCGGCCAGGCTCGGCGGGTCCATATGGGTGATGAAGATTTCCTGGTTGCGCTGCGGGTTCACGGAGGAGTCGCCGAAGGACGAGGTCATGGCGAGGGTCTTGCCGTCGGCGCTCCATGCGAAGGAGGCGGCGTAAAAGTCGAGTCGGGGGAAGGCGCGGCGGGGCTGGTCGGTGAGGACGTAGAGCGCGTTCTTTCGTGAGGCGGCCATCTTGCCGGAGAAATCGCAGTCGGACATGAACACGATGGCTCTTCCCTGCGGCTGGACGGAGGGGGGCCCGTTGTGGCAGTACATGGTGTAGGTGAGCTGGCGGGGCTTGCCGGCGAGGTCGAAGCTGAAGAGCTCCTGGTTCTTGTCGGGGTTTCCGCCCACGGTCCTGCCCTCGACAATGACGGGCAGGTCGGCCACGCCGGGCGCGTGCCTGGTGCCGGGAACGTCGTCGTTGCAGCGGGCGATGACGGCGGCGCCGGCCAGGGCGGGATGGCCGCAGCCCCCCGGCGGCAGGGTATTGCTGATCCTTTTCAGCGCGGGCTCGGGGGATGAGAGGTCGGCCAGAAAAATTTCGTTGCTGTGGTCGAGATTGTTGTCGGCGAGGTCGGCCTGCGACTCGAAGACGAGCAGCCGTGAGTCGGCGGACCATGCCGGCCGGCGGCTCACGTAACCCTTCCCCTGGGTGAGGACCGAGAGCTCGCCCGGTCCGTCCATCAGTCCCAGCTCCAGGCCCTGGTCCTTGTTCTTGCCGTCCAGCGGGCAATTGGTCACGAACGCCAGGCGCCGTCCGTCCGGAGAGAGCGCCGGGTCCATGAACCGGCAGTTAGCGGTGTCCGTGAGCTGGGTGAACGTCCCATGCTCCCACCTGAAAATCTCCGCGTTCATGTCGGGGTTTTTTCCGGCCAGGTCGCAGGTGGAGACGAAGAGGACGATCCGGCCGTCGCCGGTCATTTGCGGCGCGCCGGAGCTGCCGGCGCGGCAGGCGGTGAGCTGGGTGATTTTCCACTCGCGCTTATCCGGGTTCCAGAATGAGCCCAACAGGCCGAGAAAAATAATTGAGCCCACCAGTGCCAGCGCTTTCCTCATTTTCGCCTCCGCTTTTTCCGGTTCGTCATCTTTTGACATCGCCCAGCAGCAAGAACATGAAATCGCCCACGTGAAATTGCCGTTCATCGTATTGATAGGTCCGGCCGCGGCCGGGAGCGGCGTCCGGCGCGGAAAAGCCCGGCGCGCGGCTCATGGCCTCGATGAACCCGGCCTCGTCATAGTCGCGGCCCATGACCTGGCCGCTAAGATCGAGGAATTGGCCGGCGCTGAATTTTTCCGGGAGCAGGTCGAGGACACGGGGGGTCATGACCGCGATCTCGCGCAACCGCTCGCGCGCGTCGGCGATGATCCTGGCGTGGTCAAAGGCGAGCTCGGGCAGGCTCTCGAGCGGGAACCAGCGCGCGTCGCGGGCATCGTCGCCGGCCACTGGCCGCGCGAGAGCCCGGAGCAGGGCCAGAAACGCGGCGGAGATGACGCGGCCGCGCGGATCGCGGTCCGGGTCGCTGTAGGTCCTGAGCGGCAGCAGGCCCATGCCGGTAACTCCGGTCTCCTCCCTGACCTCGCGCAGGGCCGCGGCCTCCAGCGACTCGCTCATCTCCACGAACCCGCCGGGCAGGGCCCAGAAGCCCTGGTAGGGATCATGGCGGCGCTCGATGAGGAGGGCTGAAAGGCGCGAGTCAGGAAAGCTCAGCATGACCACGTCGCAGGCCACGGAGGGGCGTTCATACTTGGCGGGGTCGGATCCGGCCGGCGCGCGGTGGCCGGGCCGCGGGGATGAAGCGTTCATTACCTTTCAGAATAATGCGGCGGGGCCGGACAGTCAAGGCGGGGAGCAACACTGAGAAAAAGAGGGCCGCGCGGCCCTTTGGTTCGGAACCGCAACGATGCAATAAGCACTGTTTTAAGCGCAAAGGCGCAAAGAACGCCAAGAATATAAGATATAATTAATTCGCCTGTGGATCCAGTCAGTATGAACCAGGAGTACCTCTTAAACGCGAAACTCTAAATTTTTCTTTGCGTTCTTTGCGCCTTTGCGTTTAAAAAACAATCTCAATTACCTCTTGCCTAGTCCACGCTAAATTCTTGGAAATTCTTGGCCATCAACTCTCTCGCCAGGTCCTGGGCCACTCGGTTCTCGGGCTCCATGTTTTTAAGGGCGTCGGGGTCGCCGGCGATGACGATCTCCAGGTTCTTCCTGGCCAGGTCCTTTTGGCCCAGGACCAGGTACATCTCTCCGAGCGCCAGGAAGTTTCTCAAGTATCGCGGCTCATAGTTGCAGGCGAAGGTGGTGTTCTTGATGATGAGCTCCTGGGAGAAGCCGACGAGGCTCAGGGTCTTTCCGACCAGGCTGCCGGCGCGGGCGATGGCGAGGGCGAGGTACTGGGAGACTCCGCCGTAGAAGTAATTGGGGTCCTCCTCCATGACCACCGTGAGGAGCTGGGTGATCTCGTAGGCATAGCGGACCATGTTGTAGAAGCCGGTGTGGGTCGAGTACATGCCGAGGCTGGCGGCGGTGAGGTAATTGGCGGCGGGGTTCCTGGGCTCCATGGCGATGGCCTTGCGGCCCCATTCCATGGCCTTCAGGCACCACTTGGCCTTGCCCTCTTTCGTGGGCTCAACGTAATGCATCCAATAATTGGCGCGCAGCAGCCAGAGCTTGGGCTCGATGCGGCGCGGGTATTTCCGTTCGAGCTTCTCGAAAAGCGCGATGGCCGTTTTGCCCTCCTCGTACCGGGAGCGCGCGTCCCAGTGCTTGACGGCCTCCGGCCACATGGGATCGTCATCCGGCACGGTCAGCTCGCGCAGGTCCTCGTACTTCTGGCCGAAGGCCCGGATCTGGGCGAAGTCCTGGTCCGTGAACTCGTGATAGAAGATCATGGCCGACCAGCGCCAGTAGCGGGCATAGCCGTTTCCCGGGTCGAGCTTCAGCGCCTGGTCCATGGCCGCGGCCGCCTTCTTCATCATGGCCACCTGCTCGTCGCCGCGCAGCCGGACGCCCAGCAGGTAACGGGCCCGGCCGAGCCAGAGCCACGCCTCGACCTCACCCGGATGGGCCTGGGTCAGCGCCTCGAACAGGACCAGGGACTTGGCCACTTCCTCGGTGTCGCCGCGCTGGTCCCAGTGGGCAAAGGCCTCGGCCCAGCGCGGGTCATCGGCCGGGCAGGGCAGGTTGAGGAAGGGGTTGGTGGTGGTGAGCGTCCGCGGGCAGGCCGCCCGGGCCCCCCGCGGCCCGGAGGCGATAAGAAGCGCCGTTGCCAAAGCCGCCCAGCCGATGTGTTTCATGGTCCTGCTCCCGGTGTTGCCGCGCATGACCATTGGCGTAACACATCCGGAGAGATATGTCCAGAAAAGGGGCAAGGCCGGGCTTGGTCGCGACCCACGCCGCCGGCATTCGTATTGACATGGCCGCTCCGATTTGCTAAACCTTGGGTCATGCCCGCCGGGGCCGGTGAGGCCGTTTTTGCAGCAGGCATGACAATTCCAGGGATAGGAAAATGTCGCGGAATTTTTTCAACATCCGTCTGGTCAGGAACCTCATCGTCTCGGTCCTCGCCCTGTTCGCGCTCGGCTTCAGCGCCTACAGCATCGTAGCGGGCCGGGCCTGGATCGGCCGTCCTTTCCCCGGGTTCGCGGTACAGCGCAACAACCTGGTGCCGGTGACGGCGATGCCGGGATGGGAAGGCTACAGGCTCGGCATCAAGTTCGGGGACGTGGTGACGGCGGCGGACCACGAACCCGTGACCTCCGGCGACGTCCTCAACGCCTACGCGGCTCGGCTCAAGCCCGGCACCCCCGTCACCTATACCGTGGACCGCCGCGGCGAGAAGCTCGACATCATTGTGCCGGTGTCGGTCTTCACCCTGCGCGATTACCTCATCTTTTTCCTCGCGATCAACGCGATCGGCCTGGTCTTTTATTCCATGGGGCTCGTGGTGTTCTACCTGAAGCCGAGCTCGCCGGCGAGCTGGGCGTTTCTCTTCAACAGCGTGGTGGTGGGGATGACGCTGGTGGCGGTCCCGGAGTACTGCACGGTGCACCGGAACATCATCCCGTTGCTCGCGATGCCCTACATCGGCCCCTCGTTCGTGGTACTGGGCCTGTATTTCCCGGAGGTGAGCCGGGCCCGGAAATACCTCTTGCCGCTCACCCTGGGCATCGCGGCGCCCATCACCGCGTTTTACGTGTACTACTTCGAGGACATCGCGCGGTTCCTGGTGGTTGACCGGATCTTTCTGGTCTTCATGGGCATCAACAACGCGCTGGGCTTTTACCTGATGGGCCGGTCGTTCTACCGGAGCACCGACCAGTTCATGCGGCAGAAGGCCAAGATGGTGATCTACGGCTTCAGCCTGACTTTTGCTCTGGCCACGCCCTTTGCCATCGGCACCCTGATCCTCAAGAACTTCATCTTCACCTGGTCGCTGTTTTTAGGGCTTTTGATGCTGCCGCTGTCCATCGCCTACGCCATCCTGGTCAGCAACCTCTTCGACGTGGACGTGTTGATCCGGCGCACGATCGGGTACGCGGTGGTGAGCATCATGGCGGTGCCGCTGCTGTTCGGGTTGATGGGCGTCAGCAGCTACTTCCTGCAGGGTTTGACCGGGGAATCTTCGCAGGTCGCCGCGGTGTTTTCGACGCTCCTGGTGGTGGCGGCGTTCCGGCCGCTCCACACCCGGGTCAACAACGAGATCAACCGCCGCTTTTACCGCGAGGGGTTCGAGTACCAACGCACCATCCGCGAGGCGGGCAAGATGCTGGCCCGCATCATTGACCTGGACCAGCTGGTGAACCGGGCGCTGGACACGGTGATGGACGCGGTCAAGATCGAGGTCGGGGCCATTTTCATCATGGACCCGGAGCAGGGCCGTCTCAAGATCATGGCCACCCGCGTCCACCGGCCCGAGGCCGCGGCCGGCGCGGACGGCGGGGCCGCGGGGCCGCGACTCACCGGTGTACCGGCCGACCATCCGCTGGTCCGCCGCCTCGAAGCCACCGAACGGCCTATGCAGTTGAACGACATTCCGATGCTTCCCATCTTTAAAGAGGATCGTGAACAGATGCAGGACCTGATGCACTCCCTGGGGGCCGTGCTCGTCATCCCCATCATGTACGAGCTCAAGCTGATCGGGCTCCTGGCCCTTGGCCCCAAGCGCTCGGGCGCGTGGTACTCGTCGGAAGACATTGACCTGATCCACACCCTCATGATCCAGACGGCGGTTTCCATCGAGAACGCCCGCAAGGTGGGCGAGCTGAAAAAGATGGTGGCGCTGGAGGCCTCCTACCGCGAGCTCAAGGCCCTGGACGAGATGAAGGACAACTTCTTGTCCATGGTCTCGCACGACCTGCGCACGCCCATGACCGGGATCAAGGGCTACGCCTACATGCTCCGCGAATCACTCGCCGATCCCCAGCACCGGCAGTACCTCGACGTGATCATCCAGCAGAGTGAGCGCCTCACCCGGCTCATCAACGACCTGCTCGACTTCCAGCGCTTCGAGGCCGGCAGGATGGAGCTCGAGTTCGAGGACCTCGACCTCGCCGCCGTGGCCGGCGAGTCGTTCGACGCTTTTGTCGGCGCGACCTTCGAGAAAAAATTGGCCCTGGAAAAATTCATTCCCCCGCAACCCGTCATGATCAAGGGCCACCGCGACCGCCTGCAGCAGGCCGTGGCCAATCTCTTGTCCAACGCCGTCAAGTTCACACCCCCCGACGGCCGCGTCACCTTGAGCGTGCGGGTGGCCGGCGGCCCCGGCCATCAGGAAGCCATGGTCTCGGTCATTGACACCGGGCCGGGCATCGCCCCGGAGATGCAGCCGCTCCTGTTCCAGCGCTTCTCCCAGGTCCATGAAGGCGCGCGGGAGAAGCAGCAGGGCAGCGGGCTCGGGCTGGCCCTGGTCCGACAGATCATCGAGCACCACGGCGGCAAGGTGGGGGTGACGAGCGAGGCCGGGCAGGGCAGCGACTTTTTCTTCACGCTCCCCCTCTCCGCCCCCGGCCAATAAAAATTAAGGAGCAGTTGAGATGGCGAAAAAGGTGTTGATCGCCGACGATGATGACATGGTCCGCAACCTGATCAAGCTGACCATCCGCGATGACGGCTATGAGGTCCACGAGGCCTGCGACGGCATCGAGGCCCTGGATATGGCCAGGGAGATCATGCCCGACCTGATCGTCATGGACGTGATGATGCCGGGAAAGGTCGGATACCAGGTGTGCCAGGAGCTCAAGGAAGATCCTGACACCCGCCAAATCTTCGTCATGTTCCTGACCGCCCGCGGCGGCTCCCTCTCCAAGGAGACAGTAGAATTGAGCGGAGGCGATGCCTTCCTGTCCAAGCCCTTCACCCCCCGCGAGCTGCGCGAGCTCATCCAAAAGGCCCTCTCCCGGGCGTGAGCATTCCTGCCCTCATTACGCCAAGTCCCCCGGCGGCCCGAGGCCTCAATTACTCCGGCCGCGGGGAGCGGCTTCCGTATCGGGAAAGATCAGCTTTTCCAGCAGGGGAAGAAAAACGTACAGGAGCGCGTCCTTGACCCAGGCCCGATAGGACTCGCTATCAGGATCCAGGCCGAGAATCTGGGCCTGGCAGGAGGAGGCGCCCAGGTAGTAGATGAGAAGGCTGTTGAATGAGTTGATGAAAATTCCGATCTGGTCCGGCGAGGCCCGGAGCGGGGTCTTTTCCTCGAAGGTCCGCCGGGTCTTGGCCAGGACCTCGGGTATTTTCTGGTAGCCGGGAATTTCCTCGAACCGGTCAATGTGCGGCGAGTTGATCAGGATGATGCGGAGGGCCTCGGGACGCTTGAAGTTGTAATCGAGCAGACGGTCCAGATAGAGGGAAAGTCCTTCGCGCGGCCCCAGGCGTTCCAACCCCTCGAACCAGGAGATGTTGGCCGCATAGAACTCCTCGCAAATCTCCGCGACCACCCGCTCGAACAGAACACCCTTGTTGGGGAAATAATAGCGGATCAGCGGATGGTCAAACCCGCCGGCCTTGCCGATCATGCGGATGCTGGCCGCGCGGTAGGGATGGTCGGCGAAAACCTTGCGCGCCGCGCGCAAAATTTTCCGGCGGGTGAACTCACTCTTGCTGTGATTTTTGGCGTGGCCAGCCTTGGAACTTTTCATGGCCCCCCATTCTATTCGCCGATCAAGAAGGTGTCAAGGACAGGAGACAGGCTGAGAATCGGATGAGATCGGGACCCGCAGATACAACGCATTGATTTAATGTAATTTTATTCACTCTTGTCCAAAATAGGCCGTAAGAAAACCGCCAAGACGCCAAGAGCGCCAAGGATCGCCAAGTAAATCATGATGTTTCTTTGCGGCCCGGCAAA